>Ga0307515_10000759_pt1 | contig 74357 bp, 59 predicted proteins | sample 17_EM_MG_FD_194513 | JGI IMG/M metagenome (GOLD analysis project Ga0307515, IMG submission 194513) | Populus trichocarpa ectomycorrhiza microbial communities from riparian zone in the Pacific Northwest, United States - 17_EM | ecosystem: Host-associated > Plants > Roots > Unclassified | place... | reverse complement strand
CGCCTGAAAATGACGATCGAGTGAACTCAGAGATATACCCCGAGGCAGTGATCGAGCGAGTTTGGAGATGCACTTGGAGGCGGTAATCGAGAGTATTTGGAGATACACTTGGAGGCCGTGATCGAGTGAACTTAGAGATGCACTCCGAGATCGTGATCGAGCGAGTTTGGAGATGCACTTGGAGGCCATGCCCGTGCGAACTTGCAGGCCGTAATCAAGCGAGTTTGGAGATACACTTGGAGGCCATGATCGAGCGAGTTTGGAGATACGCACTTGGAGGCCGTAATCGAGCGAGTTTCGAGATACACTTGGAGGCCGTGAAGGAGCGAGATTGGAGATACACTTGGCGGCCGTGATCGAGCGAGATTGGACGAGTACTTGGAGGCGATCGATGGACGGCGCGCCGGGTGCTGAGACTGTATTCATCAGTTAGTTATCTCGCAACCGTGGGAATGTGACAACGTGACTTTACCTTTGAGCTCTCATGGAGAGCTGGCTGATGGTGGTCGATCGTGTAGGGAGGCACGCCGGAAGCTGAAGCTACATTCAGGGGTCAACTTGTAATGAGAATATAGGGAAGACAAACAATCTTGGGTGGATGCTGTACTCGGTGTATGCTGTACTCGGTGTCAACTTAGGATCATGTCATGGAGAGATAGAGAGGGATGACTTAACATTGTGTTCTGCGATGATGGTTGAGTGGTGGACGAGAAAGAGAGAGATGGGGGATGAAGATGAGAATGATATGGAGGATATGAGCGGATATGAGAAATCAGGGGTACGACTTGCCTCATTGGGTTGGGAAGACCTCAAATCGGTGTTAGTGCTCGCCGGATCGGGACTCGTACCTGCCGTATCGGGGATGGTTAATTGACTCGCACATGAAATTCCCTAAGTCCCAGTTTCTCATGATGATTTCCCCCATCTCCTCTGAACTCTCTCTTTCTTGTGCTCAACTCTACCATCACCTAAGAACACGAAGTTAAGTCATCCCTCTCTATCTCTCCATGCCATGATCAAGAGTTAACACCGAGTACAGCATCCACCCAAGATTGTTTGTCTTCCCTTCATTCTCATGATAACGCGTTGACCGCTGAATGTAGCTTCAGCTTCCGGCGTGCCTCCTACATGATCGACCGCCATCAGCCAGCTCTCCATGAGGGCTCAAAGGTGAAGTCACATTGTCACATTCCCACGGTTGCGAGTTAACTAACTGATGAATAGAGTCTCGGCGCGCCGTCCATCGACCGCCTCGAAGTACTCGTCCAATCTCGCTCGATCACCGCCTCCAAGTGCATCTCCAAAGTCGCTCGATCACGGCCTCCAAGTGCATCTCTGAGTTCACTCGATCTCTGTCTCCAAGTGCATCTCTAACACACACGATCAAGTACATCATCAAGGAGCGACGGCGGTTCTACGGCGATACAGAGGTAACAGAGGTGGACAGAGTGACGGGGAGTATATATTCGGCAGACCCCGGAGTAGATAGACATCATCTCATTTCCATCTCCTCTCATCATACAATGAAAATTCACACTCTATCTTTCCCAACTTTTGGTCTCACTCGCTCTGTCTGAGATTTCGTGTATCCACGCAATTGCATGGATCCTCATGGCCGGGTAGTAGCATATCTTCTCACCTTATTCCTACGCTCCTCGAGCTTAATGTAGAAGGAACGCGAGGAGAGATTGTTGCAGCGTCACCCATTGCATTGCGATCCCGATGCAAGCGTGTACCCAATGATTCCATTCCGACGTATGGTCACAGTTGGCCACAACGCCAGAGTGTTTGTTGAAAATAGGAGACCGACAGAGCGAGAAGAAACGGCGAAACAGAGATCGGAGGGTGATATGCAACGTGACGCGTGGTATTGACGCCGGGCGCGGACTAAGCCGCCACCGGGGTGTCTCGGACGGCTCTGACGGAGCGTGTCCACTCTGACGGAGCCATTGCGCCCGGACGGAAATGTTTTTTGCTGATGTGTCTCTGACGCATCCAGAGTATGAGTGTCAACAGAGCGTCAACGATTTTCATCATTGCATCTTCGGTATTTTATCTTCCGATTGGTTGCAAACATCCATTCATCCAATATTGGCAGCCTTTACTGGCAAAAACAACAGCTACATGCTCCCTGTCACATCCTGGAAAGGAGCGTCAATGGAGCGTCAACAGTTGTAGTTGTCGCATATTTGGTCCTCAAGGCATTGCGCTAATCTTCGCGTTCATAACAGAATTATTGACCGCACTGAGTGGTAATAATACATTTTATCAAAGGTAAAACACCAATTCCAAATTGATCGATATTGCAAGCTGCAAAGCATGCAAAAACTTATCATTGGTTGTTGAAAACGCGATTTCGACAAGATACTATTAACAAACTTCAAAAACAAGAGCCATATATTAATCTATGGATGGACCAGCTGGACAACCCGTTGCCAACCCACCCAATGCAGATGGGTTGGGAGTTGCCCATCGAACAGTACCCGAGTTGACGGTTCAGGTTTAGGGACAACCAGGACCGCCAATTTGGCAACGGTTCAGTTTGGACCCAGACCCGGACCTGAAGTGATGGTCCGGAACCGTTGCTAACACTCATTGGAAATCTATGGTACATTTGTTTTATTCTGAATACTTTCTGTGCCTGAGTGAAGCTTCGAAGTGAACCTGCTACTAGTCCTTGAATAAGTCCAATATCATGTCCGATAGTGAGACAAGATGGAGGGATACTGAAAAGGGATACATCAAGTTGAGTGTATCTTGGAGTTGATTCCTCCCACGTTACATTGCCTGTCTTCCGTTCATTCCCAGGATTGCAAGTTAACCCCTGGATGTAGCTGCAGCTTCCTGTGTGCCTTTCTACAAGATCGACCACCACCAGCCAACTCCATGAGAGGTCAATGGTAAATTCACCTTGTCACATATCCACCATTGCAAGTTAACTCACTGCTCAATGTAGTCTCAAGTACCCAGAGCACCTCCCATTGTGCACCTCCAAGTACTCCTCCAATCATCGCTTGATTAAGACCTCCAGAGTGCATCTCCCAACTCGCCCAATCATAGCCTCCAAGTGTATCTCCAATCACGCTCGATCATGGCCCCCATGGCCTCTCCAAGTGCATCTCCAAACTCGCTTGATCACAGGCTCTGAGTGTAGCTCTAACTTTACTCAATCACGGCCTCCCACTGTATCTGGAAACTCACTTGATCACAGCCTCAGAGTGCATCTCTCACGTCACTCAATCATGACCTCCAAGTGTATCTCCAAACTTGCTCGATTATAGCTTCCAAGTTTGCACAATCATTGCTTTTCCAAGTGCACCTCCAAACTCGCTTGATCACCGCCCCTGATTGTGTCTCTTAGCTCACTCAGTCACCATCTTCAGGCGTATCTTTAATAGCTCTCAAGCACCGCCTGCAGCCAGTCCAGATATACCGTGTGCAGATTGGTAGCCTTAGAGATTCATAAATGACAATACAAACTGAATGCATGAGTTTTAAAAATCGATGAACAATAAAGTAGTACCTATAATTTCCAGGTGCACCAGCAGTGTTCCTGAAGAAGATGTTTTTTATCCCAGAATGCTCTACAGTGATTCGAGGTGCTCCCAGGCATGTCACCGGCACTCCCAGGTGCTCCCAGGCTTGTTGTCAGTGCTCCCTGGTACTCCCCTGGTTGTCACCAGACCTCTTATGTCCATCCGGATTTTTCACCGGTGCCCTCAGGTGCACCTGCATGCCACTGCATGGGTCTAGTACACTCTCGGATTTGACTACCCTGGGATTCTGGTCCAACAACTCCCAGAGGCTCCCAGAGACAAAAATACATTTTGCTGATTTATGGCCTGTTTGATCCCACTGTCATGCAATGTGGGACAAGGAATGCTCCAGCAGACATCCAAGGAAATATCAATAGTACTATCCCTGAGGGCTTGGACGATGTTACATCAACACTTTTTGATGAAGTTCTAAGATACAGTTAGTCCGAGGAGGAACATATTGAACAATTAATGTGGGTAGTGCAATGTCTTTTGGAAGATGGGTTTTACTTGAATCTGGAAAAGTGTAAGTTTCATAAGCAAACTGTTAAATAGCTTGGCTTGATAATATCAACAAAGGGCATTTTGATGGACCAGGATAAGGTGGAAACTGTATGGAATAAAAACAGGGAGAAGAAAACCGCAAATGAGAGGCTGAATAAGCAGTTTGATGTACAACAGCTTTTGTGTTTCTATAAGTATTCTTGAAGCTTCATCCCAATGTATTCTGCAAAGCAGCACAATTAATGAGATTAATCCACACCGATGAACCATTCAGATGGGAATCAGAACTATAGTTGGCAATCAAGGCAATATATACAGCATTCACAATGACCCTAGTACTTCGAGATTTCGATTATGGGAAGGAAGATGTTATCCAGCCAGATTTGTCTGATTATCTTGTGGTGGGGGTTCTTTCACATCAGGATGAAGAAGGAGAGTTGCACCCCGTGGCATATATTTCAAAGACACATACACCGGTGAAAAAGATTTATGACCTTTAGAAAAAGGATCATGTTGCATGTATTAAATCTCTTAAGGAGTGGAGACCGCAGTATGAAGGGGCATTGGACCCACTTCAGTTACTAACAGATGATAAGAATGTGGAATATTGCATGACCAAGGAGTTATTGAATCGAAGTTGAGCCCACTGGATCAAGTGTCAATGGCATATCAATTCTAGAATTGTATACCGACCAGGGAACTCACATCTGAATCTAGATGGTTTGATGATGAGGCCAGGAGACCTCCATGAAAGGGGGAATGGATAATCAAAAAATATGTAACACATGGTACTAAAGCCTCAGAACCTACCGAAACAATTGCAGTTGTAGGCACATGGTCCACATATTCAGTTTAGTTATACTATTTCTGACCTCATTGCGGAAGTCGATTTGACTGACCTACTTCGAGGCAAAATAATTGAAACAACTAATGCAATTCCCAAATTAGTAGAAATTACTGTGGCTGAATGTAAGGAGGAGGATGGATGAGTGTAATATCAAGGGAAGCCATATGTACCAGAGAGCGATAAGTTGTGGTTACTTCTGATGCACAAATACCACGATATGGCAAATGTGGAGCACCCGGGTCAGATGAAGACATTAGACCTTCTCCATCGGCCATACTATGGGAAGGATATGGGGAAATGTATCAACTACTAAACACAGAATTGTCATAGTTGCCAGATGACTCAGAGTGTACAGCATTGCATATTTGGAGTTCATAGACTGCTGTCCATACCGGCAAAACCCTGGGATAAAATCTTAATAGATTTTATAGTTGGGATGCTAGAGTGTGAGATGTTTGATGTGATTTGGATTGTAGTTGAGAGACTCTTGAAGATGAAATATTTTATTCCCTGTCACACAATGATAGATGCTTCTGGGTTGAATGTTTAGTTCCTACAATGGGTGGTTCGCCTTCTTGGACTACCAGTGACAAATGATCTGGATTGGGGACCTCAGTCTCCATCAGTGTTTTGGGTATGGTTGTTTAAATGTCTTGCCATTGAGTGGAGAATGTCCATCGCTAGTCACCCGCAGACTGATTGCCACAAAGAGTAATGCAATCTCTGAATTGAGTAGTACTTCTAATTGTTCATAAATCCTCAACAAGATGATTGGGTGAGATGGCTACCAATCACCAATTTTGCTGCAAATAATGTCTGTTTCTGACATGACAAAGTCTACACCAGACTTTGCAATTCAAGGGGCAAAGCCATGACTGACATTTTCGGAGTTCCCAGAGAATAGTTGGGATCAATAACATATTGATGGGGCTGTTGTACAGTCAACAATGCAATGAAGTTATATATAACTGCAGGTTGGGATATGGTGGCAGAGCAAGGCCATACAGGAGGAGAATGCAAATCAATTACAGATATATACACCGAATATGCAGGTAAGATCCCAAGTTTGACTGGATGTCCAATATGTCCTGATAGTGAGGCCTATAGGGAAGATAAAGTGGAAATACTCAGGGCCTTGAACCATGCTGTGACAAGGATCCCGATAGGCTTATGATTGGGATTACCTTGTTTCAATGCCAATCCATTGAGTATAATCGATATCATTGTTAGAGCCCTTTGTGGACAATCCTTTCGTTGGCCAACAAATTGACCCCCCGCACCAGGTAGTGGCAGATGAGGAGAAAAAATATCAGGTGTCCAGCGTCGAGGATAGCCGTGCGTATTGGAATCTACTGTAGTACTTGTTACAGTGGGTGGGTAGGTTACAATTGCCTCACATGGAAGCCAGCTAAGTTTGTTGATGGGTGGCAGGTGGTGGCAGAGTTTCAACAGTGTTATCCAGGAAACCCAGGACCATAGGGAACAATTCTTGGAGGACCTCAAATAAAAGTAGAGGATACTACCACAGCCAATGTTTGCACATGAGAATGTGATTGTTGATAGCGAGTAATTGCAGGAGTTATGGAAAAGAACTGTTGTTATGGACCGGGGGAAATGTGGATGGATTTGAAAGTCCAGTGATAATATCCCCGTGGTGGTGGCAGGGTTGTGTTGTATGTTAAGGAAGAGGACTGTGGTATTGCGACATTGGATGATATGACATGACAGAATTGATACGAGTGTTGGTAAGTGTGTGTGAGATTATGGGCAACATTTCAGATGGTATATTGGAGCATGAGAAATGGTTCATGGGCATCTGGCAAAGTGTATAAAAAGTGAGATTGTTTAGCATTGGAGGATTTTCATTGTTTAGCTCTTTATTCGTTCTCTTAGAATGTAACGCAACTGATGACTGTTAATAGTTCCGACACTTTTTTGGTCATGTCTTTTGGATATGCAATTTGAGTTCTTGACATTGTACTGATATCACAGAATTGTTTCCAATGTCTCCTCTGCCTGAACCCACCCATTACAAGTTGCTTGGCTGTTCATTTTTCCTGCATGGTCCCTATATGTGCATGTTAGGTATCTTATACTTACTTGTTGTGTGGTGATATAAGAGACACTCAGACTTTGCAGTAAATTTCTGATGGTGATATAACTGCATGAGACGAATCTAACAGTATAAGTTATACTAATTAACTTCAGTCAGTATTGGGGATGAAGGTATTACTACAAATACACAGTTCCAACTCAGATTACTGGAGTTGGTTTTCTAGTACTCATGTAAATATTGTTGGTACTCTTCCATAGTGATATTCTTCACACATCAGGTTTTCATGCATTGTAAATAGCAAACCAATCAAAAAGCAATTCCAAATATTTTGGATACCCCAGTTTAAATACTTGGATATTAACTCCAATTTGGCCACCCTCCTGTGGTACCTCAATATAATATACATTCTCTGTGGTGGAAATATCAGACAATTCCAAAAATTCCAGCTCAACAGATGTTACAGTTACTGAAAGACCATACCAAAGTTCCATAATACATTTAGGAAATCAGTTTCAAATAACAATTATGACAAGCTCACCTGATCAATTCACTTAATCTAAACAATACAAATCTAATCCTACTTTGACATTCTGCTCTAGTAATCAGTGGGGATGCTTTTGAATTTCCAATTCAGTATGTTAGAATGTAAAAGCAATACCAATTGCCTATATGAGATTCAAAATCTAGAATCTTAATTGGGAAACCCAATACAAGAATTAACAAAACTCAATACAAGAGTCATACCCAGACAGTATGCACAGATACATTCATTCCCATATATGTTTTCAGTATACCTGTTCATCTATATCAGGTTACATTGAATATAGCTGATATCAAAATCAAAATGTAATTGGAGTTATACACTTAAACTTTAAGTATGAATTAACAAATATGATTATAGTGTAGAGTTATTACTAAAGTGGTCAGTTACTTTGATCAACAAGAAACTAAGTAAATAGAGAAGAACAAAATATTCTCCAACGCAGATCTAACCCTCATTATATTCAGTGTGTCAGCTACCTTCAAATTATCTTTAATACTTTATTATACCATCTGAAATCTCCACCATAAATCTTATCCCCCACCAAAAATATCCATATCATTTCAAAGACTCCATATCATTCTATATTCATATATATCAGACTTTTTTCTTATTACTCTAAATACTTCCACCACCTCTATTCTTTTCCATTGTACCATTCTTGTAATTTGAAATGTCAACAATCTACTGGAATTGTCTTCATTACTAGCAATCTGTAACTTTTGCCATTACTGGTTATTCTGTATTGTGACAGCTGTTAATATATATGCCAATGGGCTAGTGTATAATGAGTTGGTATATTATCGTAGTATTACTGAAATTATAACTAGAGTAGAATAAATCATTGGAATCAATTCTGTAATGTACAGACAATGTATGTAGTAAGATGATAGTGGTATAGAAGTGACATAAAACACAGTATCTCAGCTGTATACCAGACAATTTTTATTGAAAGTAGTATAGATTAATATATATAGAATATTTTAAAAATAAGTATACAGCAAAGGATAGGCATTGAAATTGAATCTACTTAGTATAAATAATAAAAGAGATTTACAAAGATTAATAAATAATGAAAAATAGAAGAAGTAGTATATTACATATTATATACAACTGGTAAATAGAGTGGTATATTTTATAACAATAAACAATGTCGTACAATCATCGGCAAAAGTGCAAATTGTCTATAGTCTTCCCAATACATATGTACGCACACATGCATCTCATAGCAAGCTTCCATAGACCCCTCCGGGACAGGCAGCCTGTAGTCATTGATAGTCGATTCAAAGAGATGTTCGGGTGGGTCCATCGACCTATATATGGTTGGCTGGTGGAAATTGACCAAACCCTGTCGTTACTGCCTGCAGTCTTCACTGCTATACTGGTAGTGTTAGCAACGGTTCCGGACCGTCACTTCGGGCCCAGGTCTGGGTCCAAACCGAACAGTTGCCAAATTGGTGATCCGGGTTGTCAATAAACCCGAACTGCCCAGTCGGGCACCGTTCCATTGTAAACTCCCAACCTGTGTGAATTGGGCGGGTTTTAAGTGGGTCGCCCAGTGGGTCCATCTATAGATTCATATAAGGCTCTTGTATTTGCAGTGTGTTAGTAGTATCTTATGAGAATCGTGTTTTCAGCAACCAATGATGTGCTTTTGCTTGTTGAGCAGTTTGCAATATCGATTGATTTGGTATCTGTGTTTCACCGTTGATAAATGATATTTTTGCCTAACAAGGCGGTCAATAATACAGTTATGCACGCGAAAATCCGTGCGATGCCTTGATTACGAAATATCAAAGTCCTAAAACTGTTGATGCTCCGTTGACGCTCATTTTCAGAATGCCGCAGGGAGCTGGTCGCTGTTGTTTTTGCCAGTAAAGGCTGCCAATATCTCGTGAATGGATGTGTGCAACCAATCGGAACATAACCTACCCAAGATGCAAAGCCAAAAATCGTTGACGCTCCAATGACGCTCATGCTAAGAATGGGGCGTTGACCGTGTTGCTATCTCTTTTGCCACAAACAGCTGCCAATACATCCGTTATGCATAGAAACGACCCAGTCACTTGTGAATCACCGTACTTACAAGACCACGAATCATTGACGCTCCGTTGACGCTCATGTTAAGAATGGGGCGGTGACTGTGTTGCTATCTCTGTTGCCAATTGAAGCTGCCAATACGTCCGTTATGCATAAAAACGACCAAGTTACTGGTGAATTACCATACTTACAAGACCACAAATCGTTGACACTCCATTAACGCTCATGCAAAGAATGGGGCGGTGACCGTGTTGGTATCTCTTTTGCCAATAAAAACTGGCACTACGTCCGGTATGCATAAAACGACCAAGTTACTGGTGAAATACCGTACTTACAAGATAACAAATCGTTGACGCTCCGTTGACACTTATGCTAAGAATGGGGCGGTGACCGTATTGCTATCTCTTTTGCCAATAAAAGCAGCAAATAGGTTCGTTATGCGTAAAGACGACCAAGTCACTGGTGAATTACCGCAATTACAAAACCATAAAGTGTTGACGCTCTGTTGACACTCATGTGGATGTATTGTCCATTCAACATCTGCTGCTGTCGATTATTGTATTCATGCTGATTTGACCTTATTGGTTGTCTTTCTACATGATTGAGACTCGGCCCTGTGGCAAAGCCGAGTGGCATAATAATTTTGCACTGTTCACTCTCACGCGACTAAAAATGATGTATCATGCCAATGAATTCATCGGGCCTGCTATATATCTATTTATGAACCGATATTCACACGCGACTTCTTACCATTTGCCCATAATATATCTCTAACAGAAACTCCCGCTCAAGCTACATAAAGCTGGTGAACCATTGACGCATTCCGTCCTACTTTTCCTTCCCTCCTTTATTTCTCCGCGTTTCTACTCCATTGACCATCACCAACACCTTTTCAGCCTGGCTCTTTCACTTCCGTGTTGGCCGAACCAATCCGGGCACATTTGGCGCGGCGCTCACATCCTGCTGCTCTGGGGATTCCTGATCCTGATTACCAGTGTTCGGCTCTATAACGGATTCATTGTCCGCTGCGCAATCCAATTTGCTGTCATTAGGATTATCCAAGTCGCCATTCCAGTTTAGCCAATCATCAGTGTCCGGAATGCTTCCAGGTGCGCTGTCCGTGTCGCTTTCGACTGGATGATGGTTGATTCTCCGGATTCGGCGGACATTTAAGATTTGAGTTCGTCCTCCAGGGATGTCCTTTGCAGACAAAGCTGGTGGCAAAGGTGATGTTTCTGACAATTTAAATGCAGCCGCACCATCGTGTTGAAAGAGTGACCAGGATGCTTTGATGATCTCTTCCGTGTCCGAAATGTATCCTACGGCAGTCATCTGCTTATTTTGACCAAGAGATTTCTTCTGGGTAGCACGTAGATTTTGGCTGCCCAGCCACATCTCCAAAAAGTCGTGAACCTCGGCCATTCTGTGCAATTTCCTTTCCTCCGCCTCGTTCTTCATTTCCGAGTCGTTTTCTGTGTTTGTAGTATTCAATTCTTGGTCAGTGCCTGCCGAAATCTCATGATTGGCACGAGCGAACTGCCTGACAACAACTTTTTTGTGAAGGGTCGTGCCTGTTGTTTTTGACTGCCTCTAGCCAAGAACATCATGGCCAAGGGAAGAACTGGCCTCAACTCAGACACCATGTGGTATAATAGAGAATATGTCGCGAGCCACGTTGGAGAGATCGGCGTACTGTCAGTGCGTTTCCTCCTGTTGGCGCCACCAATCAGTTATATCGGGTGACCAAAACGTACTGTTATTCTCCACTGGGTCGGGGTGGTAATCATTGAGATTTGGATGAATTTGTCCCCTGTGCTTCATTGCTTCAGGCGGCGAATACAAATAGAGCCTGGCGGCAGTCAATGAGCGGGCTGCAAGATCGCTTCGTCCGGGTGTTGTCTCAGCCACATTGTCAGGCATTAAGCATTCCTCATCATCGCTGGACAAATCATATGGATCAAAGAATGATTGATAGGTCCCTGGAGCAGTTGCAGAGGGGACGAGATTACTGCTTGGTACCATTTCGAGTTTATTGACCGGCATACGTCGATGTCTGGCACAGTATTCATTCTCCGCATACTTCAGAAAGGCCTCTTGGTATTGTGTAGTGTAGGATGTCTCATCCTCAGGATTAATATCCATTCCCTTGTCCCACATCCTAAACGATCGCAGGTTCCGGAAAGGATCGAGAATGTGTGCGGCAATCAGAAGCATGCCCGGCATTGGAGTCACTTCAGCGCAGTATTTGGAAAGCTTCTGTCCAGCTGACTTCACTGCGAAGAACAAGTCATCCTTCCATGGAGTCTTCTTCTTGGCCAAAGCTCACATCACGCAATCCATGAGATCGAACATGTCATTGGACACTGTGATAACGTGATTCACTATGACTGTATGACTCTTCGACATCCAAAGGGTCCAATATCAAAATGGCCTCAATACTTCCATGAAATACTTGACAATCGTCCATTTATCCTGAGTTGTGAATAGTGGCCGGTATTCAGCGTATTTTGGGTTTTGAAGCCACTCGCGTGTTAATTCCCGCAATCGGTGGGCACGCTAGAGCAACTCCAGAGGAGAGTTCTAACGTGTCTACACATCCATAATCGGAGGTACTGCAATTCGGACTTTGGCTTTTTCACAGTCAATGAACTTGTTTCGGCGACCAGTTGTCAGCGTAATTAATACAGCAAGCATTCTCTGCTATAAGACAGTCAGTTTCAGGTCTTTCAAAATCTCATGAAATATGTACTTTCTCTATTATCTTTGCTAAACCTGGTCTCATGGCCGACACCTTGTTGATTCTAGCATTGCACTCTTTTCGAAGTCTTTGACTCTTCCCAATGTCTATGCTTTCATTCTCTCCAAATTGCTGATCGCGCTCATGGCCTTCCCAAGACTTGGTGCGGCCTTTTACACCGAGACTGCTCATGAATGCACATAAAGCCAGCTGTATCACGTGCGCCATGCATGGTATGTGGTTCCTCAATGCCGGCCACTCGATTCCAGAGGCCTCAATTGTTGATTGCAGCTTGCGTGTCATTGAGTAGTATGAGGAAACATTATCAGTGATAATACCAAGCAAACGGCCATCGGTAAGCTCGAAATGATCAAGCACGTCCTTCAAATGTACAGCTGGCCTTGTTCCAGTATGTTGGCCCTTGACCTATCATCATTAATTAGCATTCAAAACGGGAGCAGAACAGGCGATCAACCTCATCCAATGCGAGTTGAACTTCACGCAATGCCCGATTTCGATGCATATAGTATGTAATGACCGACATTATGGCCAGTTTGTTCGTTGAAGTTCATCCGTCCAAAGCTGAACTAACTTTATTTCGTAACAGCTATTGCTTCTTAATTGCATCCACAGTCAGTGCATATTCCCTCCAGCATATGTTGCTAAGGGTCGTAGCGGACAATAGGGCTAGATCGTCACGTAATGCCACATATGACCATTGTAGCTCCAGATTTGATATAGCGTTCCTTGGAATGTGTGCCAAAACAAATCCTAACATGACATAGGGATTCCACGTGGCTTGGTGAAAGTCGGAAGTTTCAAATTTCTTAGCGGCCAGATTGGAACGTTTTGTCTGTCATTTCGATCAATATGGATTGAACTTGATATCAAATTTGATTTTCCTCCGCAAACTTACTATTGTGATTCCTCTACTTCCTTGCCTCTTCAGGATGGCCAAAGCTGTTTCATCCACCGTTGAACTAGTCAATTCAGTGACATCTGACTCTTTAAATTCGTTTAACTTTGCAATGTGAACTTTTGCCCGCAAGTGTTTCCCCATTGAGCTGGTCCCATGTTCTGATGGATGGCAAAGAACTTGATGACAAATGATACAAATGATGCCAGGGCTGCCGGTCTCCACAACTCCGCAGGGTAAATAGAATCCCCATGACGGTGCATGTCTAGAATCATTCCAACCAACAGGCCGCTTCGAGCCTCCATTAATTGAAGCCCACCACGCATCGAAGATGATTTGCAATGTAAGGTCGCTCAAATCGCTAATAAAGACACGTTCATCTTTGGATGAGATCATAACCTCAAGCAATGAGGTGTTCAAAGCTTATGTATCCGGCATGGCGGTAAAAATCAGGATGCTGGGTATTCCGACTCACGAGACTGCCGAAAATCATGATACAGTAAAGCAGACTCTGGGTTCTTAAATATTGACTCTACAGCTACAAGGAAGATAATCAGATCAGTAAGTCATTGCAAGCATATTTGTGAATTTGAATACAAGGACAGATTGCAACGACGGACCGAGTGTAACTCCATTTAGGAACAGCATAATGCATTTCATCGCTGTGTAGTGTTCGGAGCCTTGACGCACTGTGGGCGCTGAATAAACGGAGGCGGACGCGATATCGTCACTTGCATTTTTGTCAATACAGGCCGCCGATAGGGTTATTGTGGTTTATCTGCATTCCATTCCCGTTAGATTATCCAAGATGCCAGCACACAAATCGTTGATGCTCCGTTGACGTTCATTTTGGGACCTGGATACGATCTTGTCGTAAGCATATTTGCCTAGAAAGACGGCTAATAGCACGATTATATAGCATTGTGGTCGCATAGCCGCTTGATTTTCGAGGATGGAACGCATAAAATCGTTGACGCTCCGTTGACGCTCATTTTTAGGGCATAGTGACGACGTCGTCGAAAGCATTTTTGCCTGGAGAGACGGTCGAGAGTTCGATTATGTGGTAATGTCGCCGCAGTGCCCTCAGATTTTCCAAGATGCATGGCCAAAAGTCGTTAACGCTCCATTGACACTCATTTTGAGAACATAGTTTCGATTTTGTAACAACTGTCTTTGCCTAGAAAGGCAGCTGATACTCAGATTATGGCTTAATGTTGCCGCACAGCCCTAGGATATTCCATGATACAAGGCCAAATGTTGTTGACCCTCCGTTGACGCTCATTTTTAGGACATAGTTGCGATGTCGTAGCAACCATTTTGGCCTAGAAAGGAAGCCGATAATCAGATTATGGCTCAATGTCGCAGCACAGCCCTAGGATTGTCCATGCTACAAGGCCAAAAGTCGTTGATGCTCCATCGAAGCTCATTTTTAGGACATAGTAATGATGTTGTTGCAACAGGTTTTGCCTTGAAAGGCGGCCAATAGCGCGATTGTGGGGTAACATCGCCGCACAGCTCATTCATTTTCCAAGATGCAAGGCCAAAAGTCGTTGACGCTCTGTTGACGCTCATTTTCAGGAAATAGTAGAAATATTGCCACCACGATTGGTCCATAGAAAGGCAGTCGATAGTTCCATTATGACGTACTGTAACCGCACAGCCTACTCGATGTTTCATGATGCAATGCCAAAAATTGTTGACACTCAGTTGACGATCATTTTTAAAATGTGGCAATGAGCATCTCATTTATCTTTTTCGTAATAATGCCGACCTATAAATCCGCTTTGGAAGGATGTGACAATGCAGCCTATTGATTGCTGAATGTGTAAGACCCAAAATCGTACACACTCTGTTGACACTCACATTAATCACATCGAAACAGCCTTTGTACACTCAATAATTGTATGCAACGGATCATATACTCATTATTGACCTCCAGTATTGCGTATGTAGGTATTATCGTTTTCATCCAGGAGTTTTGTTACCTCTCAATTTCTGATCTACTACTATCAACGCTATCTGAGTGAGAAATGTCGTGGCCTTATCACATTCCCACGCGTTCGGCCGGCAATTGATGGCATGTAGATCATTTCACTAGTTTTTGGTAAATATAGCTCGACTTCCTCACCATTCCTTATCCAGCTCCTTCTCCTCTATTTCCATGACGCACCAGAAGCAATTTCAAATATCCCAACCATGTGCACCAGGTCTGTGCGGAGAGTTATGCAGTTGGATACATGGATGAATTCAGCATGGCGGTTGTCATTCAGATGGATTCGTGATGCGCACTGACCGCTCTCTCTATGACACATATGACATCACTCACTTAAATTTTGTTAGCACATTTTGTCACAAAGAGTGCTTTTGCTTTGTCACTTAACAGTCACTTGCAGAAAGAAACCATACGTTTTGGCTGTCTTAAAGTGCAATTTGGATTCTAGAACATTCACATGGTGCATTCGACCCTTGCACATGCACAGGCAAATTTTCATGTCTCACAATTTGGTCACTGAAATCAAGAAAAAGCTGACCCATGGCAAAATTGGTAAACAATTTGCTTTTCACAGCGATCGGACGTCGAAAATTACAGTTTGTATATTTATTCATCCGAAGACGCAGGAGCCGTCACCATCTCTTCGTTGGAATCCGATATCTATATGGTAATTACCTGGAGGCTATATTCAGGGGTAAAAGATTACTGGTTCAACAGAGCTTACTAGTTCAACTGGCGTCGCTTTCAGCAATGTTGACGAATCAGGCTCCGCAGCTGGCTCACCGCTTGGTATGCTCGATTTTGACTGTGGCTTCACCAAACCTAGCCTGACATGACTACTTCCTGGTCGAGAAGTCCCTTGCAGCCGTTGCGATATTCCGTGGAGAATGTTGAGACTCTCCATAAGCTCTCCAAATGTTGTCGGTGGAGGTGATGGAGCATCATAATTCGTTTGTGGCTGAACGACTGCCGGAACCCTCAATTCGAACATGCCGTACTTCTTATCTCATGCACGGAAGTGGTCGGCTGCATCCTCCCACCCTGGTTGAGTCAATTCCTCACGCTTCATCTGCTTCTGCCGTAACCTCTCCAGGTGCTGTGGGAACCGTGTTGGTGATTGTGCCCATCACCCAGCCGGGTTCGTCATCTTCGCTCAGCTTGCCTTGCTCAGTCTCTTCATCATCCTCATCTTCCTCATCCGCCCCATCGTCGGAACCTGCAAGATCACTCAGACTCTCTCCGATAGCAACCAGCATCTCCGCAAAGGTCTTTTCGGGCTCTCTGGACGTCAATCATGTGATTTCAGCCTGCGTCATATCGTCGTATTTATGCTGAACCACTGCCTCTGCGTCTTCAACTCACTTTCTTGCCCCAGCGGTTTCTCTCTCAACATAATCCTCAATCCATTTCTCTCTCTCTTCATTGCTTGAGAAGTGCAATTCTCGTCATTTCTCTGCCGCAAGCTTCTTTTTGGATTTCAAGATGCGCAATGCCCCAAGTGCTCAGACCCTCGCTGCTTAAAAGCCGCTCTGGCCTTCATTCGCATGATGACGTCGTTGGGTAGACCGCCTTGTCGATTTGCTGTATCTACCCACCGGAAGTGGCGAAAAGTTCTTTTTCGGAGCATTGCCCATAGTAGTTTGCGTGGACTTTGTTGTTGGGCGAAATGTTGGATGTTACAAGTTGTGGACAATATGCAGGCAAGCTGCGTCTTTTATGTCAAGGTTGGTACATTTACTCATCTTGAACAAAGCAAAATCTCCCTCTCGCCTGTCAGTAAATCAGGAATAGTGACGCTAACCGTACAACATGACATGATTGTTAGTGTCATTTTCATGTGATATCCCGGGGATCATTTGAGACAAACATCAGCGGACGTCCTTTCCCTCGAACAACGACCTATTACTATCTAGCGATTAGGCGATTCCAGCGGTCGTAAACCGCAGTTTATCCGTGTTACCAAACACAGAACATCGAACCAACTTTTTGCAAATTGCGGGGTGGTGGGAAACCCCTGCAACTTGCAGCCATACTCAGTAGCATTCATCTTGAGCATAACGATCATGTTGGCTGCTACTTATTTCATTCTGGCAAGAAGCTGACTATATAGTCCTCAGGGCTTCCCACTCCCTCTCGTTATCATCTTCCTCTGCTATTCCACACCAGCTCATCATGGATACACAACCACCTCCGCCAGGTGAGAACGGATCGAATATTGGCCGATTGGCAGGCACTACATCAAATACGGACATATCTTGGCACACAACAAGAGCGCAGACACAAGTCAGTTAACCGCGACGCTGCCAATGCAGCCACCAAACATTTGACCCAGGCTGCCCATTTAAAAATTGTCCGCAGGACTGGAATCAGCAAAAATGAGAAGCAGCATGCAATTGGATGTGAGTATATCCATATCGAGGCAGAGGGCGGTCAATTAACAGTAAAACATACAGCAGGTGTCCGTAGGGAGCTACGTAACAAATTTATCGCAGCCTGTACCGGGAAACCTCCTTGGTCGACAGAGGCATATGTCCGCACAGTCCGCGAAATCGAACATCATGATATTGGCAGCTCTGGGATTTTTGCAGATGAATTTCCTGATAAACATCACCGTGAGTGGACGAAGTAGGCTTTAATCACCTTAGAGGAGGCTACGGAAGCGTATATGGTAGAGGTAACAGCCGAATTTCATTGTTAGAAGCAGCATCCACTGGCTTGTAGGTTTTCAACATGTTTGCAACTATGGCAAGGCAAGGAGGTAGGGTACAGCTGGAACAGTCCGACATGCGCGTGGCGTTGAATATGGCCATAATGGCCAAAGAAGGCTTTCCGCGCACCGCAATAGAGGAAACGAAATACCTCATCAAGAAACCTCGTGCAGAGGTCCAAGAACAGACGAAGCAGGATGTTGAGTTTCCTGGGCATAACAACGGGAAGTCTGCGATAGAAAGACACCCGGCAATGCTTCGTCAAAACCAAACGTCCAGCTGCCATCCTTGCCTGAATGGCACTGCAAAGAATCCGGAGACTCGCTCGAGATGACAAGGAACAGGTGCACCTCCACCCGATGGACGCAGAGAGCCGACTCCAGAGCCGACTCCACCAGGGCCCAGCACGCCACCCGCCCCAACCAGTAACACTTCCGGAGTTCAATCTTTCCAAATCGTCAATTTGCCGGCCGGATATACACATTCGCATACTGCTCTTCCCTCTGCAGATTTTTCCAATGATGAGCATACCGAGCACGATACTAATTTTGATCCAGATATGCTGACTGATGAAGGTTAGTACACCCTCTGTGGTGTGCTAATGCAGCTAACATTCATTTTGTAGACAAGAGCAGCGGATTGAGCGATCCTGCAGCTGGTGATGAGCATTGAGTGAAAGACACGGGATTTTGGAGATTATTATTATATATATCTATCTATTATTAAAGAACAACGTAGTGATCAAGAAGAAAGTAAATAAAAACGCCAGAAAGGCAGCCAAAACAATGTGAATGATGGACTGTGCCAAATTAAATGATTGCATATTGTGGATACAGCCATGGCAAAATGAGCGTCAACCGAGCGTCAACAATTATTGTTCATGCGTCCTGGGAAATCACGCCTCCGATAGGTTGTAGTCAGTCATAAAGGCATTATTGGCTGCCTTTATAGGCAAACCAGATTGCAATACCCTCCCTGCCCCATCATGGGAATGAGTGTCAACAGAGCATCAACGATTGTTGTTCATGTGTCCTGGGAAATCACGCCTCCGATAGGTTGTAGTCAGTCATAATGGCATCATTGGCTGCCTTTATAGGCAAAACAGATTGCAATACCCTCCCTGCCCCATCATGAAAATGAGCGTCAACGGAGCATCAACAATTTTTGGTCAGGTATCATGGGTCATCTGCAGGCCGACAGGTTGCACATTGTCATAAACTGATTATTGGCTGCCTTTATAGGCAAAAGTGAAAGTGAAATGCTTCCTGCCCCATCTTCAAAATGAGCGTCAACAGAGTGTCAAAGATTGTTGGACTTCCATCATGGTTAATCACAGCGTGATGTGGCGGTTATTGTCTATATACATCGTTATGACTGTTATTATACACTACAAGGCTCAAGAATACTTAGTGGTAGCTCTGAAAATGAAATAAGTTGTTACTGTCCCGGAGGATGTGGCTAGAATATCCTGTACATATTTGCCTATACAGACTGCCATATCCTTCTTTATGGATGCTTGTGATCAAGCACCACTCATATTACCGAAGATGCAAGACCAAATATCATTGACGCTCTGTTGACCCTCTCTTGACGCTCATTTTCAGGATGTGGTTGGGCGCGTGAGTATGGTTGTTTTGCACATCAAGGCGGCTAATATGTCGAAAATGAACCGCGACGTACCAATGTCAATATTTTACGATCAACAGTGGCATATCTTAATGCGACCATACATGTGAAATCGGAAATGCAGAACCGGAGATTGGAACCGACCGGTCTAGCCTAACCTGGCGAAACATCCGGGTTCCTGGGTATGGGTCCAGGTTTGACCCACCAAGAGTCTGCCGGTCAGGGTTTTGGACGGGTCCAGAACCGACCCGACCCGTTATTGCGGTCCACACCCGGACCGCTGGCTAGTTACCCGGACCCGTTGCTAACACTAACCACCATCGATTCAGCCCTTATGCCTCGATGTACCATCCGAATTATCCACCATGATCTCACACACGATTACATACTTCCTTATCAACACAACCACGCCACCTAATCCAATGTCATACCACATCAGACCACTCCCTGATTGTAACAAAATATTCCGCCACCACTACTCCGCGTCTTCCAATGTCTCCTTCTTTCCATAACACTGATTCCTAAATCACCTTCATTCTCCCTTGTATTCCTTCAGGCCGTGACAGTATCCACCTCTTAGGTTCGAGGTCTTCCTAGAACTCCTCCCAAGTGTCCAGGCTTATCAGGACACTGTCGATCGGACTCTTCTACTGCGTGCAGCCCATCCACAAATTTCGCAGGCTCCCATGTCGGGGGATCATACCCAGTCTACCATATGAGATACAATAATTGACTTCGGTACACTGCGCTATCTTCGACCGTTGACACCTGATACTCCTCGTCGCCATCCACTTCCACTGGCGGTGGTGGTTCCGCCTATTGCCCAACATGGGGATCATCAACTACCAGATCAAAACGCAAAACAGGTTGTACTCGATGAATCTGTATTGACCTAGGTAGCTCTGACTCATAGGCATAGGGTGATATTTGATGAACAACTGTAAAAGGTCCCATCGGTTTCCAATCCAGTTTTCACGTAGGCCTTGTCATTCATATTTGTTGGGCATCTAACCAATTCTGAGATCCTTCCTGAATATATGGTGCAGGCATTTGTTCATGATTCGCCCCTTCCACCTGTATCGCTGGACTTGACCTCATCTCCACCCGGAGATGTTCATGGATTTGTTGCAATGTTGCCTCACCTGGATCATCATCGAACCTTTGATGATCATGTTCCTTCGTCTATTATCCTAAAATGACATCCAAGACTCCCCTCCTTGAACTGCGAAAAAGGGGTACACTTTGTTGTCTCTGACGTCTCATTGTTCCCAGCAAACTTGGCCCTCGGTAACTACTTTAGCCAATCATCTTGGTGTTGATCAACCAACACCCTTAGGTTTTGTTCCGTACTTGCATTCATCCACTCCATCTGGCCGTCCGTCTGTGGATGGAATGCTGTCGACATCCTGCGATCATTCCCAAGGCGGCTACATATCTGGCCCCAAAACATTGATGCAAACTGAGGTCCCCTATCCAAAACAATCGTTAATGGGGGTCCATCAAGGTGTACAACCTCTTTCAAAGACAATTCGGCCAACCCAGGGGCATCAATCATTGTATGACAGGCAATGAAATGTTGAATTTTCAAAAGCCAATTCGCCACTACCCAAATAGCATGAAACCAATCGCACTCCAGTAATCCCACCACACAATCGATGGAGATGTCTTCCTATGGTATATTCATAACTGGCAAAGGCGGAAGGACTCCGAAGGTTGAATGACTTGAGCGCCGGGACCATTGACAACTATGACAGTTCTGTACCTACTAATCAACATCCTTTGGCATTTCTTTCCAGTAATATAGTCGGTCTAAAAGGTCGAAGGTCTTCGCTCGCCCCACATTTCCTGCTAACGCTGTATCATGGTGCTCCTGAATTATCGGTAGGCGCAAGCAATCACTCTCTGGTAGAAATATCTTACCCTTATATCACATTTGTTCATCTTCCTGTAAACATTCCACAACGGTGATCTCCTGTATCCCACTATTTGTTCGGATTGCTTCCAATATTTTACCTTGTAGTGGGGTCAGTCACATAGGCTTCTACCTTCAGATAGGAGATTGCAGGACGGTTCTAGGCGGGCAGGCTATCCGCCAACAAACGCAATGTTTCCGGCAGGTTCTGCGGCTTTAGAACCACCTGTTCCATATTTTTCAATCTCTCATTCCCCTCCTCAGGGAGGTCTCCTGGCCTCCATGTCAAAGCGTCAGCCTTCCCATTAGATTTCCACGGTCTATACACTATTTGGTAGTCTAGCTGGGTTGAAAACTGAGACCACTGTGCTTGACTTAGATCCGGCAATGTCTTCGTCATGAAGTACTCAAGATTTGTATGATCTGTTAATAACTACAGGGGATATGCAGCTCCCTCCCATTCCGGTCTCCACTCTTCGAGTGCTTTGATAATTGCCATACGATGTGTATGATATATATCATAATTTCACTCGGCCGGTGTGTGTTTGTTTGAGTAGTATGCCACAGGATGTAGGACTCCTGCATAGTCATACTGTGACAATACTCCAGCGGATACATAATCCAAAGCATCTGTTTTAATATCAACCTCCCTCTCATTAACAAAATGTCAAAGGACTGGTGCCATGGTCAAAGCAGCTACCATAGCTTAAAAAGCTGATTGTTGCTTGGCTTCCCATTGGAATGATTCATCCTTCATTGTTAGCCATGTCAAAGGCTCCGCTTTCTCTGAGTACTTAGGAATAAACCATCACTAATAATTGCAAAACCCAAGAAATTATTATACTTCAAATTGGTTATTCAATCTTGTATTCTTTGTTGTCTCTTCCTGGCTCCAATGTTTCACCGTTTCAACCTTATCCTCAGCCATTGAAATTGCCTTCATTGATATGATCAATCCCAGGTATTTCACAGTTTCCTTATGGAACTTGCATTGTTCTGGGTTCAAATAAAGTCAACCATTGAACAGACTCTTCATAATCCATTTCACATGCTCTTTGTGCTCTTCCTCCAAGTCACTATATATTAATATATCATCCAAATTAGCTGATGCAAAATCGCCCAAGGCCTCCTGTATGGTACTATTGATATATCCGTGAGAACCCGTGGGGGCATTTGTCGTGCCAAACTGCATAATGGTGGGTTCAAACAGGCCATACCACATCTGGAAGGCTAACGTGTTCGTCTCCTTCCTCAAGTTGTACCAAGTTATATGATTCTCGGGCATCAAGCTGTGTATATATCCATGCCTATTGACGGAGGTTTAGTGTTTCCCTTATCGAGGGGAGGGGATATCAATTATTAACTGTCTTACTATTGATATCCCAATAATCAATACAACATTGTAGTCTTCTATCCAGTTTCTTTGCAAACAGGACTGGTGCTGCAAAAGGTGACAATGATTGACAGATGAACCCTTTTGACATGTCATCATCTAGCCATTCTTTCGACACAACCAATTCTGCCCTTGACATTCAATAGAGGGATCCCCAAGTCACTGTTTCTCCGGCCATCAGGCGTACTTCATGGTCAATGCCGGGGCAATGTGGGGGAAGTTGGTCAGCTAACACTTTATTAACCATAGGCAAAAACACATGATACTGTTTGGGAACCATCTCCTCCAGGGGTCGTTCCTTCAAATCCTTTGGCTTTTATGACCTTCCTTATGGCGTATAATGATGCTTTAAACACCTTTTGCTTCCATTTCTTGACTACCCAAAAAAACGAAGATCCATTGAGCATAACGATATTCCCTCGAAATGGTCATTTTGGTTGGATCTGTGTTTCAAATATCCCTTCTCCTCGGGGGTGAACAGGATCCGGTGGTTCTTCTGTAACTCCCTGTACCATAATGGGTGCATCGTGGCAATGTGTAGTACAGTATTGTGATCCAAAAGTATCTGTATTTGAAGCAAACTGCACTGCCACATTATGTAGCCGTAACCAGGGGATCCCAAGAACAATTGGATAATAGCCCAATTATGTAATGAACATGGGTAGATGTTCCTTACGATCTTGAATTGTCACTCCAACCTTGGCACTAAGTGCAATATCCCTGGATTCTATGGGTCTCACGTCTATGACCTGTACTTGTCGTTTTTCGTTTAACTCCTGGAGCGGTGTTGTATGAATGTGAGCAAAATCCCGATCGAGAAATGCAATGCCTGTAGATCCACAGTCAATCAGCACATTTGTTGATATTTCTTGGTTATTCACAGTCAATGTGCAGGTTATAACTAAATCTTCTCCTTCCATTGACACTTCCAATACCTCCACCTTGCAAACTGATAAACGCGAAATTCCAAAACATTTTAAAGTATTCAAAACAGAACTTTTCCTGTCAACTGGAGAGCCATCCTTCTCCAATTGACTTAATCTTTTCCTGATTCCTCGGAACCTGTCCCATTTCTTACATCCTTTACTTCCACTCCAGCCGCCTTAAACATCAGAGCCTTCTTCCTTGCCGCACATTCCGCTGTCCTGTGGTTAAACTCACTACAATATACACACCATCCATCAGCAAACCATTTTGCCCTTTCTTCCGCAGAAATCCTTCTTTTGCCTTCACTGAGATCCATTGGGGCCGGTCCAGTATATCCAGCAACTGACCCAGCCAGAGCTGCTGTGGGATCTTTCAGGGCTCCCGGAAGTCTAGGGGAAGGGGCGAAACCTATCCACCCCTGATTTTGTGATGCCATCTCCACTCATCGTTGCCGGACATCAGGAAAAGATATTTCTGTCCAGGTGGACTGGGTCCATCGGAGTGGACGTGCTCCGTCAGAGCTGTCAGAGAAACCCTGGTGGCGGGTTACTCCACGCCCGGCGTCAATTCAACTCGTCGCATTACATATTGCCCTCTGATCGCTGTTTCACCAGGTCTTTTCGTTCTGTCGGTCTCCTATTGTAAACAATCTCCCTGGCATTGCGGACCCCTGTGACCATACGTCAGAATGGGTTCAGTGGGTACGCGCTTGCATCGGGATTTCAATGAGATGGATGACGCTGCAAACATCTATCCTTGCGCTGCTTCTACCTGGGTGCAAAATGGAATTCTCTCTTTACTATTTATACAGAATTGCAAGGCGATAGGTGACGCTGCGATAATCCCTCCTCGCGTTCCTTCTACCTGCGCGCACAATGCAATTCTCTCTTTACTAATTATACCCATCATTCCAAGTCGCCAGATCTATGTGGCTATTGACAATCCATCGCTCGTTCCATCCATCGCCTGTCATACTACCAGTAGCTATCTCTGGAATGGAGTGTGTGCAGCCAACAATATTGCCCACGCTAAAAACTTGCAACGCAACGACTGCCAGTGCTTTTCTGACTTTTAAAAATTTCGAGACGGGTTCCATGTTTCCCGAGTTTTCAGGTATTGTGGTGAGCGCCAGGGCTGAACAGTACTCAACGAAAGCTCCATCCTCGTTTAGGAGTTTGATTTTGAATAGTCTTTGCAGTTGCCACGGGAGATGCCCATTCAGCGCGCCATAACACCTCCCTGGGCGTTGCTTTACCCATACCCAGTCGTTCAGTCGGTCCCCTCCACGCCAGCTCTGGCTTCCTTTTCATTAACACATCTGAGATATGCATTCACCATCCAAACCCTCAACTTGAATCTTAATACCATGGTAAATACAGAGCTCCATTGCGTGCAGTTGTTCATCCGACATATATGTCTTGTTACGACTCTTATGCTTGATTAACTCCCGGGTGCCGCTGTATTGTGCCACACAGTGCATTGCGTCTTGTGTATTGTTGAGTAATTCTCTGAAGTCTTTGATCATAGCGTCAGGATGCTTTCCATCACGGCGGTGTTGGGGCCCCATGAATTCAGGCTTCGCATATGACTGGGAGCCAAAGGGGGCAGCCAGATCAGCACCGAAAGGGGAGACTTTGCAAGCGGCGGCGCTGTGCTCCTGACGCTGAGTCAGGGCTTGGAGATTGAGCTCTCTGATTTCAAAGCAGAGAATGCGACACTGAAAGGTGATTACTTGCGGCAGGTAGTTGAGATTGTGATTGGAGGCGTTCCAACCGTCCTTGAGGTTCATTTTATATGCTAGTTCATTTCACTCGGCAGAATACAGTTGCAAGGTTCTGTATCGACGAATCTGTTCGTCCAAATGAGACATCAAGTGGAGCTCCGGATAGTTGAAGTCGGCATCCAACTCCTTGGGAACATCTATCTTGTGGTTGATATAATCCCACCAGGCATTCATTTCACGCTGCATCTTGGACGGTGTCCCAGTCTCAGCATTTGTTTCCTCGTCAATCTTTCGCTTCTTCACGAGTTCCGTTCTCAGGGCATTGGTTTTGGCCTTCACCTTTTTGCCGGCTGGCCCGAGTAAGAACACATCATTGAAGGTGTGAAAACGATGCAAGGCGTCCTCCATGTAGCTCAAAGTTGCATCATCGTGGGATATATATCGAGCATACATATTGAAATCTGACAATGCCCGTGTGCACTCAATTGCGCGATTGAATATGGGACGCTCAGCAGGGCTTCTGCCTCGTAGAGACTGGGTTACAACTCCAAGCAGGTACCGGCTCATTTCCTTCGTCTCCTTCCCATTCCATTGAGAAACTTCCTCATCGGACTTATTTTTTGATGTGAAGTCGCGGTAAGCAGGCACGGAAAACCAGATTGCATTGTACTTGTCAAGCCGTTCTTACGTCTTCATGAAGTGGAAAATCCACTTCTGGAGGTGATCAAGCATACCGATCTGCATTGAATGGAGGAGGTCGGGCTTCGGCAGGTCGCTCACGATACAGGGAATATGTCGAAACACTTCGAATCCTCGGTGGACATGGCGCGACGAGAGTGCAGCATCGGCTGCCTTGGTGTTGGTATCGCTGAGGGTTTTATATAGGTTGTGATCCCGCCAGGGGTGTTGCTCGTCCGAAGGGACATGATCTCCAGGTGCGTTCTTTGGACACTCGCACCTAATACACAAATGCCGCCCGAGATGATGTAGGTCTCTATATTCAGTGCAATCTGCAAGCGATGCTGCTAAAAGCGGTTTGCAACGCCTGAAGTTGCCATCTGCACAGAGACCTTGGAAATACCTGCTCTCGGCATTGGGATTTTGTTGAAAGATGAGAGGCCGGGGTGCGTGCAGGAGTACTTCGTTCAACACCTCTCGGTGTGTCTGCCACTGCTCATCCTGCCGCTTCTAAGCAATATTGCGGTTTTTGAATGGAATCGGCAGGTGAGTGACCATGACGATGGTGTGCGTTGAGGGCATCTGGCGGATCTTCGAAGATAGATTGCCAATTGTCATATATACAGGCCATTCGTTCTTGTCGCCAGCAAAATTCGGGTGATGTGTTCCGTCGGACATGATGATCAAGGGAGCTAGTGTATCCCCCAGTCTGAGCATTGCCTTAACCTCAATTAGCACGTTATTATCATCGAGTATCTCTGCTTCCCGGTGTCTCCCACCACCAGTCCGCAGTGTGCATTTCAGTATAGACGCATTTCGGTGGCGTTTCGCTGTTGACGCAATGCTGAGGGGCGTAAATGAGATGCTTGGTGTCGGCTGGCTGCCACATCAACCATCTCATGCTTATGATGATGGCTCGACTGCAGTATTTGATAGGCCATTGGTGATTGTCATTCCATCCCATATCCTCGAGAGTGTGTAGTTCCCATTCCCCGAGAGCCTGATCATCTGGCATGCTAGCCACGAGCTTCTGGACGCCATCCCCGTTTTTGAAGCTATGGAAACGTAGAGCGGTGTTTTCTTCCTTTAGCACATTGTCATAGTACGTCTTCATACCGTTCTGCTAGATCCCACACTGAATAAATTTGGACTCTTCGCACGTCGCGAAAGGGTAGCAGGGATTGTTCTGTAGGTTTGTCTCAAGGCAACCCTGAGCATCGTGTTCCCATGGCTCAGCAATGTAATCACTCAGTTGAGTGCCGGTGCCTGGGTATGTTTCCATCCGCGGCACCGGAGGTGGCTGTGGTTGAGACTCCGAGTCTGCGATGTTTTCAACTTGTTCGAGGTAGGGAAACGGGTTCCAGTCTTCAACTGAATCTTAGTTACAGTTGAATTTACAACACTGAGCGGGTTCAGCGCATCCGGGAGCGCTGGGAACAGTCAGATTCTTTGCAGCTTGAAGGGGTTCAGGATGGTGTAATTCGATATGTTTAAGTCGCCAGCTGTCTGAGGTGAACTTCTCTCGGCATGAAAATTCAGGGCAACATAATGGGGTCTTCTCTGGCATTGTCGACAACATGGGAGGAGTGGAGTATTCGCTGTAGAATGGGACGAAAGTTGGAGCTGGGCCTGAGCAGTCTGGTGTGGGTATAAGATCACAATACTCGAGAGATTTATTGAGCCTCAACACCATCACGCCAGGAGTTGCAAAAACACCGCATGCACGATGTCCCATGATACTATGAATAAATGATAACTAAACCCTGAGCAATCCAAAAACCTCGTGACGTGTGTCATAATCAATACCTGAGATAAATAGATTAGAAGACAGGAAACGAACAAGCCCACAACCCTAACCCAAATCAACAAAACACCTCCATGTGTGCCTTCATCAGTGCCTGAGATGAATTGAATACAGGAAAGGAAACTCACAAGACAAGAACCCGACTCTAACCCAAACGCACGCCACCTCTACAATGCGAGGAGTTGTTCACTCCTCACCCACCCAGCCATCCAGACCCGCCTCAGGGAGAGGGACATCAGGGTGAGGGACATCTGGGAGAGGGACATCGGGGAGAGAGACACCTGGGAGAAGGACAACCTGGTGAGGGACATCCGAGAGAGGGACATCAGTGAGACTGTCGCCACCTGCCGATTCGCCGTGTAGCTGCTGCTCCACATCGACATCGGAGATGTTTCCAGCTGCCTCAGCTTCCCGCAGATTTGGCGCTGCTGGGCGAGGTGTTTGCGGCGTCACCAGTCCCAAAAACTGCGGCCCACTGAGGGTATGAGTCTCCGGAGTTCATGGACCTGGGGGAGGCTCCGCAGCGTGTGGCTGTGGGGCTGGCGCCGGAGGTTGTGGCCGTGGGGTATTCTCGCGCATCATCTGCACTTGCTCAGGCATCACGGTTGGCTCATCGTCTACCATGGTATGAGCATCGTCAGCCGATGTATTTACCATCTCTCCCTGGCCAATCGTCCGAGGTTCTTTGCCATCATCCCCATCCTTATCCTCCTCCTCATCCTCATCCTCCTCCTCCACCTCCTCCTCATCTTCCTTCGTTTCATCGTCCTCCTCTTTATCTTCCTCCTCATCATCGTCACAATCCCTTTCCATATCCACATCGCCATCTAAATCAATGCTGTCCGGTGCGTCCACATCATCCTCCCTGCGCACATCCACATCAGAATACTGTTCTGAGTCATATTTGCCATCTGACTTCTTGGTAGAGTTGGTATCATCATCTGAGGAAATTGACACGGCGGGCGATGCTTCCGGCTCTAAATATACCCGCTCTAGTTAGCCCTCAGTGTCCGAGTCTGCCTAATTAATGTCCTGCTGCAACTGCAAAGCAACGGCACGAGAGATATCATCTTCCCCTGGGGTTTCTCTAACAATACCTTTCCGATTACCGTTTCCCTTCCCCTTCCCCTTCCCTTTCCCCTTCCCATCCTTTGTTCCCTTCCCTTTCCCGGTCCCTTTCGCACCACCCTGTGTGTTCTCCTCACCCTCACCATCGTCATTGTCATTCCCATCGCCAGGACCGCTCATTCCATCACTCGGCGCTCCGGGATCCGCCCAGTTTTCATCATCATTATCCTTCTTGATTATCTCATCCCAATTCAGTGGTCCAACAGCGAGGAAGTCGCCTGGCTTGTACTGCCGGCAGCTTGGTGGCTCAATCTTTGCCCTAAGATCATCACTACCATACCAAGAGAAACGCTCGGCTGTGCGTTAAACCTTTCCCGAGCTGGTTGTCTGCGGATTGGAGCGATCGACTTGATCCCCGAAGGCATGGGGGTTGTCCCACCTCTGCTGTTTCATTTTGTCGCGGGTTTTGTCGTTCATTTGCCCCATATATGAGCAGAACGCTGCCCACCACTCCCGAAAAGGTGCACTCCTGCTGCTGCGGTGGGGCCACATCAGCTGGAATTGTGAAAAGTGGCGAGTCGTGACTGGATCGAGATAGATTATATCATAAACGACGTCCCAGACCCTCTGATCCTTGACGCTGCAAACATTGTCTATCCATATGAGTCGACGGATGTGTTCCGAGATGAATCTCTTTGTACGGTCCTGATCTATCGACCGGAGTCAATTTATAACCGATGTCAGCATTTTTTTCCTAGCAGTCACCTTCCCCTTTCCTTTGAGGCTGCCCATTGGTGCCATCTCTGCGAGTTGAAAATGAATCTGCATCCAAGGCGTTAGCATTATGATACAGTTGAAGTTAGCGGAAGGAAGCCCAGAGTGAACGTACAAAGATGTGTAGGTTATGGGGTGTGTTTTGAAACAAGAGGCGTTGTTCTGTGCAAGTCACATGATGACAAGATAGTTCAGGATACTGGCGGTGTGTTTAAGTGCTGGCGGTGTGTGTAATACGGGGGGAACAGAGAATCAAGGTGTAGGCGGGAAGAAGGGATCAATATACTCGAGTTCCCGCGATTTGGTTCATATCGTGCAGATTTTTGGTTAATGAACACAAAACCACCCAGCCTTCATCTTGCACAGCCACCAGGCACCTCATGAATGAGGAGCCTCCAGAGGAGATTTAGTACACGCGGTGAGGACAGTTTGCGATGCTGGGCGTTGCTTTGGCATCACATACCACTTTTGCCGCACAGACGTCGTGCACCTCTGAGCAAACTGAGTAGTTCTCAAGTTGTCCCAACTGTGCAACCCTCCAACACGGCTACCAACGCCTAGCAGTGGAAAAAGCACACGAAACTGATGTCATAGGATAGAGAATACGTCATTGTTCGCTTTCTGATGCTTTTAGCTCTGCCAAAGGGGGATTTCCACTGGGAAGCTGAAGATATACACAATCGATGGTTCGAAGTATTGTGCCAAAAACAACCGCAATACGATGATAATCCCACGAAGATGGCATAAACATCTTTCAAGCAGTGCAAATGGACCTTCATACGTTGCTGTAACAGTGAATATCAATGCTCAGTTTGATCTCAGTTTAATCTGATGGCAGTTAATCCCATAATTGAATGCTTTTGAAGGGATCTTGTCCCCGAGTAGTGTCAGGGTTTAGAGTCTGGCGCGGTCTGCACTGCTCCTCCCTTTTTTGTCGAATCCGTCCACGGTCGCCCAAATAGGAGTCTACCTCGCCTGCTGTTGCATATTCATGCAGAGGATATTATTCCTACCTTCTTAACGGCGAACATCTATATCGGAATATGCCTTACCAAATCCCTCATGCTGACACGACTACAGTCGTACGAAATGTTCAAAGTGTTGCTAATGGTCAGAATCAACAAAACCGTGGGCCTTCAGGGAATGCTCAACTTCCCACTGCTAAGAGACCCGTTTCCGTACTGGCTGGCAAGAGGGATTCCTCTCAAGGAGGGAGTTCCGTACCCTCGACAATACAACATCAGAACCCCACCCCCTCATCTTCGCTGAACAATTCTCGCATTGAAGAGATCACTCAACGCGTGACTTCCACCCCGTCCACTACACAGCGATGGTCAATAATTACTCCAACCGCAACGCCGGATACCAGCAGTCGTAACACACCAGCTCCCAGCGGAACGATACAGACATACCCAACGCCTCACGTTGTATCCCGCCCCGCATCCGGCATTGCTCACACACCCACTCCTCTCAGCGGTCTTGAAAACCTTCCTACCCCCATCCCGAATCCAGAAGCCTGCGCGATCATTACAAATCCACCGCAAACGCGAGCTACTGAAACGAATGAGAGAGGGAGGCAGTGGCAATTGCAACCGCTCGCGGTGTCTACACCTCGATCAATAGTCTCCGGTAGTCGCAGCATCCCTCGATTTGGTCACTCAGACAGGACGCGTTTTGTATTTATAATGGGCAGACTCCTGGAGGTCGACATACGGAACAGATGGCCGTGTATGAGTGCAAGCGACTTCGAGATGGTAAGTTAAGCAAAGCGACGCGTTGCAAAAGCATTAGCTGAAGCCACACAATGGCAGATAATTGAGATGATCTGGAACACCGCTATGCAGCAAAACAACATTTGGTCCATAGCATTCGAGGCACGCACAAAGAAGATTTTGAAACAGGTATCCTGAATCAACGGCCCACGGTGGATATTACACGCTCAAACCGGTACCAGGTCCACGCACAAGTTGATAAGTTTATATCCCATTTTATTCAATCAGCTAGGGACAACATTACAGAGCTTAATGATCTCCACTGCGTTGAATCCGACGCAGAGCGTTTGGAATCCATTGATTCCCTTCGGGCAGACAATAAGTATCTCTTTCCAGTAGCAGAGTGTGTGGAGGGTGGTGTACGCGGTCCAAATCGAACGCAGAGAGAGTCGACAGCTGATAACGAGTACCTAGCGTCCACTTTACTTCCTGGCGGAAGCAATCCCGCAGTTTTCTACATCAAATTTTATCATCGTGCAAATAACCGCGGTAAGTATGCTGATAGATTGTATTATTCCATGATTAACGACAAGGACGGTCATATACCATCGCCGCTGATCATATTTAGATGCACCGCGTTGCAACATGCTCTCCTGGAGTAGCAAAAGAACAAAGGTGTTCATCCGAAAGCTTCCAAGTCAAAGCTGAAAGCGGACAGACCTGATCACTCCAACTATTCCAACCACAAGCAGGACAGTGGTAAGATCACATCCTGCTGCGCTGTAATGGGTCGCAAGTTGTTGACCTCGCCTGGCGTTGCAGACACGTATACGTTCTTGATGAATACCTGGAACACACTACCGGAGAGCTACCAACAGAGGGTGTATAACAACACTCTTGCTGCAGTCAAACGTCAGATCCAACAGGCGGAGAACCCAACGCCTGCCGTGGTGATCAGCGTGGAAGCAGCGCGTGTTGACAATGCTATTCTTCTTGATTATTTGGCCTCTGAAGTGACGCTTGAGGAGCCTGAGATCGGAAGAACTGACCCAAACATCCCGATAGACAACAATTGCACTGATGACGAACTTCATTTCGAGATGGCTGGGGCCAGCGGGGATTACGAAGATGAAGGTGATGAATGCGACGATCATGCTGCGATGCCCACCACCAGCCGGCGACGACGGCCTGCGACGGAACTCGAGACCTTTGACCTGGGAACCAGTGATGTCGACGGGTATGAGGCCGAGGATGGCAAAGGGTATGAGGCTGAGGATGGCGATGATGCAGATGCGGATGAGGAGGAAGAAGCATTGCAAGCCGATGATGGATCAACGCAGAATGTGGTGGACTGAGGGCATAGTACTAGAGAGTGTGAAGATTGGACTGTATATTTGAGACCTGTAAAATACGATAATGGCGAAGCAAATGCAACGGCAAGCAAGGTATCCAAAGCGAAGACTGCATCGCAATATGTGACAAAATCTCAAAGCTAAACATGTATGGGGCGAGTGCGGCATCCGATATATAGCCATAGCGGGGAGGTATAATGTGGCTATCGGCCGAAGAAAGGCATATACATCGCCAGGCGTTGTGTGAATGGCTACAGCATGAATGCAGCCCCTGCGAAGAGTGTAACACACGTGTCGTTCTGATGTTGCGTATACCAGGCACAAAGTGATGGAGATGAGTATGCAACGGGAAGCGTGTAATTCTGTGTCAGAGGGTATGATGTTCTGTCACAGCTGTCAGAGCCGTCCAGAACACCCAGGTGTTTCAGACGGAAACTAGGGTTGTTGCTGATGGATCTGATTATCCCGCATTTAGCGAACTGTAACACAGGAAGGGAGTTCGTCTGGCATATTACTATACATACTGGAATCTTCCATTGCTTTTGATAGTCCCATAGGTAGGGTGTTCCGGAGGGCCGATAGATTCCAATCCAGGTCGGCAGCTATAACTTGAAACTCAGCATAGTACTGAGAGAACTCACAGTTCATTTGGTTGATCTCTCGCATTTTCCTTTCCGCAGAGGGTAACTGGTCGGGGTCACCAAAAGCTGCTTCCGGGAGTTGAATAATGCGGATGGGTCCTCCAGCCCTATCTCGCCGCTCTCCCGGATGTGTCACATGATCTGACCCAAAGATACTCTGCTCAGGCAGTTGAATGCGTACCGTATCATCGACTGTGCGTCAGAAACTGTGGCGGGTTTGTGTCTTATTACCATCCGGAGTTGAGCAATCCAGCATCTGAACTGAGTTCGATCCGAGTCTGCACAGTCCAGGGAGTCGGGATTCTTCTGCCCTCTGTCCTCCGGAGCCTGGGGTGCAGCTGGTGATGCTCTGGCTGCTGACCTAAGGGCATTGGGTAACTGCATCCTCAAATGGTGGACTTCATCTCCAGATTGTCATGCGTTCTGGGTCATTACTACCAATTCCTCCCATAACTTGTCATCTCTTCCAGGGGCCGCGGGTCTCCTCTGGGCTTCATCCCCCTGGACCTTTATGATCTGTATCGGGTTCTCCATCTCGGTGTGATCACACTGGGGGGGCACAAATTGTTGTGCCTGGACATCTGTAATCTTCTTCTGCAGCATGATTATTTCTGCTGGGCGTTTGCATACCCTCTGTACGATGTTGGCGGGTTCAGTATTGTGCACTTCCCTCCTGAACACCACTTGTGCCGTTTCCAACATCGGCTGTCTCTTCCTGAAGTCTATCTCCAGTATGTTGCTCTTAACGATTCCTTGTGTGATGGCCTGGTCGTTGATGCACATCAAGGCCACCTGATTGTGCTGTTTCCATCCTGACATCGCAGTAGAGTATGTACATCAACCAGGGCTAATGATATGTGTCGATTTCGGAGGGGGTCGGAGCCAGGGGTTCAGTATCAATCGAAGAGATAGGCACAGAATTTGCTGTTCCTGCTGCCGCTGGTGCGTGTCCTTTGCTTCAGTGGGTCCCTAAGCAGTTTGTGCCCTTTGCACTCACAGGGTTGTTCAGGATAACAGTCAAACCAAGCATGGGCTCCCCATATTGTGTCCAACTGTACCCAAATACGGGATCATCAAGTTCCAAGCCTCCTCTGTATGTGTCGGTGTCCGTCCAATGACGATTCCAGGGAGAGCAAACATCAGATTGTACCCAAAAGGATTGTTCCAAAGGTTCATCTTCGAGAATTGTCACACGTACAGCTCCTATACGGCGGAAGGCGTTCAAGGGTTCGGGTTCGCTAATACACCAGGGGGATCTGGCAAGATCCAACTAATTCATTTGGGAAGTACAGTAACTGTCGTATTGTCGCATCTTTATATGGGGATCGATGTGTGCATTGAGGGATATTAAATCCCGTAAGTCGTGGTAGATGGTGAATGCAATTGTCGCAAACGTGAATCCACTCACGATTTGGTGTTATATACACCCAACAAGTACCAGAACAAGGTTCATAGCGGTACTTACAGCCATTCGAAGTGTGCAGGCACATCCAATTCTGTAAGATCGCGGCTCCACACATAGCGAATCAAAATATAACTGTCGGAAACTTCACAGTAATAACAACCAAACACAAATCAGGGAGTCAAACAATGTTGACAATACATTCAATATCAGGTACGTTTATTTGGTTGACTCATTCTAGGGTTATATGTGGGGTCGGACGTGGGTGATATTGGGAACAGTGATGGGATATCAGGATTGGGTCAAAGTGCTCGAAGTTCATATTGAGGAATCAGAACAAGACAACAGTCCAAACTGTTCCCAAGCCATAGGTTTGCTTTGCTCTACAAGAGAAGGAGTAAAGAGAGAAGAAAAGGAAATCCTTCCACGCCAAACAATCCTCTCTCTATATACGGCCCATCAACCACCATCCAATCATCCCACCGGCTTCGATGTACCATCCGAATTACCTACCATGATCTCTCACACCATCACATACTTCCTTATCAACAAAACCATGCCACCTCATCTGACGTTGCAACACCTCAGACCATTTCCTTATCACAACAAACTATACCGCCACCACTACACTGCATCTTCTAATGTCTTCGCCTTTCTGTAACACTAATTGCTACACCACCCCGATTGTCACTTGTATTCCTTCAGGCCATGACAGCTCCCAGCGAAGCCAGTCTCACCTAACCAGCTAAGCCGGATCCACCACTACCAGGTTGCCCCTAGAAAAGGCAGATTTTCCGAAAAGTAAGAGTTAGCATGTCAGAGTGGTGAGACCAAACATGTCAGAGCTTTAAAAGTGAATATGTCAGAGTTGAGAGAGTATGCACATCAGTTGTGAAAGTAAGCATGTCAGAGTGGTGGGAGCAAGATTGTCAGTTGTGAGAGTGAGCATGTCGGAGTTGTGGGAGCAAGGTTGTCACAGCTATGACAGTCAGAGTGTGTGCTTGTCTGAGTTGTCCAAGCGAGCATGTCAGAGTTAGACGTATCCATGTTAAAGATGGGAAAGGAGATGTCAGAGTAGCAAATAAATGAGTAATTGTAATGAGTATATGGTATAATCCATGAATTGCAGTATATAATACATGCACTACAGTTGAATTATATTAATAATTCAGATGTGCTATCAGTATGTTATAGGTGTATTATCACGGGTTTCATTAAATCGCTCTAGGGTAGTTTTTCTTCTTTGGTGTTATTGGTGTTATGGATGATTGCTGTAGGCCATATGGTCTATGGTAGATTACATGCAACAGAATTCCTTTTTCCAGATGCAGCATCCCCCACACACTCTGTTTACTTCACTATCTTGAGGAGACATAAATTGACAATACTTCTAATACAGATGAAACTGGATTCTGACTAACATGTATATTTGGGCCTCCAACTACCATATCTGGAATTAGATAATATAATCTGATATATTGCATGAGAGATGGGTGAGAGAGAATGGTGTTTGGGAGTATGTGTGTAGTGACTCAGGTGACTGGCAATTCCCACATACCTCAAATTCTGAACAGGCAAAGCTTGTGTCCAATTTGAACAAGATCTGGTCTAGTTTCTGTGAACTACCAAATCCTGAAAGTGTGTGATAATCACATTGTTAGGATAACCTTAGTTACAAAAAGGCAGCTGTTGAGAGTAAAAATAACTATCACAGTTGGAGAAGCCTGGAATTGCTGCCATTGCATTGAATGCTGGAGGTTGATTCAAGGCTTACTGCTGTTCGATTCTCCTGAACTGCATCCATTCTTTATAGTGCCTGCTGCCAGATCAAGCTTTCTGGTACATTAATATTATCTCATTCCCAGCTGTGAACTCAACTATTGATCTCAAGTCCACCATGTAGAAGTGAGACACATAATGAGTTTGTGATTCAATCATGAACTTTTTACTAGATATAATGTACAATAGCAGAATATATGTGACAAATAATAATCTATTAGCTAGCAATATTGGCATTGAAGAGAACTGGAATCATTTATGTTACCCCTTCATTTTCATCTTACCTTACAACTCCTCATGTAAATGGATGTTCTTGTTTGTGAATCCAAAGTCATGTTGTGACAAACCTGTCCAGATGACTGATTGCTTGAGTTTTAGTCTACAATGACATGTAGCCTGCATAGCAGCTGCCAGCTCTAACCTAACCTACAGCAACATAATAATATACTCTACAAAGACTCAGTCTAACACTCCTCCAGGGCATTACTACATCTGTAAACACTAAGCCATAGAAAATGCAGACAGTGAACAACCAGAAGATAGCGGACAGAAGACAGAAGCAAACCCAAGTTATACCCTAACCTCCTCTCACATGAATATTCACCTGCTCTTGCTATTGGAGGTGTCAATCATGGGCCTATTCCTACACATGGTAGTAGATTGTGCGGTAGGCTTCAACGGTCTTGACTTCCAGTCAACTGCCACTTCAAAGTTAATACACAGGCCAGCTGGAGCATGTTTGATTCGCATTGGCAGCTTCTTGTTCCTGATCTTTGGTTATGCTGAAAATGTTGGTGTTAGTGTTTATGTTGCTGTTGATGTTGGTGTTGGTAGTAGTGTTGGTGTTTGTGTTGGTGTTGGTGTTGGTGATGGCGTTGGTGTTGGTGTTGGTGTGAGTGTTGGTGTGGGTTTTGAGATTGGTGTTGGCGTCGAAATTGTAGATATTCCTTCATGGCAATGTTTACTTTCGTCTCCACAAATGTAGGCGACACATTGATCAACATTGCTCTTTGAAAGCCATGTGTTTGGAATCTGTTGTACGATGGTAGATACAGTATACCTTCGAACAATGCTTCCACATTCGCACTCTATAGTAGTCCACAGACTTTGTAGATACCTTGCCACAATTGCCACTGCTGGTGTTTTGAGTCTGTTGGCATTAACCACAGGCCCGGTGCACGATACCGGAGGATCTGCCATACTGCATAGGTGTTTAGGGTCTCTCTTCCAATATCTCCCATGTATCTGCTGTCCATTACCCTCCTACTTCTCATAGACAATCTACATACCATACATTATAGTGAATATGGCTGTCTTCTTCGCTGGGCAACAGTTGACCTGATAATATCCTCAATGGATCCTGCACTCCGCCAAAGTAGTCCACATTCATCCTAAATATGTCCTGTCGATGTGTAATTTGGTTGCCAGAATGTTGTTCACCTGTAGCACCAAACCCTGTGGCCATTGCAACTGGCGCAGTTCTTTAAGCTGTTGAGTGTGGGATTTCATTGAGAAGAGATTACGTCTACACAGTTGAATCATTGACTTGAGTCTGTACGGTGACATGATCCCAGATGGATTCAGAACGCATTTCGAACCCTCTGCCCTTGCATAACCAATGGTCCGCCATGCAACGGTTATGGCCTAATTGTGGTTCAAAATGGTGTCCGGATCACGGTCACTCTGTGACGAATCATCTGTTCTGGTAATCTTGTCAAGATGTTGGATTGATAGAATCAATGTCTAAGATAACTTCTAGCCTGTATAGTCGCTGCCGGCCACAACCCACAACTACATGATGATGTACTCTACAAACCTCAGTGTAACAATTATTTTCTCATATAATGACTGCAATATGATTGTGAAGGCATTCAGCAGAGACAGACTGCTGGACTGATGTTCGTGCATAATGTTGCCTGATTGACTGCTAATCTTGCTGCACAATTATTAAGCAACAGAATATTATGCCAAGAAGGTAACCTTTTAATTAATACACCCCATATTGATATTGATATATATCAACAATTAACAACGAATTCAGCTTAAACCCTCTTGATTCAACTGTGATCACACTCCACTGTTTCAACTCTATCAATGCTCTGTATACTCTAACATGGTAAGAATTTGATACTGTGTGATTAGCTCATTTATTTGAACTAGTGGTATAATTACAATCTTTAGAGGAGCCTTATGCAGGGGCTATTATTATCAATTCATATCTAGGTACTTGATATTGCTTGCCCTGAGAGTTATTCAATAATATAACCGTTTAAATGTCTTGAGTTTTTCAGGGGTATCTGGATCAATTCTTGGTACATTGGCTTATATTCAACCTTCAACTCTTTCAACAACAGTTTACTTGTATACCAGTGCTAACACTTAGAATTTGGAACATGAGGTATGTATCAATTCCAGTGTGCCTGGCACTTCGTAACTCACAGCAATGCCCTGGTATCTATCATACTACTATGAACTGCTGAATACAACTCTGGCAGACACTTTCCAGGCTCACCTCAAATCCCATCATTTTCAAACTATATCACATTATTGTGCTATTTTCCTGAAATTCTATTACACTCCATAGTATATTTACCCTTTTATACTTGTCAGTTTATGTTCCCCAACCTGTAACTTCACTTTATCAATGTGAAATCTACTACCTGCTAAGAAACAAACTACTATTTAGAGAAGAACAATAGAGCACCACTTGTGTAAGCACTCACTAACACATTCGAGAAGACACCTAATCCTGATAGTCTAACACATGTGTGACTTCCTACCATAACTTTGAATATTATTATGTACATGACAAATGTCGATAGTTTCAATATTCAGATGCAGAATAACCAAGATAGCACTTGAGAGATCAGCTGTAATGAAAGTGAGAACCCTGGGGTGTCCACCATGTTATTCAATACCAAATAAGAGCATTTCAATTACCAACATCAAATCTTGCAAATAAGCCTGGAGCAGTGCAATAAGCCATCAAAAATCACATGAGTACAACTGGCAAAACAAACCAAGCCATGGCAATGCTGTCATTGTACACCCTCCACATCCACATTTCCACAATGCTGCTGGAGTCACAGCACTATATTGACTTGATTACCAAGTGCTGACTTTTAATAAATTACGCAAATTTGATTATGAATCAATATAGGTGCTCTGGCATACTAGGTTAAATTGAGATTAGAACTTCCTCAACCAAAGGCCAGTGCAAATTACCAGGTTCCCCACTAATGTTTGGTTACTTTTGATGGTGCAAAAATCTCAATGAAGGCAATAGTCTTCAAAAAGATGTTTTGGCCAATAAAGTCCAATGCAAAGTACTAGATGGTTAACAACATTTACAAATGTGCTAGTGATGCTCAGGATCATTAGCATGCATTAGGTGGTGGTCCTGTTGCTACACCATCGCATTGTTAATGGCCTGTGAGTGCATCTCGAAATATAGATCTGCAAACATAACAAGCTGTATCATGTTTTCTGTATGATACTCTTCCATCATACTAACAATACTGTCTATGTCGCCAAATACACACAGTGAAAACTATTCATTAGTACTATTTATGAATATTTGGCAGATTGAGCTTGCCTGAGAGTTGATTGGAGTTACCAGTTGCATTTTGACTCAGAGACTGAGCGTTGGATTCTGGTGTGAAGCTTCTGTTAGATGTTGCTTATCTCCCAAAGAACATGAAAGATAAAAAGACATGCTTCAGTCCAATGGCCGTGCTGGATTTAATCTGCCATCAAGTTTTCTTTACCACCAATAGCCTGGGCAGCAGCCTATAATATCTTAGTTCTTTTAACAACTTGTTCTGCAGGCTACAGCACAGGTGGCCTCTACTATTCATTGTACCTAGTCTGAATATGCTTCTTGAATCCAGGACAGAGTTTTGTCTTCCCAAGATGAATATCAAGTTAACATTTACCTTTTCCAAGTGACAGATTTTACCAAAGAAGCCAATGCTCTCATTGATTACACATTCACAGGCTGCCTTATTCCCTTCTTCAGTACTTCTCCACTCTGCTATGCACTCCTCAATTTCTATTTGTACTCTTCAGCCTTGATCAGCACTACCTTATTTCATTTTACACTCTATACACCCTCTCTCAGTGCTACTCCTCCATACTGGGTAATCTGCAGCTAGAGTAGACACTCCTCTACACCCATTGACAGTCATTGATCATTCCTAGTTATGCCCCAAATTGATTCTTTGGACCTTACCTTCAAGCCGTAAAACTCCACTACGATGCGCTCTTCTCCACTTGACCAGATACTCCTTAATTCCCATCAGCACTCCTGGGTCTGAATTTGTGCTCGTCTATTTCAATCAGCACTCCACCATCACCTTCTGTACTCCTCTTTTGGCACAGCATTTCCCATCAGATAATCCTCTATTTCTGGTGGCACTCTCCCAGTGTACCTGAATACATCATATCGTGTTTCACACATTATCTTTCTTTTCAGCTCACTAACATCTCATTACAACTTTGCTAGATATTACCAATTCAGCCAAATGTTACTGGCATTGAATTTCACCCACTGACCTCATACAAATCAACTAGAGATTCACTGAGCACTGCTTGCTATCTTCCGCTGAGAACCGATCAGGTATTTCTGCATTGATCCTTCCGGACGAGATTGGAGGCTTAGTCAATAACATCAAGACCAGATTCAAATGATGTCAATCTTTCACTTAATCAAGTTATTCATTTGGTTAACCATGATTTTACTGCTGAATTTCTCACCTTTTGCATTCATTCCATAATGTAGTGATGTAAAAAATACGAAGTTCAAGAAGATGTTAGCTAGTATAATGAAATGTAGAAATTGATAGTTAAAGATAATCTGGAGTCGAAATTCACCATGGAGTTTAGCAATACTCATGTAAACCAAGCAAGTTCGAGTTAGCACCTGCATTTTGTTGATTAAAGATTCATTAGAATGTGAACATCTATCACAATTGGTTTTTTATTCCTGCATTGAATTGTTTAGAGTCCCAGGTGCTACCAAACATCGCTCCAGTGCTCGTATGTAATTTCACACTGATCACAATCATTCCCATGGTGTTCAGGTACAGGTCAGCACAGATCAACGCTACTCTGAATGCCAGATTGAATTCACTCCTTCTGTCTAATGCTCTTGTAAATTCTACATTTTGCAGTGTATACTCCACCTCCTGTCACACAATACTGGAGGTACCAACCAACTATAGTTCTTGTTGCTGATGCACACTCTTTGTCTTGTCAAGGCCTTGGGCTAAAGGGGGAGTGTTGACTAATAGATTTAGCTTAAAAGCTACTGGTACTCAGTCAGGCCCTTCCTTTAGCTCATTCATGATTGAAATGAAAGCATGCACATAACCTAGCAGGCTTGGTAGTACACTATTTTCCTGCAAGCCACAGGATTGGTGTAGTGCCTATCTCCCTGCAAACCTTTGGCTTAATATTTTCTGTATCTCCCTGCCAGCCTCAGCTCTGATTGGTACTTCACTCTCAGTGAGTTATTCACATTACTTGGAATACAGTCTCTCCATATATATTGATTGCTTCTTTACACATGGTCTGATAGAATGTCCAATGATGATTATCTTTCTCATATTCTGTAGAATGTGACTTTAAATATTGGAACAGTACAACCTTCATTTGGTGATAGTGATTGAGCAATCTACAGCTCCTACTATGAGACTATACTGGTGTCCATTAGAATTGGTGTTCAACTGTGCTCCAAGATATACTTTGGAGGTAGGTATAAAGCCAAGGTTTTGGTGGTCAATTTGAAGGGTGGTGTACCAGAGGCAGAAACTAAAACAATACATTGATATGTAATTATGCAAATGTGATGAGTTGACATTAATCTTATTTATCCTGCAGAACAGATGGCTAGAGATAGTCTGATCTGAAGGAGAGTTAATTCTGTGGTTAACTGTGATTGAATAGTAGGGATACTGATTATGGTTTTCTTGTCCCAGTTAGATATAGTCGATCAGTATTCTTAGTATGTATTCACCCACATTGTAGGTGGAGGTAGACAGTGATAACTTAACCTTCCGTACTCTGGAAATGATAGTAATGTACATCAGACAGCAAGGTGTGGATTGGAGATCTGTGATGATATGTGGGAACAATAAGAGATAAAGCTTACTGGATTGGACTTTGTCCCTCTTGCAGTGCACAATATAGCTGCCAAAAAAGAAATTGGTTCTGATGGATTGGGTTCTATGAGTTGACTTTGGCACAGAGTTATCTCTTAAGATACAGTTTTTCCAGAAGATTTTACCTTCACCATCTACAATATCTCTCTTTATCGTCCACAATACTATGATCATCTGAGAACTCAAAGTCAAGCTATCTCTCCCAATCCTTATCTGTTATAATCTTGAGTTCATATACTGTATACATATCAACAGTCACTAACCCATCTGAAACGACTATATCCAGTCACTCTACATTGTCACAATTAATAGTTCAGTAATGAATCCAGTCTCAACTTCCTGTGCTTCTCCTTCCAGATAGATTGTATTCAGCCAACACCTCCAGAGCTTTTATATACCATCTTACTCTCACAATGTACCCACAATTGAGAGTTTTCCCAACTATCCACGCACTGTAATTAGTGATCCTTCTTCCAAAATAATTATCTCCATCTAGATTGACCACCACCATGTTTACTCTACCTCAGCCAGCAAATATTTATTCCGGCACTCTATCAGCAGGAGCATCTTGATGTCTACCTGATCCCAATCTTGGAGTGTACATTATATCAATTTCTAAGATTACAAGATTCCGATTTTTATGGTCACATAATCTCAATCACAAAGTTTGCATGATCACAATCACAATGGTCCTACAAGATTGTTAGCTAGGGTCACATGATTTTGATTGCATAGTGTGTTTAATCATAATCTCTAAGTTTGTATGATTTCCATCTCCAAGTGCAGTCTGCACCTTCTTAAAGTACAATGACAATGTTACTCTATCCCAACCTCCAAATGTATCCCCAAGTTTGGATATTCTCAATGTGTATGGGCACATTGGTCTGGATTCAGTATCATGGATATATGCAATGTCATTTTCTGAATACAGTTGCACATGCAGTTCCAAGTTACAGTAGATATTAATGTGAAGTGAGATTATTGCCAAAGATTAAAGGCTCTTAGTAAACCAGCTACATTAGACCTGTAGTTCCCAGCCCCAACCAAGTCACATACTGCCATGCCATTATATAATCTCCCACTTTACATACAGACCTTATGGAATGTATAACCCCATATACGAGTAGGAAAGGAAAAAATAAAATGAGAGCAACGAATTATACAACCATTTCGTACATGTAATTATACTGACCTCTAGGTTTCACAATTAATCTATGCCACTTAGGATGACCTTTTTGGCTCAACCAGCGCATGTGGAAACTTAATTTCCATTGATCAATGGTACAAACCCATGCTGATGCCATGCTTAACAAGTCAAGATCCATAGAAGAGAAGAAACGAACAGAGTTACAAGTAGTAGAAAATGTCTAAATGGACTCAGCTCTGTATTTTGACTTTCTAACTCCAGTTCCAGCAACTATAATGCCCATAGTTTATATCTCAGTATAGGTCTATTGAGAAAATCAGCACAGTGGAAGAGAAGTACTGCTCACATCAGCAAAAAATAATTCAGTCTGGGCGGAATAGCTCCGTCAGAGTGGACGCGCTCCGTCAGAGCCGTCAGAGACACCTCTATGGTGGCTTACTCTGCGCCCGGCATCAATACCACGCGTCGCGTTGCATATCGCCCTCCCATCGCAGTTTCACCATTTCTTCTCGCTCTGTCGGTCTCCTATTTTAAACGAACACAATGGCATTGAAGGCCAACTGCGACCTTACTTAGGAATGGGTTCATTGGGCACGCGCTTGCATCGGGATTGCAATGCGATGGGTGACACTGCGAAAACCTCTCCTCGCGTTCCTTCCACCTGCGCGCAAGATGCAATTCTCTCTTTACTAATTATACCCATCATTCCAAGTCGCCAGATCTATGTGGCGATTGACAATCCATCGCTCGATCCGTCCGTCTCCTGTCTTACTACTGGTAGCTATCTCTGGAATTATGTGCGCGCAGCGGACGATGTTTCCCATGCTGAAAACTTGGAAAGCGACTGCTGCCGGTGCTTTTCTCACTTGTACAAATTTCGAGATGGGATCCAAGTTACCCAAGTTTTCAGGTAGTGTGGTGATCGCCAGGGCTAACCAGTACTCAACGAAAGCTCCATCCTCGTTCGGGAGCTTGATTTAAAATAGTTGTTGCAGTTGCCACCAGAGACGACCATTCAGCGCACCATAACATCTCACTGGGCGTTGCTGTACCAACACCCAGTCGTTCTGTCGATCCCCTTCGCACCAGCTCCGGCTTCTTCTGCATCGACAAATCTGAGATATGCGTTCACCTTCTAAACCCTCAACTTGAACCTTCATACCATGGTAAATACAGAGCTCCATTGCGTGCAGTTGTTCATCTGATATATACATCTTGTTACAACTCTTATGCTTGAGAAACTCCCGCGTGCCGTTGTATATTGTCACGCAATGCGTTGCGTCTTGCGTATTGTCGAGGAATGCTCTGAAGTCTGTGATCATAGCGTCAGGATACTTTCCATCACGGCGGTTTTGGGGTCCCTTGAATTTGGGCTGCGCATATGACTGGGAGCTCAGGGGGGCAGCCAGATCAGCGCCGGAAGGGAGGACTTTGTGGGTGGCAGCGCTGTTCTCTCGACGCTGAGCGAGGGCTTGGAGAGTGAGCTCTCTGATTTCGAAGCAGAGAATGCGACGCTGAACGGTGATTACTTGCGGCAGGTAGTTGAGATTGTGATTGGCTGCGTTCCAACCGTCCTTGAGATTCGTTTTATGTGCTTTTCCATGTCTCTCGGCAGAATACTGTTGCAAGGGTCCATATCGACGAATCTGTTCGACCCAGTGAGACATCAAGTGGATCTTCGCAAAGTTGATGTCTCCATCTAACTCCTTGGAAACATCTATCTCGTGGCTAATATAATCCCACGAGGCGTTCATTTCGCGCCGCTTCTTGGACGGCGTCCATGTTTCAGCATTTGTGTCCTCATCTACCTTTCGCTTCTTCACAAGCTCCATTCTCAGGGCATCAGCTTTGGCCTTTGCCTTTTTGCCGGCTCGCCCGAGTAAGAAAACATCTTTGAAGGTGTGAAAACGACACAAGGTGTCTTCCATGTAGCTCAATGATACATCATCGTGAAATTTATATCGAGCATACATATAGAATTCTAACAATGCCCATGTGCACTCAATTGCGCGATTGAATATGGGAAGCTGAGCGGGCCTTCCTCCTCGTAAAAACCAGGTTACAACCTCAAGCAAGTACCGGCTCATTTCCTTCATCTCCTTCCCGTTCCATTGAGAAACTTCCTCATATGACTTAGTTTTTGGTGTGAGGTCGTGGTGAGCAGGCACTGATAACCAGATTGGATTGTACTTGGCGAGCCGTTCGTGCGTCTTGATGAAGTGAATAATCCACTTCTGGAGGTGATCAAGCATGCCGATCTGCATTGTATGGAGGAGGTCGGGCTTCGGGAGGACGCTCACGCTTCAGGGAATATGTCGAAACACGCTGAATCCTCGGTGAACATGGCGCGACGAGATTTTGGCATTGGCTGCCTTCGTGTGGGCAGCGCTGAGCGTTTGATATAGGTTGTGATCCCGCCTGGGGTGTTGCATGTCAGAAGGGACATAATCTCCAAGTTCGTTCTTTGGACACTCGCACCACAAACAGATATGTCACTCAAGATGATGTAGGTCGCTATACTCAGGGCAATCTGCAAGCCATGCTGCTAAAACTGGTTTGCAACACCTGAAGTTGCCATCTGCACAGAGAACGTTGTCATACCCGCTCTCCGCACTGGGATTTTGTTTAAAGGTGAGAGGGTGGAGTACCCGCCAGAGTACATCATTCAGCACCTCTCGGTTTGTTTGCTGCTGCTCATCCAGCCGCTTCTGAGGAATACTGCGGTTCTGGATCGGAATCGGCAGGAGAGCGACCATTACGGCGCTGTGCATTGAGGGCATCTGGCGGAGGTTCGAAGATAGATTGCCAATTGTCATATATACAGGCCACTCTTTCTTGTCGCCAGCAAAATTCGAGAGATGCGTTCCATCGGACATGAAGATCAAGGGAGCCAGTGTATTCCCACTCTGAGCGTTGACTTAACATCGGTTAGCACGTCATCATACTCGGGTATCTCTCCTTCCCTGTGTCTCCCACCACCAGTCTGCAGTGTGCATTTCGATATAGAGGCGTTTTGGTGGCTTATCGGTGTTAAAGCAACGCTGATGGGCGTAAATATGATGCTTGGCGTACGCTGGCTGCCGTGTCAACCATCTCATGCTTTTGATGATGTCTCGACACAAGTATTTGATAGGGCATTGGTGATTGTCATTCCATCCCATATCCTTGAGAGTGTGCAGTTCCCACTCCCTGAGAGCGTGATGATCTGTCATCCTGGCCACGAGCTTCTGGACGCCATCCCCATTTTTGAAGCTTCGGAAACGCGGAGCGGTGTTTTCTTCCTTCAGCACGCTGTCATAGTACGTCTTCATGCCCTTCTTCTTGATCGCACACTGGATAAATTTGTACTCTTCACGCGTCGCAAACGGGTAGTAGGGATTGTTTCGTAGGTTCGTCTCAAGGAAACCCTGAGCGTTGCTTTCTCATGGCTCAGCAATGCAATCGCTCAGCGGAGCACCGGCGCCGGGGTATGTGTCCGTCTGCGGCAGAGGAGGTGGCGGTGGTTGAGACGCCGAGTCTGCAATGTTCTCAAGGTGTTCGAGGTAGGGAAACACATCCAAGTCTTCGACTGAATGTTTGTTAGTGTTGAATTCACCACGGTGAGCAGGTTCAATACGTCGGGGTGTGCTGCGAACAGTCAGATTCTGCTGGCCTGCAACTTGAAGGTGTTCCGGATGGTGTAATTTGATATGTTTAAGTTGCCAGCTGTCTGAGGTGAACTTCTTTCGGCAAGAAAATTTGGGGCAACGGAATGGGGTCTTCTCTAGCATCATTGACAACACGTGAGGAGTGGAGTATTCACTGTAGAAAGGGACGAAAGTTGGTGCTGGGCCTGAGCAGTCTGGTGTGGGTATAAGCGCACGATACCTGAGAGATTTATTGAGCCTCAACACTATCACAAGGAGGCCCCCTTACACGCCAGGAGTTGCAAAAACACTGCATGTGCAATGTCCCATAATACTATGAATAAATAAAAAATCAACCCTGAGCAATCCAAAAACCTCACGACGCGTGTAATAATCAATGCCTGAGATAAATAGATTAGAACAAAGGAAACAAACAAGCCCACAACCCTAACCCAAACGAAAAAAACACCTCCACGCGTGCCTTAATCAGTGACTGAGATGAATAGATTACAGCAAAGCAAACTCACAAGACATGAACCCGACCCTAACCCGAACGCACGCCTCCTCTACAACGCGAGGACTGGTTCACTCCTCGCCTACGAAGCCATCCGGGCGCGCCTCAAGGAGAGAGACATCGGGGAGAGGGACATCCGGGAGAGGGACATCCGGGAGAGGGACATCCGGGAGAGGGACATCCGGGAGAGGGACATGCGGGAGAGGGTCATCCGGGAGAGGGACATGCGGGAGAGAGACATCCGGGAGAGGGACATGCGGGAGAGGGACATCCGGGAGAGGGACATCGCGGAGAGGGACATCCGGGAGAGGGACATGCGGGAGAGGGACATCCGGGAGAGGGACATCGGGGAGAGGGACATCTGGGGGAGGGACTTCTGGTAGAGGGACATCGGGGAGACTGTCGCCACCTGCCGATTCACCGAGTAGCTGCTGATCCATATCCACATCCGGGGTGTTTCCGGCTGCCTCAGCTTCTCGCAGAGTTGGCGCCGCTGGGCGAGGTTTTTGAGGCGGCACAAGCCCCAGAAATTCCAGCTCACTGAGGGTATGAATCTCCGGAGTTCGTGGTCGTGGGCGAGGCTCTGGGGTTTGTGGCCGCGGGGCAGGCGCCGGAGGTTGTGGCCGTGGGGTATGCTCGCGCATCTCCTGGCCTTGCTCAGGTAGCTCGGTTGGCTGATCGTCTACCATGGTATCAGCATCGTCAGCCACTGAATTTACCATCTCTCCCTGGCCAATCATCCGAGGTCCTTTGCCATTATCCTCATCCTCATCCTCATCCTCCTCCTCATCCACCTCCTCTTCCTCCTTCTCATAATCCTCCTCTTCATCTTCCTCATCTTCACCGTCCCTTTCCATGTCCACATCGCCGTCTAAATCAACGCTGTGCGGTGCCTCCGCATCATCCTCCATGCACACATCCACCTCAGGATCATGTTCGGAGTCATATTCGCCATCCGACTCAGTAGAGTCGGTATCATCATCAGAGGAAATTGACACGGCGGGCAATGCTTCCGGCTCTAAATATACCCGCTCTAGTTAGCCCTCTGTGTCCAAGTCTGGCTCTGACGTTTCCTTCTGCAACTGCAAAGCAATGGCACGAGAGATATCACCTCCCCCTGGGGTTTGTTCAACAATACCTTTCCCTTTTCAGTTTCCCCTCCCCTTCCCCTTCCCGTTCCCGTTCCCGTCCTCAGTCGCCTTCCCTTTCCCCTTCCCATGCATTGTTTCCTTCCCTTTCCCAGTCCCATTCTCACCGCCCTGCGTGTCCTCCTCACCCTCGCCATCATCATTGTCGTTGTCATCTCCAGGACGGCTCCTTCCACCGCTCGGTGCTCCGGGATCTGCCCAGTTCTCATCATCATCATCCTCGTCGATTATCTCATCCCAATTCAGTGGTCTAACGGCCAGGAAGTTGCCTGGTTTGTACTGCCGGCAGCTTGGCGGCTCAATCTTTGCCCTGAGATGATCGCTACGGTACCAAGAGAAACGCTCACCGGTGCGTTTAACCATCCCCGAGTTGGTTGTCTGCGGATTGGTGCGATCGACTTGATCCCCAAAGGCACAGGGGTTGTCCCACCTCCAATTGTTCATTTGGTCGCGGGTTTTGTCAAACACTTGCGCCATATATGAGCACAAGGCAGCCCACCACTCCCGCAAAGGCGAACTCCTGCTTCGGCAGTGCGGCCACATCAGCTGGAATTGTGAAAAGTGGTGAGTCATGACTCGATCAAGAAAGATTATATCATACATGAGGTCCCATGACCTCTCGTCCTTAACGCCTCTAACATTGTATATCCGTATGAGTCCACGGATGAATTCCGAGATGAATCCCTTGATACGGTCCCGATCCAACGACAAGCGTCGATTGATAACCGATGTCGGCATCTTTGCCCTAGCCTTCCCCTTTCCTTTCCTGCTGCCCTTCGGTGCCATCGCTGTGAGTTGAAAATGAATCTACATCTGACACTTTAGCATTATGATACAGTTGCATGTAGCGGAAGGAAGCCCAGAGGGAATGTACAAAGATGTGAGGTTATCGGGTGTGTTTTGGAACGAGAGGCATTGTTTTGTGCAAGTCACGTGATGTCGAGATCAGAATTCTGTCGGTTTGTATAATACGGGAGGAATAGAGACACGAGGTGTAGGCCGGGAGATGGAATATATATACTCGACTTCCGGCAATTTTTTGGTTCAACTTGTGAGTTCTGTTGGTTAACCAACACAAAACGGCCCAGCCTTTATCTTGCAGAACCACCAGGCACCTCATGAACGACGAGGCTCGGGAAAACGTTCGGTACTGGCAGAGAGGACCGTTTACGACGCCGGGCATTGCGTTTGCATCACACATTATATTTACCGCTCAGACCTCGTGCATCTCGGAGCAAACTGAGTAGTTCTCAGGTTGTCCCAACTGTGCAACCATCCAACATGGCTACCAACGGCTAGCAGTGGAAAAAGCAGACGCAACTGATGTCATAGGATAGAGAATACATCATTGTTCGCTCAGCGATGCTTGTAGCTCTGCCAAAGGGGGATTTCCACCGGGAAGCTGAAGATATACACAATCGATGGTTGGAAGTATTGTGCCAAGAACAAGTGCAAAACAATGATAATTGCGCCAAGAAGGCATAAACACCCCTCAAGCAGTGCAAATAGACCTTCAGACGTTGCTGTAACAGTGAATATCAATGCTGAGTTTAATCTGTGTTTAATCTGATGGCAGTTAACCCCATAATTGCATGCTATTGAAGGGATCTCATCCCCGAGTATTGTCAGGGTTTAGAGTCTAATGCGGTCCACACTGCGCCTCCCTTTTTTGTCGAATCCGTCCATGGTCACTCAGATAGGAGTCTACCTCACCTGCCGTTGCATATGCATGCAGAGGATAGTATTCCTACATTCTTGAGGTCCAACATCCATATCGGATGATGCCTTCCCAGAGCCCTCACCCTGTCACGTCTCTGGTCGTACGAAATGTTCGAAGTCGTCAAAATCAACAAAAGCGTGGGCCTTCGGGGAATTCTCAACTTCCCCCTGCTAAGAGACGCGTTTCGGCACCGGCTGGCGAGAGGGATTCCTCTCACGGAGGGAGTTCTGTAGCCTCTCCAATCCAAGGTCAGAAATCCACCCCCTCATCTTGGCTGAACAGTTCTCAGGTTGCCGATATCACCCCATCCCCTACACAGCGACGGACAATAATTACTCCGACCGCCACGCCGGGCTCAAGCAGTCGTAACACACCAGCACCCAGCGGAACATCACAGACAGAATCAACGCGTCGTGTTGTATCCAGCCCTGCATCCGGCATTGCTAGCAGTCCCACTCCTCTCAGCGGTCCTAAACACCTGCCTACCCCCATCCCTGCTCCAGAAGCCCGCGCGATCATTACATATCCACTGCGAACACGAGCTACAGGAAGGAATCAGAGACAGAGGCAGTGGCAATTGCAAATGCAGGCGGTGTCTACACCTCGATCAGGGGTCTCCGGCAGTCGCAGCATGCATCGATTTGGTCACTCCGCCATGACACGTTTTGTATTTGCAACGGGCAGACTCCTGGAGCTCTGCATGTGGAACAGACGGCCGTTTATGAGTGCAACAAACTTGGAGACGGTAGGTTATGCAACGCGACGCATTGCGAAAGCATTAGCTGAAGCCCCACACCGGTTGATAATTGAGACGTACTGGAATACCACACTGCAGCAAAACAACATTTGGTCCATAGCATTTGAGGCGTGCACAAAGAAGATCTTGAAAGAGGTATGCTGAATCAACGGCCCACGTTGGATATTACACACTCAAACCGGTACCAGGTTCGCGCACAAGTTGATAAGGTTAAATCCCATTTTAGTCAATTAGCATGGGACAATATTGCAGAGCTATGTGATCTCCACCACTTTGAATCCAACGCAGAGCGTTTGGAATTCATTGATTCCCTTCTGGCAGACATTAAGTATCGTTTTCCTTTAGCAGAGCATGTGGAAGGTGGTGTACGCGGTCCAAATCTAACGCAGAGAGTGTCGAAAGCTGCTAACGAATGGCCAGCGTCCACTATACTTCCTGGCGGAAGCAATCCCGCAGTATATCTACATCAAATTTTATCATTGGGCAAATAACCTCGGTAAGTAATGGATTTCATAATTCCATGGTTGATGACAAGAACGGTCATATACCCTCGCCACTGATCATGTTTACCTGCACCGCGTTGCGCCATGCTCTCCAGGAGTGGCAAAAGAACAAAGGCATTCATCCGAAAGCTTCCAAGTCAAAGCTGAATGCGGACAGACCTGATCGCTGGAACTACTTCAATTACAAAACTGATGGGGGTAAGAACGCATCCTGCTGCGCTGCAACGGGTCGCAAGTTGTTAACCTCGCCTGGCATTGCAGACACATATGCATTCTTGATGAATACCTGGAACACACTACCGGAGAGCTACCAACAGAGGCTCTATATCAACACTCTTGCTACAGTCAAGCGTCAGATCCAACAGGCAGAGAACCCAACGCCTGGCGTGGTGATCAGCGTGGAAGCAGCGCGTGTTGACAATGCTATTCTTCTGGATTATTTGACCTCCAAAGTGGCGCTTGAGGAGCCTGAGATCGGAAGCACTGACCCAAACATCCCGATAGACAACCATTGCACGGATGACAAACTTCATTTCGGGATGCCAGGGGGCGGCGGAGATTACGAAGATGAAGGTGATGAAAGCGACGTGCGCAATGCCATCCCCACCACCAGCCAGCGACGACGGCCCGTGACTGAACTCGAGAGGTTTGACCTGGGAAACAGTGATGTCGACGGGTATGAGGGCGAGGATGGCGAAGATGCGTCTGCGGATGAGGAGGAAGAAGCATCGGAAGCCGATGATGGATCAACGCAGAATGTGGAGGACTGAGGGCATAGTAGGTTTGAGCTGGGAACCAGTAATGTCGACGGGTATGAGTGCGAGGATGGCGACGATGCATCGCAAGCCGATGATGGATCAATGCAGAATGTGGAGGACTAAGCGCATCGTACTAGAGAGTGTGAAGATTAGACTGTATATTGCAGACCTGTAAAATACAATAATGGCGAAGCAAATGCAACGGCAAGCGATGTATCCAAAGCGAAGACTGTATTGCAATATGTGACAAAATCTCAAAGCTAAACATATATGGGGCGAGTGCGGCATCCGATATATAGCTATAGCAATAGCGGAGCGCTAAAATGTGGCTATCGGCCGAAGAAAGGCATAAACATCGCCAGGCGTTGTGTAAACGGCTACAGCATAACTGCAGCCCCTGCGAAGAGTGTAACACATGTGTCGTTCTGATGGTGCGTATACCAGGCGCAAAGTAATGCATGTAAGAATGCAACGCAACCCGTCGCCTGGGTGACGGGTAGCATGTAATTCTCCGTCAGAGGGTAAGAGGTTCCGTCTGAGCTGTCAGAGCTGTCCGGAACACCCGGGTGTTTCAGACGGAAACTAGAGTTGTTGCTGATGCATAACTTGGCATGGATGAGAACTTCTGCTACTGGTATTATCCATAGCCCTCAGTTATTATCAAATATATACATTAGTTGTATCACAAGGTGTCACATTGTAGTTGTCAACATTTAACACTTTAGCTACACTACAATCCTGTTACTTACCATGTTCAAGTGTACTTGTGCTGTCTGGGTTGTTGGTTGTAATTCCACAGACTATGTTAAATATATATCTTAAAGCAGATAGTTATTGTGAATAAGTATTGATTTTATATTAATCTTTTGAAGTCAACTTCAGTAACAATGTGGTCAAATTCCTACTGACATTCCCCATAGACAGTTTCAGTAGAAGGTTGGTCAAACTTTTAGTACATTACACTGTTTGTTGCTCAGAGTATAGCGTTAAACTCAACCTTATTGTGGTCATCTGACTTGTTAGTAGGCCTTAATAGTATCATTACAGCTACCTAACTTAGGTTGATGATGTATTGCTCTGTCAATGACTTCCACATTATATTGGTTGTTGAAGGCCATTGAGGCTTGGCAGGAGTGTAACTTGAATATGGAATATGAAATTATAATGTATTGGTAATTTGATATATAATTTGATTTGACATTTAGTTTGTATGCATACTTTCTGTTATATATTCCTCACCTCCACCTCAGATCTTACAGTCTCCCAGACTTGCTGTTCAACATCACAGGTATGAATTTCGGATCTTGAATTGAACTGTTATCAGTCACCTAACCTCAACCAGCATTATCATGATCCAATCGCTAAATGTACCTGTAGTTTTCCACAATATTCTTTGGACTCCGCATTGACGGTGTATGTCATCTTCTGGAATCCCTAGGCATCCACCATGTATTGACACATTCAGGAGTGCTGTAGATATGTCGTAATAACTTGGTTGGTATTGAGTATTCGATTTCTTGTGTCAGATATAGTTGATATCATTTTGAACTCATATGGATCATCTACAGACTATTAAAATCTGTATGCATTTAGTATTGTCTTGTAATTCAGTATCAGATAGGGTTCAACAGACTGTTTCTCAGTACAAGTTATATGGTAGATTTCAGAACAGGTTATTGGATATGCAAATTGGAGTACTAGTTCGTCATAGCCTTTTAATTCTTGAGTATGCCATTTGGTAAGTACCTTAATTAGTGGCTTTGAAAATTATGACCACCAGTTCTTCTATCATTCAATTTGGATGAAAAGTCTATCAGCAATGATATTCACTGACAGTTTGGTATATATCCATCACGCATTTTCAATTTCCATTGGGACCAATATGGTAGTTATATTTCAGTCATTTATTATTGTATTGAACACCTATGGTAGTGTTATTTCCAGTTGTTTGGCATGGAGTAGTCTTAAATGTCTTATCTCTCTCCAATGGGAATATTGGTATATTTGATATTAATTATATACTGAGTGTACTTATAGCCTCCAATTGTGGCATGCACTCACTACCTGCATACCAGGTATACTGGCTGTCACATATCTGTATGCACATCTGGTTATTCCCTATGTCCCCTTGCTGATTCATATCTGCGTGGACTTGTCTCAGCTAGCCTTCACACTTGGTGAATGCATCTAATGGTGGTTCATTTCATTATGTCTTGTTTAGTAATTGCTTGTGATTGGGATTGCTGCACATCTTGTACAGTCATCCCCCTCTTTCGATGATCAATGCTTAGCACATAACTCAGTTCATATTAATTCAATGAGATTATCAACATGTAAGTCTTGAGATTGTGTTTATTCACATGTAGGTTGGTAGTGTATAATATACATTGTATCTGAATGATGTGGAATTTCTAAGACTGAGTTGGGATTATATTCACAAGTGTTCTGGGCAATGTAACATCCAAAGATATTCACCATTGTGATCTCTGCCACATGATCTGTATTTTGGTCTCTTTAGTAATCATTCAAATTGTACTATATATCATATGGCTGCTGGAATGCAAAGCTTCCATTTGAGATTTGACCACTCCTCAGATAGATTATTATGGAAAACTCAGATTATTACAAGGGAGGAATTGCACCCAACCTTCTATATGTCCCCATAGTGAAACAGAGTATGTGTGATCTACATCTGCAAAAGTGCTAATGGACTATAAGCTGCAATACACATTCACATACTCATGTGCAGCTTATAACAAGCTCCCTGTGGACCCATGCATGACATGCAGCCAATGGTAATTTATGGTCACTTCCTTGGGATGCGAATATAGGCCTATGGACCTATATACGGCTGGCAGCCAGAGATGGACCTATGCCAGTCGGATCTGACTGTAGCCCTCACTGGTAAATCTGTATCATACACACTGTCACTGCCAGTCCACTGTCTAGCCCCCAAGTCCTTGAGGGTCTGTTGGAAAGCCTGGCTGAAAGCCTGCTTGAGAGCCTGCTGGACAGCCTGCATGGGAGCCTGCTTGGGAGCCTGCTGGAATGCCTGCTTGACAGAGCAGCATTTAAGAGCTGTGCTTGACGAAGCAGGGATTTAGGTAGACTACAGTATTCAATGGATGAGTTGTGGCCAATAGTTCACACTGAGTGTGTGGAAGCATTGATGTTGATGTTGAAGTACCCAAACTACCTGACTTAATGCTTTTGGTTGCATCACCATCAGCATCATGTACATCATCACCAGTAGTGTCACAATTGTCATTACCATTGTGGCCATCTGCACCAGACTGAATGTGCATACATATGCCCATAAATGATGGGTGTCTCACCGCACATCCCGATGAGAAAACTGAGTATGAGATCTACTCTCCGTGAAATCCAATTGTTTATCTTTCCTGGAACATATAAGGCCGCGATTCTCGACCCCATAACCTTGGGACAACTTGAGATCCTGTCCCGGTGGCCACACTGAGAGTAATGTTAAAATTACCATATTGACAGAATTCATCATTTTGGCCAACATACACTGCCTGCCATCTACTATAGGACACCAGCCACACACCATCTGTGGCCTGCCAAATACTGCCAGCCATACAACACCAGCCTTACGCCCCCTGGTGCCTGGCATCTGGTTTGCAATGGGGCAAGTACTTGAGAGTGACTCGGAGGTGTACATGGGAGTATTTTGACACCTTCCTTGGGAGCATACAGTCATGCATCCAGGGAGGGTATAATCAAATGCAATTGGGAGTGTACTTGAGAGTGTGCTCAGGAGTGTGCTTCAGAGTGTCTTGAGAGCTTATTTGGGATGATACACTCAAGCAGGCTGGGAGTGTACCATGGAGTGCAACTGGGAGTGTACTGGAGAGCATGCTTGGGATTGTACTTGAGAATTTGCTCAGACATATACTGGGGAGTGTACTTGCAGGTGTACTTGAAAGGGTCTTGAGAGATAACTTCGGAGCATACAGTCAACCAGGGAGGGAGTGTGCCATCGATGGCTATCGGATGTGTCCTGGAGCATATGGCCGAGAGTGGACTCCAGTCTGTATTCAAAATTACACTCAACCACTTACTCAGATTGAACTTGGCAGTATCATCTGAACGTTCTTCATAGCATATTGTCAAGCTGGCTCAGTGTGTATTATGGAGGGCAATTGTGACTGTATGTGCAAGCATGATGTGGAGTTCACTGGATAGCATCTCAAGAGCTTACTTGGATGGACACAGTCAAGTATGCTGGGAGTGTGCCATCCAGAGTGATTTGGAGCATACAGTCAATCAGGCTGGGAGCGTACAATTACGTGTATTTAGCAGTGTAGTACAGAGCATACTTGGAAGGGTGTAATCAAGTCCATCTGGCAGCTTGCTTCCAAGTTTGCTGTATGCAGAGTGATAAATAGTATGCAGTGGAATGAACAGTATACAGCGCACACCATTGCATGCATATTCTGGGAATCTAGATCATGTATAGATCCACAGGACTGGATGCTGCTGTGCATCAAATCTGCTATGAATTACTGTCACAACACCAGCTTCTCTATCAGTTAAATGTCATGTAAGGTTATTTTTCCTGCTGCATCTTTGAGAATTAGTACATTTCTGGAATATGTATATCGGTGCTAGTACATTCAGTTCTAAAATCTCACTAGACCATCTTATCATATATGATGCAGTTTTCTGCAGCATTGTCATCTCTTCTATCTGGAAAGTAACCTCAAACCCAGACTACCTATGTTAATTTGTGAGTACCTGGAACTTCACAGTGTGCTTTACCATTTTAAATTATCACTCCGCAGTGGGGAATATCTCTGAACTGCAGATCTGCACAGATTGAAGTTGCTTTAAATCTGCCCTATGTATATTAGATGAATATACAAAAATCAATAGATGAAAGTGGCAAACAAGACTATCCAGAGGATCTTCCAGTAGTGGCTCACTCAAGAAGTTGCCTAATGTTTACATTCAGTCGCTTACAACATGTCTCAGAAAGCTATAACCAGGTATTTATAGTTATTGTGGTTAATATGTATCAGCAAATTGCTTTTAGGTCAACTCAAGCCAGCATGAGTATGTGCTAAGAGGCAGAGTATATAATTACCTGTGTTAGGTTCGGGAGGTCATCAGACTGTCGAAAGGTATTCTGGATGGCTGTCAATGTAATGTGAATATCCTATGACTGGCATGGAAAATATCATGTATTTCTGACAACTTGTATACAACTGCCATCGGAGTGATTGCTCTAAACATATATTTTTGCCAGAGTGCCTGAGAGAATGTTGGGAGGACTGGGGACTATTCGCCAATACATGTGGGAATCTGAACCAATCTCAAAGAGAAATCAAAATTGTTAGAGATTATCGTTTAGAGAACTGCAGGCATTACCTGAAACTCTACACATATATACCCAGCAATAGATTACTGTGTGCAGCAAATATAAACTTCAAATAAATATTTATTATCAACTTCTAAATAATTCTCTACTAGTTAACATAATCTTCAATATTCTATTCTTTATTTCACTACTTTAATTAATCAAAGAAAAACGAAACTCATCAAGAAACGAAAGCCGCTGTATTGACACAGTAACTCAACTATGTAATTGAATCTTTTCAAATGAGCATGCCCCTGATGTCATTCACAACTTGTCACTTCTCAATGGGACATTGGGAGGCAGAAATGCACAATTCGTCAACGGTTCAAAGCAGCTGGAGGTGATGCCTCAATGTATTTATGATTCATCCCTGGAAAGGTGGTATAGCTGATTTCCGTCATCATCTGGCTTGAATTGTGATATCTTGCAAGGGTGTAATGAGATGTTAGCTAGCTGTAAATTGACACGGAATTTGAAAGGCAATAAAATGTATTCAGGTGAAAAGGGGTGAACTATCAACCAAAGAGACAGCAAAGTGGGGAGTGCAGTGAGAAAGAGTGGAGTTTGATAGGTGCAGGATATGTTCCAAGCAATACAGTAGATTACAAATCCAGGCTGGGAACTGTCAAGAGGGGTTCAAGGCTGACAACCGCACCGGAGGAGTACTAACAACGAAAACGGCCAGGGGTATGAAACTGCCCCCAAAGGTGTTGATTGATAATTGCAGTGGCTTTTACACTAATGCTTATTACCAGGGAAGGGCAAAATTCACCACTATATTCATCTTCAGAAAACATCACGATTACCATCTTTCCAGTGTAAAATTCCGGGAGTAGACTATGCGTAGCTCTAGCCACCAGTGTGAAACTCTGGGGAGCAATTGATTGAAAGAACTGTAATGTGGTAGGCTGAGACCCAAGCTATTGGCAGTGAAGAAAAGTTGATTGTAAATGAAATCTGGCACTTCTTTTCAGGCAAACCATGACTACTTATGTTTCTTGATCTTTGAAAATTTGCAATGATTGAACAGTGGCTTGCAAACCTGGAACCAATGATCAGTCTCTGAGCATACATACAACTGGTAATTAGATACAATGGTGTAGTGCGTACCATCTGCCAATCATTCTTGAATAATTCTAATCTTTAGTTCTAACTACATATACTTCAGAGCAAAGTCAATATTATGCAGTGTAATAGTGAAGTATTAAATGGAATACAAGACTTAGAGCAATATATGTTTTCTGATCTATATTACGAAATGGACCACCAGGAGATTGATACACAGATGGCATACCTACTGCAGCATCTGCTACTGTGCACTAATAGTCTTGAGCTTCAATTACAGAATTCCAACCTGCATTAACAATCAAGTAGTGTAAGTGTGATAGTTTTTATTGAGAAGTCTTACTGTATACATTTGCCTCCATGAACCTTTTTGCAACCTCACATGTAGCCCTTTGGTGTTGTGCAACATTGGGATCTCTACCAGCCTTAGATTATAGAACATTCTAGTCTCCATTGCTCTTTTAAATCAGGAGTGCCTGGGCAGGTACATGGCCAGATATGCATTATTTGTTGAAGGTTGACATTTGGCATTTGAGCAACAGGGGAGGGGTGCCATTTAACCAGCTGGTTTCCAAGAATTTGGAGATAGAGGGTAAGTGATGACAGCTTGGGCATGGATTTATTTAGTTGGCAGCAGAATACATATATTGTGCAATGTCTGATCCCAATGTGTTCGGCCTTGAAGGAAAACGTCAGATTGTTGATCAAAATTGTCTTGTTTGATGTCAGAAGTCAAGGTCCACTCCTGTGCTTTGACCCCTGCCTTTGGTAAAACTGTGATCAGTATTGTCAACATCCTGCATTATTGCAGTTCATGAGATGACAGAAACCAGTCATGTCCAACACACTATTTAAAAATACATTTTAAAGTCAAACTGTTGATGGATAATGGACATTCAATGTATTCTTGAATGTGAGTGTTTTCTCATGGCATACTTTTTGATTGTTAGGTGAGTAGTAATTTTTTACCCAGCTGGCCATAGGTTCAATGTTGATGAAATAGAGATAGTGCTATGGGATGGGGAGAAACAGTATATATGGGTAAATATGGTATCAACTAGCAAAGAATACACAAAGAATAGTCAATGTGACTGGCTCTGGGTTGATGAGAATGCAATTCAAGATGAGCTTTGAACAAGTTCAGCAGAGTTTGTTTCTTCGGTTCATGTTTACATCATTGATGCAACTACCTCATCATGATTTGGAAAATGTAAGGTACACCAGATTAGATGAATTTCTAATGCAAAATACTCAATGTTAGCATTCCTATCAAGTACACTAGTGATGCAAGAATTTGAGGTTGCATTAAGCCATTGAATCTAAACAACTTCTGATATTTACTTGTGCCAACACTCTGCCGAGTGGAATTTGACTAATGGTTCACAGGATTGGTACTATGAGAAAAAAGAAAGGAGGGTTGATAGTGAGTGGAAAAATATAATCTTGACAGATAAGATGTCAATTGAAGTTAGCGATATATTTAGAATTTCATTTGTATGGCAGAATAAATCAGAATGATAGCATATGAACTACATGGGTGCCGAGGCAAACAGGATACTTCAGTAATGTGTTGGGGTATGATTGGCTATGAATGGAAGGGGACTTTTGATCAGTTGGATCCAGAGACAGCAGAAATGAATCAGAAAGCAGAAAGTGAGATTTTTCTGATCAGTACCAAGATGGAAGAGGAGGCTGAGATGGCCACAACTGTACAGAGAATCTCTGCAGAATAGGCAAAATTATGACATAAGGAGCTTGCAACAGCACAGATTGAACATTAAGCTGAAAAAAATGGTACACCACATAACAAGGTCGATCAAATCTGATGCCACCAGCAGTTCAAACTGGAGATGCCCAAATGGGGAGAATACATAGATGGAGTAGATAGTTGGAAAAATGTCAAGCATGTTGATATGCCTTTGATGTGGCCAAAGTGTCACCATTAGATACAACAGAACACAGACTTTGTTCTCATAGAGATTGGGGCATCACTATACTGCAAGGTGTACCAGCTGTGAGTATGACAAGCATGGAGTTCCCAAACTTGACTGGGTTTCCAACTATCCAGACTTTGAACGTATTGACTGTAGTTGGACTCTGTGAATGAGAAGGACATGATGGAGACTGGCATCAGAAAGGGTCACTGCAGTTACTGATATGAAGCTTATACTGCGCGAGAAGTGGGAAAAGATTACAGTGGCGGAAATCAACCACAAGATTGATATGGTTTATACCTTTGTCTTCTGCTGTCTTGCTGTCAATGGCGGCAACAACTTCCATGCTTGATAATCTTTCTAGCTCTACCATACATGTAGTTTTTCAGCTTATTTCTCTCTATCACTGCCCTAGCAGATTTCCTTTGTCCTAACTGTTCATCATCTCAAAGTACCCACTCTCACATTACTTGAACTGGATCACAGGTGCTAACATTGGCTTGTTTTGAGTTATTCTACACACCTTTTCATCTGACACTTACATATTACATGGCATTCTATTTTTTATTTTTGTAGCAAATTCTCCTATTAGTTATCTTTAATTCAAATCTGTGCTTAACTTGTCTGGAGTAGAATTGGTGGACTTAATTGGACATGAAAAAATGAATTCCTGAGCAAGTGGGATTGCAGGTGAACAATGGTGTGGTGAATACATGTCTAAATACTTGGTGAACCGATAAATAGTGTCATAAATATTACTAACTGAACAGAATGTCGTAGAACTGCTATTTCCTCAACTGGAATCACCTTTGGTGGTATCTGTTGATGTCAAACTTCTCACTCTATATATTCTAGGTAGTCATTGTGGTGGGTATTTGTCCAACTTGGAGGTAGATATTGAATTTCTGCTCACAGTATACTCATGCTCAATATATGTAACCATCACAACCAGATGGCATCTACTCTGTTAGTGAAGTTTTGAGATACGGTGGATTTATTTCGGCTGATTTCCTATACAGAAAGCCTCTCCTCCATTGGTAAACTATTAATCTCAAGAGGAATGTATTAGGTAAAAAGAGATTAAGAGAAGATGATTGTGCAATATTACTATAGTGACTCCAATATTGACATCTGGCAACCTCTCATTGGGTTTTTGTCACTAATAATTTGTCCATCACTTGCCACTGCTCAATCAACTACAGAGCATTGTGATTTGGGTAATTGCAATAGATGGTATGTGATTTCTCTCAACATGTTGCAATTACCAGCCTGTAATGCATCTTGCTGGCAAGTGGACCTCTGAAAATGTCTGTGCTCTTGTTGCTTGAGATCAAAGAAGTAGTGTAATGTATCCATGTTCTCACGTTTAGAAGGTCCCCAAGTTGTCTCATATTTGTATAGTTGAATGTTCACATGTAAGTGGTAGGGGGGTGCTTTCCTCATGATTTTGAAACTTATGCACGGCCCTAGATTCTATTCTTATATCTTTAAATATATCTCCAGGTAAAATATACTGGCAAGTGATATAAGTTGTAAATGCACAAAGTACAAATTGTGACTGTTGTTTCTGATGCTTCTCAATATATAGTAACCAAATCGTATTGCGGCGTTAGGCAGTATTGGCAGTACATGCAATCTTCTTCTATAAATTGCTTATCTGCTTATTGAGTTGTTTTCTCTCCTTCTTACGCTGAGCTTTAGTTTCGAAATTAACTCATCCCTTACGAGTACAATGTAATGGATCCGATATATCATTTGGATTTGACTTCTTAGGCGATAAATGATCTTGCAGTGGACAAGACCTTCTTCAAATGTTTCGTGGTACAGGTGATATATCTTTTCTTATCTCCACAGGTTTACCCAGTTTCATTCCTGTATTATTTGTTGATATGGTTGTATTACTTACTGGCCGTGTTGATGATGGAAATCATTGATGATCCAAATAAATTCTCAAAGCCGGTTTTAACCCCACTACTGCTGATAGCCACCAAGCACACTGCACCACAAATAAATATTGTTGCTCTCAGAATATCGTAATTAACTTTCCAAAAGTCCACACTAATATATTGGCTTCGTGTTCAAATGTAATACTCATCTGGTGTGTGGGGCTGCCACTACAAAGCTAATAACATTTATAATAGTAACAGATACATATAGGTATCATAAAAACGGAATATTATTTTAGATTCTTTCTTCGCTGGTAGGTTTCTGACTATTCGCTGCTCGAGCTCGGTTTCTTCTGATTGTCAGAGACAATGTGAGTTCGTATATAGTCGGATCCTCAGGTCAAGCTTGCCTTTGGATTACTACCATGAGACATAGTTTGCTTGATAGCTTATCACCGAGATCGACATAAGTCACTCATTGATAGTCCCCCGAATTCCTTCAAAGCTATCATGTTCATGCATGAGTGGTTTCAAGGCATTACACCCCCACTATGGGCCATCCCCATGACATGATATCAATCACACTAATATGACAACTCATAACTTCAACTTGGACATCTTGCTTCCCATTTGTTCAGTAGTCGGAACATCTGACAACATATAGTCCTATTAGGGCTTATCGTAATATGTGTTTATAACTCTTCATTATTGAACACCTCGCCTTTGTTTTGACTGATTCAGCAATGTGTCAGCGATTTAATCAGCGACCAACCAACACTCTGCCAACGTATATTATGACATGTCAACCTCGTATGATTAAACGAGTATGACGTTGCAATGCATACTGACTCATTCCAATGAGCAGGTTTGCTTCTGGGCTCTTATCTTCAGCCAATGTCATTAATCTCACAGATACCACATGCTTAGGTCTCAACCTTCTGTAGGCCAGGGTGTGCTGCAAGGTGTGCTCACCACTTAGTGAGTGGGCATGAAGATCCCTCGTAGTTGCATTGTGTGTATCGTCTGCTGCACACATAATGCTGCGTAAGCGTAACTTACCTGTGTGTTGTCCCACTATCACGATATAGTAGGTGTGGCCAATAATCATGTGCACTGCTAATGGTTTTTCACTTCCCAGTAATGGCGAAATGATTGCATCATCATATTTGAATCCGCTAGTGAGGGCGTACCTACCACAAATTAATTGACATGTGGCCCAAGTGCAATCCCACAAAAGATCACTTGGCTGACAGACATGCTATCGTCTTCACGGAGTAGGTGTTTTGCATATGTACTGCCGTAGATGTAGCCACATGTACCCGCTGTGATCCATTCATGTATCATTACCACTGCCAAGGGAAAACCCCCAACCATAGGTGGCATATCATAATTGGGGTACACTCCCAAATCTCATGAGTGAAACACATCAGTTTTCCAATAAAGTGATAAATGTATAAACGTACATATACCTGCATTTAGTCTTGTTGACTTATATAAGACTATTAAGTACATATGGTTGTAAACATGAACAAAAATAATTGTATCTATTGAGGTATAGTAAGAAAGTTCAACTATCGCTAGGTATCTAAGGTAGACAATGAGTTGGCTATATAAAGCAGCAGTTACTGAGCCCTGGATATGTTATGTATCAGCCATGGAAATGTTGACCACTTGCTCCCATTACAGTCACTTTGAGATTGCTACGCAGGATGTGTGACAGTCATTGCAGGAGTGGTGGATGAGTCCAGTTTTGTGTATATAATTAGCTAAATGAAATGGTACAGGAAAACAGTAGTACATATTTTAATTAATGACAGGATTGCTCTGATATAGTATGCAATTTAGACTTATCATTATGGTATGTGAATACTAGCTTGTCAGTACCCAAATTGGCATTCAAAATCATCTGTTAAAGTTGATATTCTTGGATGAAATGCCATAAAATCTTCTAAACACTAAAGATGTATGCAAACATACCATAAAATCCCGTAATGGATGGTAAATAACCCATAATGTACCATTGCACGGCTGTAATATTAATAATATATCATATTACTGTGCTGACGGCCATAACAAATTCCGGTTACGGAAATGCCAAAGCTTTTCCCGACGTTATCGAGTTGCAAAGTTGTGACACATAAAACCGTAACCCACATGGGCGATTGCAGGATGCAGACATTCCTGCCTTGGAGCGAGTGCTGCTGTGGGCTAGGGTTAATTACGTGGCCCATAACTTTGCGAATTGACGAGTATTATGGAGGGCTGTCTTGCTGTTCAAGGAGGAAATACGTTACATGCGTACTAAGGGCGAGGTGTTGTAGACCCCGGTGCCAGCAGTGATTTGTTTTCTAATATTACCGATACTAGACTTCTATACTCGCGTTCTCTATGTTCTGGGCTTTAATTTGATAGTAGTTGCGTGTCATTGGGACTTAAAATCATTGAGTTATGTGAGGGCGAGTTCTTGGCTGATGAAAGGTGGTCTTACTGAAGGCGCCGGGCTAGGGTTAGGGCTTTTTGATTTCAGGTAACTTGAAAATCCGTCGAGTAAGCTTGTGGACATTAAATGGATGGTAGTGATTCTCACTCAGCTATGAATGTAATCACAATTTTGAACGGATTTTCTGTAAGGTATATTGGTATTAAACCGATCTAAATTTCCATTGAGTAATAAGTAGTTGTTAAGGATAGAAAAATAACTGTCGGTGTTTCCACCCCAGAATTGGAACCAGAAATGATTTGTATTTGGGCGAATATCCGAGCCAACTAACGAATGAGACTGCTCTATAAGGTCTTCAGACGAAACAATGCAATGTATAAACAGACCGAGGATGTGCCCCCCCAAAAAAGCAAGACAAACAGATGTAGAGATGACGAGAAAAGCAACGAAATATAGCCAACACAACAGCTGCATCAAATTACAGAAACTCCGCCCCAAAACAAAGCTATCCAATCGCGCATGAGAACCCGAAAGCCTTCAAGTACCTAGTGATCATTCGTCACACCACCGAATGACCGGATTAAATAAACCCAATACACTCCTTCTCTCAGGCTTTAGCAATGGCAAATCCTCACTTTTTATGACCATACATCCTCCTATGAATTGCATCAGTAACCACACGCACATTGCACACAAGTTGATTAGGTACGGAATAGGTACCTGGTAGAGATTACTACTTCGCAGTCTCTTCACCAACTCATGCCCTTGGTCCTCAGGTAGCCCTCGTTCAGCAGCGAGGATCTTGCCCAACGCAGCATTAACCTCCCTTGCCATGTGCGCCGCGTCACCACAGACATAGAAATATGCACCTTGCTGAATGAGGTCATTTATTTTTGCCGCGTGCTCACACAGCCGGTGCTGAACGTAGGTTTTTTGAGGGGTATCACGGGAAAACGCTGTGATCATCTGGAATGCATCACCCAACTTTGCGGCATATACCTGTGGCCATTTTAGCGTCTGACTTGTCCTAATGCCATCCAGTACCAACCTTCCATTCATCTTTGTACAAAAAGTCTTCGCTTTCCTTCCTGCATCCGAAGAAAAGCATAGTCTGTCCTACTTTTTCACCTTGTTCCGCAATTGCAGCACGTTCTTGTACGAAGCCTCGAAATGGGGCAACACCGGTTCCAGGTCCAATCATAATGACGGGCTTCAAGGGGTCACTAGGTAATCTGAAGTTGGAACTTCGAACGTGGACTGGGACATGAATTCCGTTGTACTTGTTCCGTGGTCCAGAGATCGCGTAAGTCAAACCATGCGGGTTAGGATCGGGATCGCCACATTGTTTCTGCTTCAGGGCCAACAGGTAGTTTGTTGTAACCCCCTTCAGCACATGTGACCCACCGGGGACGTTGATGCTTTCAATTACGGCAGTAATAGAGGGAACCTTGTTGTTAATCAACGAAGAAGAAGAGATTGAGTAATACCGTGGTTGGATGTGGTTCAGACCTTCAATGATGATAGAAAATGGGATCGCAAACCAGACCTGACCAGGTGCAACAATTTCGAGGACTTGTGCAATGTTGAGGTAACGTTGAGAGATATACTCTTGGAAATACTCCTTGTCTCCACCCAATTTGGTCATTTGCTCTTTCGCAGCATCGGTTGGCGCAAACGAAGCGAGGGATGCGACATACTGGCGAGAAACAGGTGCACAGATTTCAATATGATAGCGGAGGATAGCGTCGTATGTCGTAGGAGTGGGAAACGGAACCTTAGAAGTTGAATCCAAGCCTTTGACATCGACTACATTGTTACGTTGGTGCATTATTCCAAGAACTTTGAAGAGCCGATCAACCTCTGCTCCAGCGTTTGTTGGCCAGACGGCAAGATGGTCACCGGTGGTAAATGTGAGATTAGAGTTGGATAAATCTATCTCCATGTGAATACAGTTTCGGCCCTTGATGGTAAAACACTCTCTGGATAACTTAATAGGGGCAATGAATGGATTGTGAGAGTTGTACGGTCCGACAGATTTGCCTTCTAGATGGTTCTTGTTGCGCTCTCCAAGGTATACGACGTTGTCGTCAGGTGTGAGGTCCAGTCGATCAATGATGGAGAAAACAGGCTCGTAAACAGCTTCGCGCTCTTCCAATCCCATCTCTTCTTGCAACTCCTTCCACATAGTTTCTTTCCAAGCCAAAAAGTCTTCCTCCATGGTTCCAGCTCCGTCATCACCTTCTCCTGCTGGACCAACCCTCTTGGCACCGAATTTGATGAGAGCCGCGTCAATGCGGCGAACCATTGCATTGTAATGTTCATAAGTGTTGTTACCTAGCCCGAAAATAACATACCGGAGATTACTCAGGGGCTTCCCAGGTAAATTCTCAGAGAAAGTTGGGTCACTATTGTAGATGAACTCGTAGAACTCGACAGCGTTATCGGTGGGTTCGCCTTCTCCATAAGTGGCTAAAACGAAAATAGCGACTTTATCTTGGGGGAACGAATCAAGGTTGTCAAAGTCATAATCTTCTAAGTCTGCAACCATTGACTTCATGCCAAACCGTGCACTGCCTTCCTTGGCTAATCGAGAGGCGTAATCCTCGGCAGTACCCGTCTGAGAACCGTACAGAATGACCATATTCTTATCGGATTCTTCCATCTTTTTGACAAGACTCCGTGTCTTCCCCGCTTTCGCCGCCGGTCCGAATGGCTTGTTATAGGCATCTATTGAACCATTCTTTTTGCTCCATACTGTCCCTTTTGTCAGGTATGCAATGGTGCCGAGAAGAAGGATGACAAGAACTGTAACATCCAGTAAGTCGAGTGGAACATCGGCCATCGAAGTGAATTTGAACGCCGAGCCAGCAGTAGTGCAGGTACGGTTAGCACTTCAGGTGCGCTTCTAATGTAGTGACGGTGGAGCTGGCGATGTGTTGGTGTTGGTGGCGCTGTTGATGTTGGTGGCGGAGTTTGTGAGAGTGTTGGTATTGCTGATGATGGAAGGAGAGATTTAATGGGTACTTATTCCTATTAAATAGTCAGCATTGACCGTGATTTGGACACATCGCAACTTCCTCGCTCCCTACATATGGCAGGGCCCCACTGGACAGGGATTGCGCGAACCTATCCCTTTTGTCGGTAACCGGGTTCGGGCCCATAGACGGGCCCGCTTTTAAATACACATCACACATCTACAATCTGGCCAAATGCCTCCAGAATAAATAAAAATACTCTACATATGGTGAAATTCATAAAAACAATTTTGTTTGGGTGTGAAACACAAAGCTTCATTGCAGTCCTCACACTTTATTGTAGTTTTCTTGCCATCTCCACTACCACCCTGACTTTTTTTTGCACCTACACAGGAAACAATCTACTCTACTCTCCATCTAAAGTGGGGAATGCATTCCTGGCACCTTTTGGCAGAGGGAAAGGGGAGTGTGCTTGGTAACCAGCCTGGTAGACAGTTGGGGCAAGAAAGATTATATGGCTAGAGCTAGCCAAATGATTTTGTGTAAAGCAGAAATGTGTAAGAAACCTTTCATTATTAAATCACTTTCAGTCTGCAAAAAGTTATGCAACATGGGGAGATGGCAGTCAAAGTGCTCTACAATACTCATCTTGTGTACCAGAAGATCTTGATGGATTATGAAGCTATTCATGAGTGCTGTCTTATAAATCAGCCAAAAATGAAGTTTTGATTGGCCTATAGACATAAGCTGTATATTCAAATAAGGTTTGTGTTGGTCAGTTACATCCACACTCACTGTATGCTGGATGCAGACATCAACAATGACTGGTATATCAAGTACTTTCTGGTATTTTGCAGAAAGAAATGTGGTATTTACTCTACTTGGATTGGAACTCATATATCCTAGATACTTTTTACATTCTCAGTGAATCCTCACCACTCAAAGAATGAATTCTAGACATTAGAGTAACAGGAAAACTGTAAATCCATAGCAAGGTTGCAATCCTATCAATAGCAGCTGCAGTGTAATGATTGGAAGCGGAGTAACATCATCCAGTTCAGAGAACCAAATGAGTAATCAGTTTTACACTTTGTGGAGAGCAACAATAGGTTGCAAAGGATTGAATAAGGGAAGCTCAGGAAGATCAGTCAAAATTTTACTTGATTTTGTAAGTCTTTTCTTATACTGCTTGGCCAAATGATCAGTTTTAAATAACCTGGCTGATTTACTATATGGTACATCCAAGAAGCTATAACTATTGTTCACATTGAGTATTGCTGGTGAAGTGTCAGTTGTAGGTAAAGATATATCTCATATAATCACAGATTGGTGCTATATCATTGTAGGTGGTAGTGGTTGTCTGGAGAGGATGCAATTTGGGCCAGAGTAATCTTCCATGACACTGAATTTGACACTGTGTTTTCATAAATTGTTTGGTGCGAGTAGTGAAGATAAAAGTACAAGTGGTGGGGGTAGGAAGTTGATATTAAGGTTCTGAGGTCTGAGGGCATCTCTGCAAATGGTAATTGTAGTGTGGAAGATAAACAGTGGAAAGGTGGTGACTACTGATCCGGAGAATGGTATTCTTACAATTTCCAATGTCCTGCGATATATATCCAACTCATGACCCCAGAATTCATCACACTGTTAAAACCAATCACAAATAGAAGATACTACTGGTTGTTATTCTATTCATAATATATGAGTGGAGGGTTTAAGTGAGTAGCTGTGCTGTGTTATGTGATAAAGTACAGTACATGTAAAAGTGTGTCCTTTTGTAAGCCTGCAGCTGGCAAAGGCATATTCAAGTACTCATCAGGCCCCAAAGTTTTAGAACAAATAACAAGTTAGCACTTCTTTCAAGTCTGTTTACTTTGTGATCTGACAAATTAATGCTAGTATTACCATCTCATTGTTCATCTCTTTAAATCTAATTTCATTCCACCTCTCCACCAGCATTATATTCATTGCTATAATAATAGTACTTCTTTGTTCACCTCTGGATGTTTCAATTTAATGTTTTATAAATGTCTATATACATTGGATGGGATTGACATCTGGTGAACTAAAGTATCAATTCAGTTCCTAGAAGTCTTCTTTTGTCTTTTCACAATTAGTAAACTATGACTAATATGACAGTTCATTTTCTATAATTAGAATGATATCTAAACAATTTTCTAGTTTAAGTTTTCACTTTAACCATATCAACAATTACACAATAACTTTGATATATTACTGTATATTAATCCCTGTTTGATTACAATATTTGAATAAATGAAATTCAAATATTAATTCTTCCAAAGCTGTAGTACCTGTCAATATCACAGGGACAAATGACTTCATGCAATGTGTAACTCATAGGGAAGCTGTTTTTGGGATGACAATTCATTGCATATTTGATGTGTGGCACTATGAGGTCCTAAGGACTGACGTGTTGACTTGATTACTATGATTCACATGCAATTTTGTGGACTTGAAAGTATTGATACTATACATCATGCTGCATTGCAAACACGTAACCAAGCTGCCAAATCCACTTCATTGCACAATCCCATGCATGCTCTGAAGTACACATCTGATTGTGCTTGATTGCACACTCCCTGCCTCCATGACAGTATGCTCCCCATTGTTCTTGATGGCACACTCCCACCCTGCTTGACTGTATGCTCCAAAGCAAGCTCTCAAGATGCTTCCAAGTACACTCAGAGTACACTCCCAACTATACCTCTGAGTATGTTCTCAAGTACACTCCCGGGCATGTTCTCCAGGATGCTCCCAATTCCACTCCATGGTATACTTCAAGCCAGCTCCAATGTACACTCTCACTTACTCTCGATTGCACACTCACAGCCTGCTTGACTGTACAGTTGGAAGCAAGCTCTTAAGACACACCCAAGTACACTCCCAGGCATGCTCTCAATGATGCTCCCAATTGCACTCAATGGTACACTCCCAGCTTGCTTGACTGTACAGTACCGTGTACGCTCTCAAGACGATTCCAAGCACACTCCCGAGCATGCTCTTAAGTCCAGTCACAAATGCACTCGATGATAAACACCCAGTCTACTTGGCTCTATGCTTTAATATACACTGTCAAGAGGCAATACACTCCAAATCTCACTTGACAATATGCTTTCATATGTGCTCATGCATACTCGATCCAGAGACTTGCTGAGTTGCAGGCACCAAGCACTGGCAGACATAAGGCAAGTGGCATATGATGGGCTGTATTTGGCAGGTGGCGTGAAGCTTATCACATGGGCTGGGCAGCAGGCAGCTTAAGGTGGCCAAAATCATAATGTCAATAACTATCATAGTCTGGACCATATCTTTACCGCAAGCACAACGACATGCTCTCACAATGACTCACTGTCAAGGCATTGACAATTGTAGCTATAGATTCCGCAAGGAAGGTAGATAATTGAATCATGGGGAGAGGGGATCTCCTGCTCATATTTTCCAGCAGAACGTACGGCTCGCATCCCATCCATTGTGGGCTTATGTGTGTGTAGTTAGTCTGGGGCTGATGGTGACAATGATGGTGGTGATGATGGCGATGGTGATAATGGCAATGGTGGTAATGGCAATGGTGTTGGTGAAGGTTATCATAGAACTTGAAGCACTTAGATAAGTAGGTTGGTTATGTCAATGTCAGCATCAAAGCTTCCATGGGCTTAGCTCCTTCTGTTGGCCAAAGCTTCCACAAACTCAGAGTGTTCCATTGGCTAAACCTTCGCAAGCAATACTCCAGTTGACCTGAAGTGTGGCCCTTTCAAATGCTGCTGTCTCAATGACGATCTCAAGTAGGCTATCAAGCTGGCTTTCGAGCAGGCTCCCATGCAGGCTCTCAAGCGGCAGCATACTCTAAGGTGGACTCCCAGTGGTAGTGTGTACAGTACCAGTATATAGTGTTTGCAACGGGTTCGGGTAACCCGCCAGCGGTCCGGGTTTGGACCGCAAAAACGGGCCGGTTCGGTTCCAGACCCGTCCAAAAACCCGACCCGCTGACTCTTGGGGGGCCAAACCCGGACCGGTACCTGTCAACGCGCGGGTTTCAATCGCTTTGGCTGGACCCGTCGGTTCCAATCTCCAGTTCTGTGTTTCGGGTTTCAGATTGATGGTTGCATTCAGATATGCTACTGTTAATCGTAAAAGATTAACATTGGTACGTCACAGTTCATTTTCGACGTATTAGCCGCCTTGATGTGCAAACCAAGCATACTCACGCGCCCAACCAAATCCTGAAAATGAGTGTCAACAGAGCATCAACAGAGCGTCAACGATATTTGGTCCTGCTTCTTCGGTAATATGAGTGGTGCTTGATCACAAGCATTCATATAGAAGGATATGGCAGCCTGTATAGGCAGATATGGACGGGATATACTAGCCACATCCTCCGGGACAGAAACAACTTATTTCATTTACAGAGCTATGACTAAGTATTCTTGAGCCTTTTAGTGTATAATAACAGTCATAACGATGTAAATAGACTATAACCGCCACATCGCACTGCGATTAACCATGATTGAACGCCAACAATCGTTGACACTCTGTCGACGCTCATTCTGAAGATGGGGCAGGAAACGTTTCACTTTCACTTTTGCCTATAAAGGCAGCCAATAATCAGTTTATGACAATGTGCAACCTGTCGCCCCGCAGATTACCCATGATACCTGACCAACAATCGTTGATGCTCCGTTGACGCTCATTTTCATGATGGGGCAGGGAGGGTATTGCAATCTGTTTTGCCTATAAAGGCAGCCAATAATGCCATTATGACTGACTACAATCTATCGGAGGCATGATTTCCCAGGACGCATGAACAAAAATCATTGACACTCCGTTGACGCTCATTTTCATGATGGGGCAGGGAGGGTATTGCAATCTGGTTTGCCTATAAAGGCAGCCAATAATGCCTTTATGACTGACTACAACCTATTGGAGGCGTGATTTCCCAGGACGCATGACCAAAAATTGTTGACGCTCGGTTGACGCTCATTTTGCCATGGCTGTATCCACAATATGCAATCATTTAATTTGGCACAGTCCATCATTCACATTGTTTTGGCTGACTTTCTGGCGTTTTTATTTACTTTCTTCTTGATCACTATGTTGTTCTTTAATAATAGATAGATATATATAATAATAATCCCCAAAATCCCGGGTCTTTCGCTCAATGCTCGTCACCAGCTGCAGGATCGCTCAATCCGCTGCTCTTGTCTACAAAATGAATGTTAGCTGCATTACCACACCACAGAGAGTGTACTAACCTTCATCAGTCAGCATATCTGGATCAAAATTGGTATTGTGCTCGGTATCCTCATCATTGAAAAAGTCTGCACAGGGAAGAGCTGCATGCGAATGCGTATATCCGGCTGGCAAATTGAGGATTTGAGAAGGTTGAACTCCGGAAGTGTTACTGGTTGGGGCGGGTGGCGTGCCGGGCAGTGGTGGAGTCGGCTCTGGAGTCCACTCTGTGCGTCGGTCGAGTGGAGGTGCACCTGTTCCTTTGCGTTTCCAGCGAGTCTGCGGATTCTTTGCGGTGCCATTTTGGCAAGGAAGGCAGCTGAATGTTTGGTTTTGACGAAGCATTGCTGGGTGTCTTTGTATCGCAGCCTTCACCTGTTTATGCCCAGGAAACTCAACACCCCGCTTCTTCTCTTCTGGGACCTCA
>Ga0307515_10000758_pt1 | contig 74484 bp, 59 predicted proteins | sample 17_EM_MG_FD_194513 | JGI IMG/M metagenome (GOLD analysis project Ga0307515, IMG submission 194513) | Populus trichocarpa ectomycorrhiza microbial communities from riparian zone in the Pacific Northwest, United States - 17_EM | ecosystem: Host-associated > Plants > Roots > Unclassified | place... | reverse complement strand
TACAGTAGTGTGTAATCCTAGCACAGTGGTTAGGTTAATAGGTTTAACAACCTGACATCAACCTGTCAGTAGTAGAGGGTGTTGCTGTGATGAGAATTTTTTCGGTTACAGTGTAGAGCTGCAGATTTCGCCAGCTTCCCACCTTTGCTGCAGCATATAGCAGCAAGTGTTGGAATTGGGATGATGGGTTTATCACTTTTAGGATCTACTTTCATCTCCAGATTACATTCCCACTGCTCCCATAATTTCTATGTATACGTGGGTGCAAGGCATGCAGCTGCTGTATATGGTGGTGATTATTATGATGATGGTGATAGTGATGGTGATAGTGATGGTGATGAGAGTGGTGGTTGTCAACGGCAGAGTCTGCTGCGGCGATGGCTGCTACGGCGATGGCTACTGCTACGGCGATGGCTGCCGCAGCGGCCATCTCTTGACAATCTGACAAACCTGACAGGCTAACATGAAGGCCATTAGTCTGTCACTCAAATACACTTGTAAGGCTTGCAATGGACTACAAGGTCAACAACTGTGATAGCCGAAAATACCTAACAGCCTAGGAGTGAGGAAAACATGTCAAACTAAGTTGTCAAAGATGATAGCCCTATGTGAGGTTCATGTCATGCTTACCTATTTAATCAAACCCCCCATAAAGTACTTGTAAGGTAATTGAAGGCAGTGATGTACAATGAAATCTACGAACAATGACCCCCTGGACTCCCATCTCAATTCCCCAGTCTTTTGATAAAACCACATCTACACAGTCGCCAATCCGTTGCGAGCCGTTTCCTCACATTCCAGCTCCTCTTCGGCGGCACGGAAATACTTGAGAGTATCGACACCGTGCTATCACGCATTAGCAGTGTCCCTCTCCCTCCCTCCCTCATGGAGACACACCTGGTTGTGGTTCACAAAGTTAAACCACGGGATCGCATGCAAGAAGATCTGTGAATACCGCGAGTTCCTTGCCGCAACTCCCTGCATGTACGGCGAGAGTGACGAGACACCATACAATGGCTCCTTATTCTTGACCTTCTGGACCATCTCTTTCATATCCATCTCAACCTCGCGCGCATTCTCGATCCAGCCCCAGAAGCGGACTATTCCCCGGCCCGGTATTAGTTGTAAAGAACGAGAGCGGCGGGGGGATGGGGGGTATACGTGAACTCTCGGTGTAGGCCCGCAAGAAACCGGCAGTCACACCGATCACTCCCATCAGACGCATGCTTCCGCGGATTGCATTGGGCGACGCCTGTGACGGCGCCATCTTCTCCATCAGCATGAACCCGGCAGGACCAAGTGCTGCCACCCCAACACCAAGGGCGTAGTCGTAGGGGCGCATGTAACGGATTACTCGTGTGAAGTGGCTGTGGCGGGGGTTCCATTAGCTTGGTTCGTGGTTGGTGCGGGGAGCGGGAGAGAACGGCTGCGGCACCACCCCACCATCCCCAATTCCGCAGCATCATACTCTCTTCCCCGTGTGGGTAGGCGGGGAGCGCTTACGGATCGGTATCGATGACCTAGAGTTGTCAATTAGCTAGCTTGTTCGGATTCTACACTGGAGGAGAGGAAGTACCGGGAAGTCACAATTGACGTGCTTGGGGGGGACGATCTCGCGTTCGGCCATTGTTGCGGTGTATGTAGAGGCGGGCGGGCGTTCGAGATTCAGGAGGTGTTCCTGGCGGGCGGTAATGCGGTGGTGGAGTGAGGTTCGAGATGCTGTTGGCGGGATGGGCTGTGCGCTTGGACGGGGTGGGGGTGAGCATGGTCATTTTGTGGCGCTATTTTTGAAGCTTTTATCACTCGGAATATTCTAGTGAATATGAATCGCCCAACGACTGCTGTTTCTCTTCTTCTCTTCTTCTCTTCTATGGATGAGCGGCACGCTAATATATGTTATTAGCCTTTTAAAGAGTTGAGTGAGCACAAAGTACTAGAACACCCAAGCTGAACATCTAGAAACCCGAACATAACACTGTGGGCAAGAACACTGAAGGACTAGAGCCGGCCGGTCGCCGAACAAGTTTCTCCATATACAGCACAATTGTCTTTTGCTGAACCCGAACCCAAGTATCAAAGCCATTGATCTCGTGGACATCTGACTCTCGAATCCGTTCGGCCGACCCCCCGCATACATTATATTATTGATTCCCCTTCAGCTTTTCCTTCACTAACATTGAGCCTACTATTCTACCTAGCGAATGGAAAGGCATTTCCCGATCACTAGGAATACCTACTTAAAGTACATTATGGTGAGCTAGAGAACTGGTACGGATGGCAGGGGAGAAAGGCTGCTGCCAAGAACAACGAGTATATCAGACCGGAGATCTACCAGGAATTTGGTAGGAGGGAACTGGAGTTGGATAAGGTGTCCGTGGAGATGGTGAAAACTATAAAACCTTAGGAAGTACATGCCGCCAACACAATAATCACACCTGACGAACTTCTACAGGCTTAGTTGTCCAGGACGCTACCTACATACCAATATAAACTTGAGTATATCCAAGATTCATATAGTACTCTACAGTAGATACCTCTCGCAGGTACTTTATGCCTTAGATACTTAGGCAACTTTTTGTTGCAGGGTTACGGCCCCTCATCTAGTGTAACTGCGTATGCGAAAAGGGATTTGGACAATATTGGGAAATATCAATGCCTAGCATTAACAGTCAGCAGTCTAATCGACCTGACATTGGTTCATTGATAGCTATGAGGTACAAATACGTGCGTCGGATGTCTGCCCCATCCAAGTCCTTAGTTTCTTGCCTCGACGGAGATGCGGACCGGCCCTAGTTTTACAACTTCACGAGATACTAATGGTGTCATAGAGGTAGTGTTGCTTCGCCTCCAGTCTTTTAATGCCCAGGACTCACCGGATTTAGATATGTATGCCAAGTATCACACACATCCATCTATCATCAAGACGACAATATGTTAACAATTAACATTAATTCCCCGTTTCGTCAGTGTTCACCCGATGACCTGCCGGACCTGTCACTGATTTTCCGTTAGCCGGAAAGTGAACTGCATCTGCGTGCATCCGAAGGTTTTGGGTCTAGGTGCGATTCTACCCTGGATTGTAATTTATTTCGTCTTATGTCGTACAACGGTAATGGTTATTGGCACATCAGAGAGACTGTTGGCCTCGGTACATACTCTACTTTGGTAATGGTGAACCTCATGGCATGTCTGCAAGGAACCTGTTACATTACATGCTTAAAGTCGTTGGCCCTTTACACGACATGAGGTCAAGTCAAAGGGGGAGACAGAGTATATAACCAGCGCGTGAATCCCGACAACGCGCTGGTGTCTTTCACTTATTTTATACATCATGTTTGTTCTTCTAGCACTTACAGTGCTTTCAATTCTCTCGCCGTGCTTGGCTGGACTTGTCAATAAACCCAAATTTACTACTGACTTCAAGTATGACAAGTTCGAAACGAACTATAAAAAGCTTCCAAAGAGAAATCAACTGCCCACGGTACCCGGGCACCTCAATGGATCGGCATGGCTCTGGGGCGAGGATGATGGGGTTTGTTTGCACACTCCCAACACCTTTCTGCCATACTGATTTAAGGTAGTTGGGAAGATTGAACTTCCTTACTCCTCAGAGAGTTTACCAGAGCATGAAGGAGGTCAAGACAGGAGAATTGGTTCCATTGAAGTAGGCCTTTCGCTAGAGTAGTGGGGGCGAGATGACGCTGATTGTTATCGAGTATAGCCTTCCGGTGAAGTTGGTCAACCCTCCACTTTTTACGAGGAAGAAATTCAACCATAGTATGTCACCGGGTGTGTGCATATCCAAGGTTGTCGTAACTGATATCCCGTAGCGTTTGTGGCGTTCGGTGATGGAAAAGCTGCGGTGCTGGACGATGAGTATAATATGAATACCCAGACAACTACACAATGGGATGGATTTCATCACTTTGCACACCTTGCCAGCAGGATCTTCTATAACGGCTGCACTGTAAGAACCTACACCGGCGGTACTAGCTCTTTTTCGTAACAACCATGCAGATGGATGTAAACCTTACCAGCAACCACAAGTGCGGCATCCAAGAGTGGGCACAGCATGGAATAGCCGGCAGAGCGATCTTGCTTGACTTTGCTTCGTTTGTCGCCAATACGCTACGAGAGAAATTAGATGTTCTGACAATAAAACAGGTATGCCGCAAAGAACGGCATCAAAATAGATGTCTTTGAAGCTACAAATATCACTCTTTCTCAGCTGAAGGCGGTGGCCAGGGACCAAGGACTAGATCTGCGCACCAAGGACAAAGGCGGAGACATCAGGATCGGCGACATTCTGATGGTTCGGTCTGGATTTACTAAAGGGTACAAAGTTTTGACAGAGGCAGAAAAGCAAGCGCTAGCTAGTCGTCCCTATTTCGGTGGACCGAACGGAGGCCACAGGTTTATTGGCGTCGCTCAATCAGAGGAAATGGTAGACTGGCTGCATAATTCATATTTCTCGGCGGTAGCTGGTGACGCACCAGCATTTGAGAGTTGGCCTCCACAGGGTATGTTCGTACATCCCCCGTTAAGAGGAGGATACTAATCGGCGGACTTGATAGGATCGCTCTCGCTTCACGAACAAATCCTCACTTACTGGGGTGTTGCGCTCGGGGAGTTCTTTGACCTTGATGCACTGGCCGAGAAGTGTGCAAAGCGTAAAAAGTGGACGTTCTTTGTGACGAGTGCGCCGTTTAATGTCGATCGTAAGGCATTCCTCATGTCACTACTTATGAGCGAATCGGTCTAACACAATGGCTTGGATTTAGGCGGGATAGCGACTTGGGCAAATGCTATTGCGATTCTTTGAGGCGGAAAGCTTTATGTGGTCTAATATGTCGTCATGTAATCTTTGAGATTTGGGGTCATAGAGCTATTGAACCGACAACTCCTTTTCTGATATAATAAGTTCTTTTGTATCCCTGTGAAGTCAGAGTAAGAAGGAAGTCTAGAGTAGTAAGAGAGAGCACAGGGTGGTTAGGGTTGATGAGATCTTTTAGCTTCCCCGGCCCCGACATGCTGCCGGACACCAAGATCTCCAGTGAAAAAAATCATGGCTACTTGCCAACCAAGTGGGCATCTGGGTGGTAGACCACAAAATACTCCTTAGGTTGGGCGGGTTTTGATATTTGGGTACTGTCTAAACTTTAAACTTTTTACTTACTCTATTTTAACTACTAACGCGATTGTGTGTGGGGAGATAGGTAGGTTGCTGGAATTGAACTAAGCATACGAAGCCAGTCGCCTGGTGAATTCATCCACTCTCTTCCTATATATTTACAATCGAACGAGATAGATTGGCAAGCCGCGTCATAAACTGTCACCCAGATTGGTAATAGGGCCCACATAGTCATAGTAATGACGTTTGGCATACGATGCTACTTTTTGTTAGGTAGTGCCAGAGTTTCCGAGGACAGGAACTATAAAAGCACCTTCTGCCATCCCCTCATTTGTGTTCTCTCCATATACCACATGGAGACGTCACCAGGAAGTATTCGCTCTGACCCAGGTTGCACGGCAAACTGGGTTTGGGCGAATACATTCTGTGCGAGGTAGTACTGCTGTGATGTATTGCTACAGCCAAGCGGGCTGAGTAGAGAGAAATTTGGCTCTTCGCTGCTTTAGCTACTGGTGGCAATAATGGTGATGTCTGCGGGATAATTTCATCGCGCTCTTGGTATTGCAGGGAGCCATTAAGGCGGGTGGGGCATGTCGTGGGCGGATGTAGTGTTGGACACATGGGCACGATGCGATCTGTATGAATCGTATCAAGTACGGTATCTAGCAGTAACTACAATTTTGGGGGTAGGACGGCAATTGAAGTCACTCTACTATATGTAAAATTTTTGCAGTCGACATCAAAATTAAAATGCCACGATTGATAAGATTGAAGGGCTATGAGTGAGACCGAATGATGCGGCAAATTCCGGTAGCTTAGTCTTGGTTGCGACGCGTCCTTAGCACTTTACGCGACTCGACACCAAACTCAACTCGATATCAATCTCAACATAACATGGCGAAAGTTTCAAGTGCTGGTGCCGGCGGCAATGAATACAACAATGATCTTTTCGACTACGATATCGAAAATGTTGAGCTCGATTTCAACATCCCGAATCCAGAACCTTTACCAAACTCGATACCGCCCACAACGCAATCCAAAGGTTCGAAAAAGAAAGATGAGTTGGGATTGGAAAACGAGGTGGAGATCAAAAGGAGGCGCATTACAGTGAAACTGGATGAGCAAAGGTCGCTTCCTCATGCCTGGCATTGCAAACGGGTTGAACTGACAATAAAATTAGACTCCTGTCAAGTAAAGGACTGCCAAGATTGAGAAAAGAGGCACCCAAGCAATTGAAGTTCAAAGGGAAGGGCTATGAGGTATTCCACCTGGTGCCCCTGCTGGAAGAGAAAAGAATGTTGCTAACCAACGTTGCCGCCAATTAGTACAAGGACGCAGCGCGACTTTTGTCTTACTACCAACTCTGGGCCGACGATCTATTCAAGAAGGCGAAGTTTAGGGACACCTTGGAAATAATTGAGAAGCTCGGGCATAGTGGCTCCATGAGAAAACAGAGAGAAGAATGGATTGACGAGAGTCGACAAGATAAAAGGGACGCTGAAGATATGAGGGATTTGCATGCTCGGAAAGATGGGGAAGAGGGACCCAGCGGTAGCAAATCTAAGGAGTCTGGTGCCGGTGGAGGATCAGTTGTCGACAAGGGCGAGAGGTCGGACGACGATGAGCTGTATTCACTTCCCACTGGCCGTTCTGCACCAGGGCAACCGAACGCTCCAGCGTCAAAGAACACTATTACTCCACAAGATCCAAATGCATTATTTCTCGGCGGTGCTCCGGATGACAGCGATGAGGATATGGATAATTTCGACAATGAGGATTTTGAGGCATTGCTGGCTGCAGAAAGAGAGAAAGCAGGCAAGACTAATGAAAGTGGGAAAGCCCCAGCTCCACCGGAGCCAATGCGGGATGAATTCGAGGATGATTTAGAAGCCATGGAAGCCATGGAGGCCATGGCGGCCATGGGTAGTCTTGGGAGTAACGGAACCAACAATGCTCCACTACGAGCACCACCACCGGCGCCGCCAGAGGGTGACTTTGACGAAGAGATGGAGGTACTGGCGGCGATGGAGATGGAGATGGAGGCGATGGCGGCGATGAAGGCGGCTAGTTGAGAAGTACGGACAGTGGTTCATAACCCGCGGCGGGATTCTGTACGATAGAAGAGGCTACCATGAAGCATATTGTCGTTGATAGTGAAACCAAAAATTCGATTTGAAACTTAAAACCCTAACCACTCACCTTGGCGCGTGTCCATAAGTTTATCCTACGTCACGATCCCTGTTCAGCCCCACATTCTCGACAGAGCAAACACACCAACAACGCAATGGCCATCCCTGAAGTGCTAGTCGATACAATCAACCAACTTTCTTTATTGGAAACTGAGTCGGACAACTGGATCGACGGTATCTTGGAGGAACGACGACCGCGCAAACGAGTGAAACCAACAGACGATGAACGGCGAACACAGCTGGAGGAAGAATTTCTTACACCATCTCATGCATTCTCTACAGAATGGTTGAACAAACTTCAGCAGTATGTTGACGCATGGTTCCTTGGGGATTGATGGGCACTAATAGTTCCTAAGTCGATGGGAAGAACCCGCAGATTACATGTCTTTGATGGGCCTCGCCCCTACGATGTCTCGGACGGTTATTCGATTCACCCGAGAAGGTCTTGAGGGGAAAGTCACCGGCTATAAAGAGGTCACAGTTCCTGCACACTCGATTACCGCGAAGAACTCTACTTCATTGCTACGGAAACCGGCATCAAAAGCAGACTTTGTTCGAGGAAAGGCCGGGTTTTTTCCATTCAGTCCTGGTGGTGTGGAAGCTGGAAGTGCGAATGAGAGAGCTGAGGAACTCGAGAGGAATGAAGCGGCGGCAGAGGAGAAGATAGGCCGTGACGGCCTACTTCGGGTTGCGCCAGGAATGAATCGAGGTCTAAGGTTTGAAGTCGAGGATATTGAGGAGGTGAAAGAAGATGTAGAAGGCGAGGACTTCACCTTTGGAGATGTGCTACCGAGGAGGATGAGAAAAGGGACAGCTAAGGATGGGGACAAAGTTCAAGAGAAGCCGCTGGCGGAGCTGGATAGTATCGACGATCTCTTACCCGTGGAGTTTCCGATGTTGGCACCTCGGGGGGATCTTTACGCAGCTGCCTTGAAACCTAGAAACAAGGAATGGGCACATATGGTCGATATCAACCAGGAGCTTACTAATTTCCGCGAATTAGTGCCTAATATGGCCAAAGAATGGCCATTTGAATTGGATACGTTTCAGAAGGAAGCCGTGTATCATTTAGAGCAGGGTGATTCTGTGTTTGTTGCAGCTCATACTTCTGCTGGTAAAACAGTTGTAGCCGAGTATGCAATTGCATTAGCAGCTAAACATATGACTAAGTTCGATTTCCGCTCCTGGGTACATTAGCTGTTCTAACACCGAGATAGAGCCATATATACCTCGCCAATAAAGGCATTGAGTAACCAAAAGTTCCGAGACTTCCGGCAAGTTTTTGATGATGTTGGAATCCTCACAGGAGATGTACAGATCAACCCTGAAGCCAGCTGCTTGATCATGACAACCGAGATTCTCCGGAGCATGCTTTACAAGGGCGCCGATCTCATTCGAGATGTTGAGTTCGTCATCTTCGACGAAGTTCACTATGTCAACGATCTGGAGAGAGGTGTGGTGTGGGAGGAGGTTATTATCATGCTTCCGGAACATGTCAACCTCATTTTGCTTTCTGCGACTGTGCCAAATACAAAGGAGTTCGCCAACTGGGTTGGAAGGACGAAAAAGAAAGATATATATGTTATTGCGACTCCAAAAAGACCAGTGCCACTCGAGCATTACCTCTGGGCCAGCAAAAAGATGTTCAAGATTGTCAATGCCGAGAAGAAGTTTTTGACGCAAAGTTGGACAGATGCCGCTGAATCGTTGAAACCTAAAAAGGACCCCCGGACTCTGCCTCCGACTGGCAATCAACGTGGCGGCGGCAATCAACGGGGTGGTGGAAACCCAAGAGGTGGTCCCAACCAGAGAGGCGGTCCTAACCAAAGAGGCGGTCCTAACCAAAGAGGCGGGCGCGGAGGCGGTCCGCCAAGGGGCCAGAAACACGCCACAGTACCACGAAGTGCTCCTGGCGCGATGCGAAGTGCAGCGCAGGATAAAAATATCTGGGTACACCTTGTGCAACATCTCAAGAAGGAGAACCTTTTACCGGCTGTTATCTTCGTGTTTTCGAAGAAGCGATGCGAAGAAAACGCCGATGCTCTCAGCAACATAGATTATTGTAATCAGACAGAGAAGAGTGCCATTCACATGATCATCGAGAAGAGTATCGCACGTTTGAAGCCCGAGGATAGGCAGCTTCCACAGATACGACGCATGCGAGAACTTCTGAGTAGGGGCTTGGCTGTCCATCATGGAGGACTTTTGCCCATCGTCAAAGAAGTGGTAGAGATATTATTTGCTAAGACACTAGTAAAAGTTTTGTTTGCTACGGAAACGTTTGCCATGGTATGACTTCAATTCTCAATATAACGCAACGATACTAAATTACCCCCAGGGTCTGAATTTACCAACGAGGACGGTAGTATTTTCAGGGACCAGAAAGCATGACGGCAGATCATTCCGTGATCTGCTCCCCGGAGAGTACATTCAGATGGCCGGACGTGCCGGACGGCGAGGGATTGATACTGCTGGTACAGTGATCATTGTGTCTCGGGATGATGAACCACCACCGGTAATTTCTATCCATATCTGCGCTGGAAGCTGGCTGATGGTACTTGAAGTTACCAAACCTGAAACAAATGATCCTTGGAGACCCGACGAAGCTGCAAAGTCAGTTCCGTCTGACTTACACCATGATTCTGAACCTACTTCGGGTGGAGGCACTGAAAATCGAGGAAATGATCAAAAGGAGTTTCAGCGAAAATACAACTCAGATGCTTCTACCAGAACATGAGCGTAAGGTCCAAATATCTGAAGCAGATTTAAAGCAGCTGAAACGCGAGCCATGCGAGATCTGCGATGTTGATCTTGCTGCTTGTCACGAATCTGCTATGAAGGTAAACCAGATCAACGCAGAAATGACAATCAAGGGATATAATATGGCTCGGAGGCAAAAGTTATTTACGTCCGGACGATTGGTGGTACTTCAAGAAGAGGTATGCTACCTAACTATCTGCATTGCTCTGGTTTTGCTAACTGATTACCAATAGACAGGCACAAGAACCGTAGGTGTGCTTACGGGAGAAGGGATCCACACAGGGCCCCAGCCTATACAAAAGGTTCTGTTGTTGAAGCCCGAGAGTGACAACAAGCAACCCGCAGATTTAATGCCCTTTATCTTGCATGAAGCCTTCAATATCCCGCCACTGTCAACAAACGGATGGGAAATTCGAGGCGCTTTGATACCAATAACAGCCATTGAATGCGTCACCAAGTCTCAGGTGAAATTCGATGTATCGGCTGCGCTCAGAGCAGACACAGTTACTCTACAAGCTGCAAAGGAAGAGCTAAATGCTCTGACTGGGGATTGGAACAAGCCAGAGTGGAGAGAGCTTGATTGGACAAAGATTAAGAATCTACAGTTCCTTGAGATTCTCGAAGCAAGGAAACAACAAAGCGAAAGAGCGCAAGATAGCGTTTGCATCTCTTGCCCAAATTTTGCAAAACACGTGTGTTCCTATATCTCTTCGAAAGGCAATGGCTAATTCTGGCAGTTTGCTATGCGGCATGAAGAATATCTTTTGCATGAGAGTATTGCGCAGCTGAAGCAACTGATCTCAGACCAGAATCTGCAATTGCTGCCAGACTATGAGCAGAGAGTTACGGTTTTGAAGGAACTCAAATTTATTGATGAGAATGACAGCGTCCAACTGAAGGGCAGAGTGGCTTGTGAGGTAAGTCCCAGCCGTCAAGACAGAATCGAAGAATTGCATATTGAATTCAACAATGCTAGATTAACTCTGCAAATGAACTCGTCCTAACAGAACTAATCCTCGAAAACGTCCTCGCTGAATATGAACCGGAAGAGATTGTTGCCCTCCTTTCCTGCTTCGTCTTCCAAGAGAAGACGGACGTAGTACCGAACATCACACAGCGTCTCGAAAAAGGCAAAGCCACTATATTAAAGGTGGCAAAGCGCATCAATGCCGTGCAAATTCACCACCAAGTTATGCTATCCTCCGAAAACGACGACTTTGAAAGCAGACCCAGGTTTGGACTCATGGAAGTTGTCTACGAGTGGGCCAAGGGTATGTCATTTAGTCAGATCACAGATCTTACGGATGTGCTCGAGGGAACTATTGTGAGAGTCATTACGCGGCTTGATGAGACTTGCAGAGAAGTCAAGAGTGCAGCCAGGATTATCGGTGATCCGAGTCTGTTTGAAAAGATGCAGATTTGTCAGGAGTTGATTAAGAGGGATGTGTGTCATTGCGCCAGTTTGTATTTGGTAAGTTGTACCCCGAGACGTTTTAGCCGATTGGAAAATGATGTTTGCTGACATTGCGGTATGTAGTAGTGAGGATGTGCGTGCGAAGAGTTGATCGGACACATAAATGAAGGGTAGAGATTAGCACTGCGTATGTACTTCAGCATCTCTAGGGATAGCTGTTCATGCGGTAGTTACTTGTTTGCTAGTTCTTACATACCAGGGCTGTGGGTGGGATTTGATGGATTGGGGATATCAAATCTATTAATTTGTTTGGTTGCGTCTTCTCTCCTATGGCTTCAACACAATGCTGTGGATCCGGTTCGCCGAACATATTCCCTGTCAATTCCAAAACCTGTTGTCGTCCTGGACTGCGAGGTACAGTTTGGTCAAATACATGAGTAAGAGGAATTAGTGGTAAACGCAAGTTATGCAGAGGGACTAAGAGGATGAAACCGCAGCTATGCACAAGAATGGCCAGGACATTACAACACTGGAAGTACATGCTCCTGCAGGGCTTGCGCATCCGAATGAGCATAGGGTATGGAGAGGAGGATCCAGAGCCCAAAACGAGAACGGGACACCAAGCACAAGAATGCGAGAAGGACGCATAAAGTCTCTTTTTACTCATACCATAGCTACTTATAGTAATAGATGTTGAATATATACCGGGGGAAGGTTTTACAGACCTGCCCGAGACGGTAACTGAATCGTCACTTGAACGTAGGAGCTTAATACTCGAAGCCAGATGCCTATCACCTCTATTTCAGAGTAGAGAGACCTTGTAAACTACTACTGGATGGGAAACTGAATAACTGTTCGAAACTCTCAGCAAGTTGTCGTCTGAAGTTGACTTCTGTTCGATAGTAACAGGTAGTCAGTAGGCGTGGTAGAAGGAGGAAGTCGAATCGTCGTTTGTAATCATCTTTGGGGCTCAAATCTCGTGGCCCCGTACAAATTTAAAGGAGAGAAACGCGAAGCGTTGGTGGGCAAGGCAAAAGTGAGTGTGTAGGTACATATTTAAAGTTCTTAAGGTAAATACTTTAAATACTTAACTGTTAGGAGAAAAAATAGTGCTGGGCGTGAGCAAAGTCGGCTCGAGCTGACTCGCGCCCAACACTAAGAAAAATGCATGTTTGGACATCATTTACTTACTGTTTGGAAACGAGACCAATTTTCAAAACGTCCGGTCGATGCCCGGTCGATGCCCGGCTGCCCGCGCGCCGTGTACGGAAAGTCAATTCAGACAGTCAAACCACGCCAGTCAAGTTTGACTGTCCCTGTCCATTTAAGAAGTTTATTGGGCCTAACCGTGACCCACCACTTGTTCTCTGTTGCAGCAACAATTCCAGAGATTGCATTATTCCACGCACTCAAGTTTGTGTATTTATTGATTTATTTATGTATAACTCTATTGACGTACGACTCGCAATTGCCTCCAGCTGCTCCCAGATCGACATGGTGAGGGGCCTAACAGGTAAGCCAGTTGGTAAAGAGAGTGAAGAGTGAAAGAACTCTAGGGAAAAAACTTCAGGTATTCGGAGGGACTAAGGGCAAGGCCTATGTATACCGTAGTTGCTGTAGCACCAGGTTTTTAGAGAGCGAGTTTTTAGCAAGTTTACCAGAGTCGCATTGTACATGTTTCTAAAAAGTCAAAGTTGACTGGTGCGGTTTGACTGTCAGAATTGACTGTCTGGAGACACGGCTGTTGGAAGTGACGATTGATTGGACTATCTAAGGGGCTACAAAGGTCTTATATATACGGTAGTCCATGTACGAATGCGTACGAACTCATCTATGTATAGATACGACTGAATACCATCAGCCCATACAAATGCCAGCTCAGTAAGCTGCCATACGAAGACTGAGCTCTAATTATGCAACAGCGCCTTGGGACCCTATAAATGATAGCCCATGACCAACCTTTTTTCAGCTAAGAGCAATTGACCGAGGTCATCCTCCGTATTTCTTTCCGCCAGAACCCTAGTTCCCTCTAGAGCTTCAGAGGTTTGCGGCGTTGAAGCTGCCGGTACGGAGGGGTTAGTGTTTGTGTTGATGAGGCAACTGCCCTTTCCTTCCGTGCAAAGCTATCCGAAGTACAGAGTGTATAAACTTGGACTTATAGTGACAATTGGAGGCATGAACATGGTGTATACAGGCGTACCGGCGGTTTTAGGCACGGATTATAGAATAGACGGAAGTCTACCGGAAGGGTAATGAAGAATGAGGCATAGACAAAGGTAGGCCGATGGTCGATTGTTGGGGTTGGCTATGCGGAGATTCCAGACGAGAATAGTGTTGGCCGTGAGACGGGATGGGAAAAGATCTCAATAGAACCGGGAGATCTTGTCTCGCAGTGCTCTGGGTCTCGTCGGCAGGGAACTTTCGATGAAGTCCCAGCTATGGTGTGCCGTCTCACACATAGCGGACTTAAGCCCGTAGATCTATAAACCAGTCAGATCATGACTTTTAAAGCTACCCTTGGAATAGACCAGCGCGGTTGGAGGCTATATTTGATCGGATTAACTGCTTGGGAACACTGGGGCCAGATAGGAGGATATCTCCAGTCGTTTTCAAAACAATAGAGACTTCTATATCGATATCGATGCAGTGGTGGTGGTATGATTAACTCAATAGGGTAAAAAGAGGTCGGAATGGGGAAACATGGAGGATGTGGAGATGGATAGTTGTAGAGAGGCTGAGTCGTGCAGAGGTTAAGTTGAGGAAATCTAACTATCACTACAGTCCCCAGACAAAAGTGTTCCGATCCTCGATTAGTGACAGCGCAACAACTCAACAAAACCTTTTATTTGTCCACAACCACGAAACAAATCACTCTACAAATTAAAGGGAGATATTTAGCTAGACAATGAAAGGGTATGGCGATAAAAAAGATAATTGAGTTAGTCAATAGCGAGTGTACCATCCTTCAGTAACTTTGACCGCTTGCAAGTGCACCCTGTCGGGCACTGACTTCCAGCACTTCTCAGAGGCGAACTCTGGAATAGAGTTACATACTAGCGGTAAAACTTCAGCCAGCCGTGCCCAGGATCGCCGGGAGTGTTGGTGGAGTCGCTTAAGCTTAACTGTCATGGGCGATGTTAATAAGCTGAGAGGTTTTCTGCAGATATAGCTCTGTACTAGATCTAGATTTGAACCCGTTGTCGGCTTTCAGAAGCTCAGTAAAGTTTTTATGGGCCTGATTGCACTTTAGGTCATTACTATAGTCATAGATCCACCCTGAGGTGTTCGCACGCATCTGATCATGGTTGCACGCAAAGCATTGGTGTTATCAATATGTGGGCAAGTTTAGGTAGCTCTTCAAGAGATGAAGTCTATGGATCTCAAATTGCAATTGGGCCTCACAAATCGGTGGTCAGCCCAAATGTGGTCCTATTTCAAATTAGAATCGAATTCAATCCTTAGAGCCATAGAATTGGCCGTTATGATACCTTGAGGCTGTTTCCATTAACTGTGGTGGTTAAATTATGTTAGCGTCATAATATAAAAGATGCTTAAATTGTATTTATGTGACATCGAACGTGGGTGTCTGGGTAAGCCTATTATTTCACAAGAGCAGATGACAGAGGGGTCTTAAGAGTAAAACGTATATGATTGTCTATCATCCCGGTTTATGGGTCGTCGCAGGCTACATTTACGCTAGAAAAAAATGCCATGAAGTTTACTTTATGGAATTCCCTAAACAGGTGATCTTGGTGATAGGGATCCACATCGGGAACAAACTTGCCGTAGGAGGCGGGCACTGGAACGCAGAAAGTGCGGCTCTGTAAGCTCGGATTGCAAAGAATCGGAGAGGAGCAGCGAAGGAAATGAATGTCTCTTCCAGTTCCTCAGCGATACCTTGTTTCTTCGCCCTTTGGATTTATCGAAACCGCGAGCGGCTGTGAGTTATTGTATACTAACGCAGGACCATATTCACAACTACAAATAGGCCTCCAGATCCAGCCCATCGGCCGTGATAGATGTGATGCAGGGTCAGTATCGCACGTTGTCAACCGCACGTGTTGGTAGGATTTAACGTAAGGCGTGTGAGATTTGGCGTAAGGCGCAAGGTTGGGCTTGATTAGTATAGAGATTTGAACAGACGGAAGCTCATCCACCCACTCTAAGCTTCCTTCCCTAAGTAAGCATGTGTTGGTCGAGTATTACCAGCAGGGCCGGGTGAGTGAGTGGCAGGAAAAAACACAGAAGACGTGACGACGCATTCAATGAAATGTGTTCAATTCAGATATCGGCCGTCTCGTAGCCTTACGCTTTTGTTATTATTATTGTTATTGTTATTGTTGCTCGGTTCTGGTTGGATTTCTGCTGGCTGTCTGCATGCCCCCATTGGCGAAGTTGTGCGTTTTGCCCTAAAGATTTTTTGCATTCGAAATTGTGCCCCTCCTCTTCCCCTTCCCCCAAGCCACATTCGCTATCTCCCAACACTCCCTCGACGCACTCCAACAATTCATCCTCTCCTTACTCCGACACGACTTCTCTTGTACGATCCTGTCGCCACTTCTGTTGCACATAGCGCCCCCGCAGCCTCCCACCCCCCACTATCTACCTGGCCCATCTCTGCGTTGGACCTCCTAGACCCTGCCGGTCATCCTCGCGACTCGCTACCTTGCATAACATTTCTCGACATCTCGTGCTTTACTCCAAAGTCAGCGCTCTGTTCAACGGCCCGCGAAAATGGACGCTGGCGCTCTTCGCGAATGCATCGGATCTACTCTGAGCCCCAATGCCGACATTCGACGACAGGCTGAATTGCAACTTAAGTCGGTGAGTGCGACTATAACCGCACCTCTGGTGGTGACAAAACCCACGTCTGAGGTCTAAAATCTAATCACATGTATTCTCTATCTACAGGCGGAGGTGCAAAACGGCTTCGTCGCTGCCTTGACGGACCTTATCTCATCCGACCCAGATGCAAACCTACGACTCTCAGGTATCTAGCCACCCAAACATTCTCCCCCGTCTTCTCGTCAGAATGCACCCCACTCATACCCGGCATAACAGCGGTTGTGTATCTCAAGAATAAGGTAACTCGGTCGTGGGAATTTAACGAGGAATGGCCCAAAATCCCCGCCATCCCAGAAGATGAGAAGGTTATTCTTCGTGACCGCCTCGTCCCCACACTTGCTTCAGCACCGGCGAACATCCGACAACAACTTCTGCCGTTGATCGGGAAAGTTTTGCATTATGACTTCCCGGAACGGTGGCCAAGTTACATGGACATTACACTACAGCTTTTGAATTCGAATGATATCCAGTCGGTGTTTGCAGGTGTACAGTGTTTGCTATCGCTGTGTCGAGTCTATCGGTTCAAACGGGATACCGATAAACGGGAAGAGTTGGATCGCGTCACCCAGGCGACGTTTCCCACGATCTTGGCCATTGGAAATAGGCTTGTGGATGAGACTAGCACAGAGGCTGGAGATATGTTAAAAATGATTATCAAGACATATAAACATGCTGCATATGTAAGTTTGGCAAGCTGAATTGAAGGCGGGCGCACGAGCTTTCCCAGAAGCGTATGCTCCAGGAGCGATGATCTGATGATATCTCTAGTTTGAGCTGGCATCCCATCTCAGGGAGCAGTCGTCAATCGTGGCATGGGCGACCTTATTCATCAAGACCGTTCAGAAGGTGCCTCCGGCGGGATCGATGGTTGAAGATTGCGACGAGAGGGAGATCCACCCCTGGTGGAAAGCGAAGAAGTGGGCCTACGGGAATCTCAACAGGCTCTTTGTTCGGTATGGAACCATATAAGCAGATTGATGAGTTGGGTAGGACAGATGGCTGACTTGGAGACAGCTATGGTAACCCGGGAGCAGTGACTAGCGGGGCTAATGGCGAATCATACGAAGAATTTGCGAAAAGCTTTATCGAGAACTTTGCCCCGGAGATCTTGAAAGCATACCTTCAACAAGTCGAATTATGGGTGTCGAAACAAAGATGGTTAAGCAAAATCTGCCTTTCGAATATCATTGCTTTTTTGGACGAATGGTAGGTTTTGGCTATGTACGTTTTGTTGGTTCATGTGATATCGAAGCTAAAACCGTTTCACAGCATCAAGCCCTCGGCAACTTGGAAACATCTCAGCCCCCATGTCGAGAATCTCATCGCCCATGTGCTTTTCCCCTTGTTGTGCCAAAGCGATGAAGACATGGACCTATTTCATGACGAACCTGCAGAGTATCTTCACCGTAAAATCAACTTTTACGAAGAGGTTTCGGCTCCAGATGTTGCCGCCACAAACTTCCTTATTACCTTGACCAAAAGCCGAAAGAAGCAGACTTTCACCGTCCTCAATTTCATCAATGGTGTAGTCAATCGCTACGAATCGGCATCGGATGAAGAGAAGAATCATCGCGAGAAGGAGGGTGCGTTAAGGATGATTGGCACATTGTCTAGCATCATTCTTGGCAAGAAGAGCCCTATTGCGGACCAGGTTGAATACTTCTTCGTCCGTCACGTGTTCCCAGAGTTCAGGAGTACGCAGGGATTCTTAAGGGCCCGTGCTTGTGATGTCTTGGAGAAATTCTCCGAACTTGATTTCAAGGACGAGAATAATGTTATTCTTATCTACCAGAACATCATTCAGTGCTTGAATGACCCGGAACTACCTGTGCGCGTTGAGGCAGCCTTGGCCCTTCAGCCTTTGATCCGACATGACTTCATCCGAATATCGATGCAAGCGAACATTGCCGACATCATGCAGCAGCTGCTAAAATTGGCAAATGAAGTCGACGTTGATGCGCTGGCAACCGTGATGGAGGAGTTTGTGGAGGTTTTCGCCGCCGAATTAACGCCGTTTGCGGTACAGCTCACCGAGCAGCTTCGGGACACCTACCTTCGTATCATCGGCGATGTTATCGAGAAGGGACAGGGCAACCCCGATGAGGATGTGGAGAATTACCTGGACGACAAGAGCATCACAGCACTTGGTGTGTTACAAACCATCGGTACCTTGATCCTGACGTTGGAGAGCACCCCAAATGTGTTATTGCACCTTGAGCAGATCCTTGTGCCTGTTATCACTATCACCCTCGAGCACAAGTTGTCTGATTTGTATAACGAGGTGTTTGAGATCATCGATAGCTGCACATTCTCGGCTAAGGCTATTTCACCGACAATGTGGCAAATCTTCACTCTTATCCACCGATCCTTCAAGGACAGGGCTGAGATCTTCATCGAGGAGATGCTGCCAGCACTTGACAACTACGTGTCATATGGCTATGAAATGCTGAAGCAGAACCCAGAATACATGGAGGCCATCTTTGACATCATCCAGACTATCTTTACGAACGATCGTCTTGGTGCTATGGACCGCATCTGTGGTTGTAAGCTAGCGGAGGCTGTTCTTTTGAACATGCGAGGTCATGTTGACAAATATCTCAACCATTTTATCGAGATTGCTATGCAGTGTCTGTTGGCACCCTGCGAGATCAAGTCCTACCGTGTTCACCTAATGGAAATGGTCATCAATTGCATATACTACAATCCTTCTGCGACCTTGCAGGTCTTGGAGCGACAAGGCTGGACCAATAAGTTCTTTAGCTTGTGGTTCTCAAACATTGAGAACTTCAACCGGGTACACGACAAGAAACTTTCAATAGTTGCAATTGTTGCCTTGATTCAGCTACCACCGGATCAGGTCCCTCCTAGCATCCAGCCAGGTTGGACGAAACTGATGTCTGGGATTGTGAGCTTGTTCCATACACTGCCGCTCGCCATGAAGAATCGGGAGGAGATTTCAAAGGAGAGCTTGAACTTTGATGATTCGTATGAGAGTGACAGTGACAACGAGTGGGATGGCGATGCGAGCTGGGATAAGGAAGGAGAGGATGGTATGATTATTACACCCAACTCATCCTGACAGGTTACGCTGACAAGAGGGAATAGGAGGAGATGAGCAGGATATTCCAGATGAAAGTGCGGCATATATGGAGTTCCTTAATAGTGCAAGCGCCAATGCCATCGACCTTGCGGGGTACGACGATGAAGATGATGCTTTGGAGGAAGAGACGTTACTCGAGACTCCGTTGGATCTTATTGAACCATATCAGCTGTTTAGAGGAGCTTTATTAGGTATGTTCTTGTTTAGAGGGGCTTTGGTAGCGAGTCTGGTTTGAAGGCTAACTGACGGGTCATAGGAATACAACAATCGCAACCACAGGTGTATGACGCCCTGACGAAAGACTTAACGGCTGATGAGAAGACAATGATTACCAGCGTATTCCAGGAAGGAGAGCAGAAAGCATTAGAGGCAGAGGCACAAAGAACTGCGACGTTGAGGATGCAACCAACCAATGGGGTCTGATGATGCGCCAGGCGGTGGCGGCGGATGGTGGTGGATGGAGTGATGGGGTGATGGGGTGGGATGGGGCGGGGAATGAGGAAGAGGTTGCATTTGGAAATTTTTTTATGACGTGATGTGACAATGGGTAAAATAAAATGGGGGTTTTTCGGTTTCTTTCGGACTTTAGGGTTCTGTGCTACTGCTGCTGATGCTGCTGCTGCTGCTGCTGCTGGGACCTAAAACTTGTTTATTTGTCCGGCTGTTACTCTCTTGTTGCGCGTTGTTTTAGGTGAGATTTGTTTTTAATTGTGGCTGTTTTTGTTCGTGTTCTTCGCTCCGATGGATTGCTACTACTGCTGCTACTATATTGTATGGTATGCTCAATATTGGCTTCTAAGGCTGAGGACCGGGGTCGGAGGTCTTATTTGCTGAGGATACTTGTCCGTGAATGCAGCATGGCCATTCCTCACTCGTACACCTGTTAAAACTCTGAGCTTAGTAGTCATACAAGCGACCACCGAGGATGCAGGTATTATCGCCATCATTCGTTTCTTCCATGTAAAAAGGTAGAAGTTTGAGCTACTTTTACTTATAGAGAGGAATTGTGGAACCCAGTCACCGAATATCGTTCACCTAATTTCCAAAAACCGTCTGTTGTATATACCCCTGCATAGGACTTGTGATGTTCCTAATATCTGCAGGACTTAATACCATCCAACCGCCATGAATAATGCAAAAAACTGCTGCTGTTATTAAAATCGGGTATGCAAAAGCTGCATGGGCCGAGTTCAACCAGATAATACCGTGGTTAACCTCGTCATCCCACGCATGCAGGAGAGAAGTCTCACTGTGCCAGTGAGCTCAATACCCGTGGCATCACTATCCCATACATATGATATGTACACTCGGCCCTCTTGTGATGTTGACAGTTCTGGTACCTGCAGTAGCGTGCCAAGTCGGTCTTGGCGGGATTCGCGATATCTCTACTATATAACACAAGAGGACACGAAATTTCACGTAAATTTACCCGGCTGGGGGAGATATGGCGAGCTTGCGAGCAACACACGCCCGAAGGAGCCGGAGGCGAGTTCGGGCAAACTTTGAGAGAGAACCAGCAGAAGTATGGAAACATTTTTCGGGGTACCGTGTGGTTTCCACACGCGTGTTCCCTTGTCTATTGATATCTTCCCTAGGTGATGGGTTCAAGCGCTTGTGTTGTCGCAGCTGTCTCACTGCCCATAAACGCTCCGGGAAGCTACAGCTCGCAAGCTTGTAATGATCCTCGAACTCTGCCGCGCTGGAAACTACCGGGGTCTCGAGAATTGTCAATAGGCACAGAAACGGGAATAGAAGTGTTGCCTGTGTTTCATGGTCGTGGAACCAAGAGAGTATCGAAGAATCATAGGAAAACACTTTCCCCAAATTATTAAGGAAAGGCGAACGTCAGCGAAATTGGAGGCCGCTCCATCAGTTTATAAAGCCCCAGTCTCTCACCATTTCCATCTCTCTTCTCTTACCTGTATCTACCAACACCAACACCTATTGCTGTTACTTGAAGAGTCGAAATATCCAGTTATTGAGTCTGGCGCTAAACACGAGACGAACGAACTTGGCTTCGAGAAGCATTCCACTCAGATCACAGCGAGCAGAATCTTCACTCCTATCAGAACAACAGCAGGCGGAAATCAGTCCAAGTAGAGTTTCTGGCAAGACAGATCAGCAATTAAAATCCAAATTTTGAGAAATTAAGCATCGACACTATCACTTACCGGGTATGCATTCCCGTCCTCACCAGTCCATAGAAAGTACTTATTCTCTTCTACACTACACTCTTCGTATTATCTACCGTCCATGCTCGACGAATGACGGCTCCAACCGAGTCCGGATCCTGCAAAGCCTGCTCCAGATAGAAGCAACAAGGGTGGAAGTGGTGACGTTGCTGAACATTAGGAATATTCTGGTCTGAAGTTTCTGACTCGGCGTATGCTGTATGGCCACCCTAAGCCTTATCCATATTCACTACGCTCGCCACCGAAGTGGCAGCGAACCCCTCCGCCCCACCCCATATGCCAGAGCATTCTTCACGCCCCCCTTCTTTCTTTCTTATTCACTGCTAAAATTGGGCTGCAACGTCGGCTCCGGTATAGTGGGAGTTGTATTATCCCCAACACCAAATGGTACGTGCATGTTGAACAACCCCGACAGACAAGTGGACAATACAGAGATGTGCACACCCGGTGTGTTCTGCCGGCATGCCCCCACCCGTTCGCTCTCACAGTGAATACTTAGCCCTGTAGGCTCTTGTGTGCCAGCACGAGATACTTCAAGATAAAACAAATTAAAACGACTAGCGCAGGTTTCGAGCTTGCAACTAGGTGTTTAGAACACCAGGGTTTAAAGCACTTTTACCAGTTACGTTAAACAATCTGGTCTTATTAATGTGATGACCTTACGGGATTTTCCTTCGGTCAACTGGCGATTTATTAAACCCGATACGGGTTGACATCTGCGTGGGAAGACTGGATATTCTTTGCAATATTACTTCGTTGTGAAAAACTAGAGGATATGAGGAGAAGGAGAAACAAAAGGATGATGAAGCCAGAAAGTTTCGAACCTGTGCACTGGTGTTTGAATCACTGATTGTAACACCTGCGTAGCTAGTATTTGAAGCACCATGCCTTGCTAACGAAATAAGCAATTAGCTTTTTTATCCTCGATTATTATACAGAACCGCAAAATTACAATCATATTGAGATATTGAGAAGGTTATCGCATATTTCCCTCCTGCGAACGTACATACTCCGCCGAGGCCAAAGGGGAATCGTGAAAGCCAATATAGTGTACATGTGCTCAACAACGGCATAACAAAGGGCCATCATACCGCAGGTTTCGAGCCTGCGCGACTTCGGATATTTACAGCACCTGGAGTTTATAGTGCCATGCTCTCTGCCTAACAAAGCTTAGTTTTCAATTCTTGTATATCCCATGATATTTTCAGATTCTTGGAGATAAAGCGGAATTGGGATTGCAACAAACGAAGGAGGCTGCTTGTGGGCGACTTTGTGAGGATAAGAGCATGGCAAAAGAATGATTGTCACAGCGATTGAGCCTGTGATGTCGGATCGGTGTTTATAGCGCCATAATCTACTGTAGAATTAAGATTGAGGTAAGCTTCGAACCTGTACTTGGTGTTTAGAGTACTTGGTGTTTCTAGTACCTTGTTCTGCTGCCTTCTCTTGTATATTCCATGCCTTGATAGATCCTTGAGAGAGCTGAATTAGGGCTGGTGACGATACAAGATTGATTGCGGGCGATAAGAGAATAGCAAAAGAGTTAACCACCATAGGTTCCGGGCCCATAGGCTTCGATGTTTACAGCGCCGACCATTGGAGGTTTCGAACCTACACTTGGTGTTTACAACACCAGCTAAACGATCAGCTTCTTGAATTTTCCTGACTTGACAGATCCTTGATGGTAAAATCAAAGTTTACTCTATGAATCGCAAGCTTTCTCAAGCGTGGAGATATGACTGGGCCTTCATTTTCAGTGTCTTACAGGATTATTCTGCTGCTTTTTCTTAGTGGAGTGGGTTAGACTAAGCGCATTTTTTTCTTTATGGACACCTACGTAAGTAACCGCTGCAAAAGAATGCATGAATGAAGGTATTAGCCCTGTTGCCGGTATCAGTGTTAAAGCACCATGCTCCACCGACTAGACTAGGCTGTCAGCTCTTGCACTTCCTATTTGGGATGTCGATCATAAGATTTGACCAATCAAACGGGTTGGGGTTGTTCAGCCCGATATTGATCAACCAATGAGCTTACAGGGCTGAAAACTGCAACAAGTTCGTTGAAAATCAGGCGTGTAGGGGATAACGCGGAAACAAAAGTATTGTAATAAATGCGGATTTCGAACATGCACTTAGTGTTTACAGCACCCCTGATGTTTATAGCACGTACCTGGTGTGTGAAGCACCAGCTGAGCTAAGATTTCAGCTGTACTCCCCCCAGACAATTTTTTGTCAGTCGGCGTCAGGTTGGGGTGTCCGAAAATCAAAAAGTGACAGCATTGATGATTGTACAGTACATGCGAAGACTGCAGATAATAGAATAATTGCAAGTCCTGAAAGTCTCCACTTCCAGCAGGGCTGCTCCTCACCCCTCCTCTTGTTGCATTTCAAGGTCATTTCCCAAACTTATCAATAGCGAAACCATGGCCCAATTCTATGTCCGAGTACACAAAGCTGTCAGCAAGAGCTGTCCAACCTCAAAATTGCTGTCAACACCAGGTCTTATCCGGACCACGGAGGCCAGTACAGTATATTGCATGGTTGACAGATCCTTTGGCTGTCAAAAACAAGATCATAACCCCCCCCCCGAGAAGGTCACAAGCCCGTCTTACAGGCGTATTCTGGCGGGCATACTAAGTAATAAAAGAGATTAAAGAGTGATACAATAGGTTTTGAACTTACTCTTGATGTTTACAGCACCTGCTTGCCGCACCTCACTAGTTAAGCTAGGCGACCTTGTTTATAGGATGGACTTAAACTACGAGATCTTGATTCGTTCTCCTCACACATGGGTTGGCATCTGCGTGGGCATACGTTCGTTGCAAGTTCGAGATATTAGTTCATTAGAGAATGTGGGCCACGGGCAAATATAAGTGAGATATTTAATTCAGAAATCTACCGCACAAAGCTGTTGGTAGATTTGTAATTGGTTGGCTAAATTGGTGACAACTCTCGAACGCGAATCTTGGATTTGCCTGGGTCTCTATTGTGAAAAACTGTAAGAAGGTGAGGAGTAAAAGAATAGCGGAACCTGCAGGTTTCGAACCTACGCAAGAATGTTTGAAGCACTGTATATGTATATTAGAGCACCGGGTGTTTTAAAGCACTGAGTGTTTATAGCTCCTCACAAGTTAAGCTAGCCGATCATTCTGTCAGTGGTTGGAGTGTGGTAGTTAAGGATTGACTGTCTTGCCCTAGAGCCAGTTAGTATACCTAATTTCAATACATTCTACTATAGTACTAGCACCTTGGCTACATCTTTCATAAGACCCAGCGTTTCAACGATCTGTCTGGATGCTGGTTGCACGGTCGAGTGCTAACGGGTAAGCCGACTGACAATGCTGGGTAGACAAAGAAAACGCGTGTGTATATAGTCCAATGTGTACTTATGTGGGGTTATATCCATATTCTGGAATTTTTGGTGGCGGCTTTTCACGATTTCATGGTAAAGATGAGACGTAAGATAACAGAAAGACCTACATCACTCTGCACGATCACCCGCCGCAGTATTTATCAGATTTTAACTAGTTAATCGAATGATAAGCGTACAGTTCCCTATGATGCCTGATATAGTGCCTCGTAACGGAACGAAGATGGGCTGTGGGAAACGTCTCATAAGGGTTAGGGTTTTGTCTTCAGGTCAACCAACAGAGCGGTTTCGGTACTCCTGATCTCATTCCGCCACCCCTTAGACAACGGTTGATCATGTAGAGGCAGAGATCTTGACGGGGTGGCAACTGTAACAGCACTGTTTTCTGTTATTTGATTTATGGACCATTGGCGTTGGAACTTGCGCTTCTCATGACCATCCTTCAAGAGGCAGTGTTTCGGGACATTCGACGTCTTAGCTTAAAAACATCCTCAGGGAATGTACTATGAACTCAGCATAGAAAGAAGAGAATCTCACCGACGCCGGTGACCAGGAGATTAACGACCTAGGATCCCATAACACTATCAGGTAAACAATAACACCCTAGCTCAGTTGGTTATAGCACCTGGATGGTGTTTGAAGCACTGCCAGCTAAGCTAGGCATAAGTTATTGTTTATTGGAAGGTGATCATGCAAACGTGGTTTCCAACAATTCCTCCATATCTTTAAAGAAAGACAGTGATGGTCGTGCGCACTACAGTAGGGAGACACAACAGAGAGTGTGAGCCTGTAATGGGGCGGAAGGATATAGTCACGTTTTTACTCACATCAAGGCTGTAGTATCTAGATACAGTGGTTAAAATAGGCACGCGTGAAAGATTTCCTGTCAATTATTCTGCTTCGCTCTCTACTTGCATGCCCCGCCCCGCAGCGTCTACGCTCATTACTATCTTGCATGAGATCTAGAGGATTGTTCACATGGTAAGGGTTCGAATCTTTCAATAAACAATATCTCATGTCTAGCTTATTGAGCGGTGCTGTAAACCCCAGATGCTGTAAACACCAGGGTTCGAAACCCAAGGAGGTTGGTGCTATAAACATCAAAGTTCTCAGATGCTCTAAACACTAAGGTTCAAAACTTTAAGTTGGGCTCACTCTTTTGCATTCTTTTGTTCTTTTTTCCGTCGTGGAACAGTTACTCATTTCTCCGGGTGACAGGTGATGCTGCACTCTACATAAATGGACGTAAACAAGAGAGTATAGAGAGGTAGATACACAAGCCTAAAGAAAAGTGAGAGGATATTCACCCCATCCATTTGTCGTGGTACTATGGCCCCGATCTAGTACTCTACCTTAACACCTGTATTCGAGTACTACAGCTCTGACACGAGTAACTGTAGATTGGGAGTTCAGCGATCCAAGGTATCGAATTCACAAGAACGTGCTAGCTCATCTAGTAGAGCATGGTGCTATAAACGCCCGGTTCTGTAAACACCAAGATTGCGGGCTCGAAACCTGCGGTGATCACTCTTTAATCTATCAAGGATGAATTTTATCCGCCTAAGGGAGTGTTTTCTCACCAGTTTCGGACTTTGATTTCCGGCTCTTTCTATCTAGCTATGCCGCGGCGGCTTCGTAGTGGATGTATTCTAGACATAGAATGTCGCCCACGAAGTTCTACTCGGGAAATATCTCTTAACCTCCCATACTCGCGTCGAGACGGACGGATCGGATCCAGCTATGCCCACCGAAATAATGATGCTGAGGGGGAAAATGTGTCCTCTATCGGGACTAAACGGCAGAGCTAAAAGAATAGAAATACAGGTTTCTAACCTGGATGTTTATAGCACCCTCAAATTTTGGTATTTACAGTGCTATCCTGAGGTTTCAAACCTTGGTGTTTACAGCACCTGGCGTTTGTAACCCCACGGTCTGCTAGCTAAGTTAGGCATCTGCTTTTGCTTATTAAAGGATGCGAGCCGCGGTCATGGAGGGCGAGACATACAAGGGTTTTTTACTTGGTAGAAAGTGAACCTGCAACGGAGCGAAGGAATCAAAGAAAAGAATTAACAGCAATTTGCTCCCACAATCATCACTAGAGAGTAGTCAGCAACATTCCTACTGTCACCCTTGTGTCCAAGTTCTACAACCGTGATGCAAGTATAAATATAGCACCAAGATAGTACTAGGCTCGAAACTTGCGGTGATTACTCTTCGAGCATGAATCCACGTTTCATAAATTTACTTGCCGAGGAAACTGTTTTATCACTAGACGCGAGCTTTTGATTCTACCACACCGCCGGATGCGACCTATGTAGTATCGGAAAACACCTCGTGAACCGAGGCAGCATCCTCTAAACGACTGTGGGATTGAAAACATTGCCGTCTTACATAAAAAGACGAGCAACCGCAGGTTTCCAGTCCGAGAACTTGGTATTTATAGATCTCTCACGTCGTCTTTCATGTAGATAACTACCCGTAGAAAGTGGAGCTAGGGGATCCCGGGCCGGTGACGCAATGGAATAGTCTCCTTAAGATTTTTGGTGGGTGAATAGACCGCAGAGATAAGAAATTCGAAGGAACTAGATCCTACGGTTCGATCACAGTCCAATCAATGATATTCTCTCCGTCCCCGCATTCATAAGGACATCGAAACCAGCCTCGAAAACCCCTAACCCTTGCACGACATCAAACTTCCAACAAGCGTATATTTCTTGGTCGAGGACACTGTGTACAGGGTGAGACGCCAAGTCGCTCCGTTTCCTCTCGTCTCTTACCGTGTTGCACGTTTATGAATCCATATCCTCCTTTACCCCATCGTCTCTCACATTAGCCCTATTTCCCTTGTCGAGCTCGGGCAGTATATACGTATAGAACGCAACACATACCTCGTCCTGCCGCATTTTTTCCCAGTCTCTTTCCATTGGTAGGGATAACGAAGTTATGTTCTTCGTAGCTGGTCGATTTATTTGCCTCGGTGGGATTGTTACCGAGTTTGGGAACTGCGGCTGGCGGGAGCACCTAGTCCATGTGTCATTGAGACGCTCTAGGTGGTGAGAGAATGGTGGCCATAGTGTTCGTGTGGGTATAGCAGTATGAGCGGGATATGGTATAACCTAGTAATAGTTGCGTAGACGAGGAGTGTCGAGGGAGAGGGCGTTTGTTGGGTAGGAGATTGGGTACAGCGAGGGTCATTTGAGTCATACAAGGTGCAGATGCAGCTGCATGCAGCTGGGCAGTTGGTTGCTGAGAGAATAAGTGCTGGGAGCAATACGGGGAGATAAGAATTTGAAAGTTCACATAATCCGTCACACGCCACAGAAGCCGTTGAATGATTCGTGAAAACCAAGCTTTGGACGCAATATACAGAAAATACTCAATTAGTTGTAGGTCATGGTAAAATAAGCATCATATTCGACCAAAATTTCCAATAATAAAAAGCACTGTTTCGAGGCATGTATGACAAGACAGAAACCCCTTCATACCACAGCTATTTCTAATCCACCAGCTTGAAAAGTAATGCCCAAGGGTAACCCAAACCAGATATTATAAGCATACCTAATCGACTACTGTATCTCGCTGTTCGGTCCGATTTCCTATCTCCTTTAACGACTAGAAAGGGAGACACAACGTACCGTATATAGTATGTTGAGTTAGGGAAACGCTAGCCTAATCAATGGCAGATAAACTAATAATGGGGAATGTGTTGCATTAAGACCACCGCTAACAGCGAAGAGGCAAGGAAGCGTTACGATGGCAGACTCTTGAAAGCGAGGAAAAGAAAGGAAGAAAACACGGAGAGCAAAATAGAGAAAAAAAAACACTTACAGGTAAAACCGAGTTCCCATTTTGTGCACAGTTCATCCTGAACGAGTACTGATCGGACACCCTATTCGTCATCAACATCAATCATACTCGTCGCCCTTGATTACCGCTAGGCTGAATGCTAGTCCAAAGACACACCACAACGCCCACTATAAATCTATGGCCGGGGGATTGACAGGTGCACCTGGTTGGTAGCAGGGACCTGGCAAGGTGTGGTTTCGTCGGAGATGAGTGCCAAGTAGTTGCCAAACACCACCACCACCACTACCACCACCACCACCACCACTACCACCACCACCACCACTACCACCACCACCACTACCACTACCACCACCACCACTACCACCACCACCACCACCATATGTATACTGTTCAGTGCTAGAAGACAACCGTAGAACGCAATATGTTGACCAAGAAATGAAGTGCGTATTCGGAAAAATGAGCATCCGCATGAGGTTCATGTTTATTGGTCCCAGGCAAGAAGAAACCCTAAAATGTAGTGTTACTAATTGGAACTAGTTAAAAATAAAACAGACCACAGTACTCACCAACTCTTCTGTTTTGCCTTTTACTCGATTGCCAGGTGCTGCAGACTCATCCATTCTTTGTCAAATATTTCGTGTAGTTTCTACTGGTCTCCCAGAGAGAAGCGAGAAGATATGATATTTTCCTAACATCCACATGGAATGTTATCTGGATGCCACAGAAATTAACACTAACGACCAATTATGTTAATAGTGGACGGCGAACTAACCTCTTCCTCACAAACCTTTCAACCCCCTACCAACGCAAATATTAATCCACACACACGATATTCGGTATTGTAGACAATGTCCACTTTTTTTTTCTAGGCTCATATGACTCGAGCTAAGTTTGTGGGGCTGCATATGTACTCAAGGGCGTTCTACTATCACAGTATCGTCAGGTTAACTTCCAAACTCGGATGGCAGGGTGAGTAAATACTGGGAGAACTGGGGCAATAAGCCACCAGAATAAAAACTCTTCCGGTTGCTTCCCATGAGGATATCAGCCCCCCGCTGTTACTGAAGACATCCGGTATTAAAGGGCATCCATAGCCAGTCAATGAATAGGTGACAGAACCCTACTGCACCCATTTCCAGATTTTATCTAAGATAGAATGACCCTATATTTAAGCATGTTAGTACTAGAACGCACACATGATGAGAATTGTATATTAAACAAACCTCAATTCCTCCTACGCCACCACCAACGCCACACCTCCTACGCCACCACCATCAACGCCACACCCACCCCACCCACCACATACATATGCACATAGTACAGACAAATCTCTTTGCTGTTTCTGTGTTTGATTTTGTAGACTCCGGGGTCCACTTTTTTTTTCTAGGCTTTATAACTCAAGCTGAGTTTCAATATCTCCTAGTTCGAGCCTTAGTCATAAGACTTATAGGAGATAAAGGATAGGTATCATAGCATGACAACCGGTTTCCGGAGTAATCGGCTCCCGGAAGACGTCATCCCCTGAAGCCGGCTGAAATTTTTAACCCACACGTTTGCCCGCTATCTAAGTAAGACACGTCCATTGTTAGCATTGAACAACTTTATGGCAGGTAGTGAATAAGATGAAAATAGTGAAGAAACCTTTGCATAACATTTTTCACCGAAATGAAGAGCAAGCTCCACGTAGAAATTGCACTAAACTGTTGCAACTTTGCTGTGAGAGATAGCCTCCATCTGAAATGGCAGCAAGATAGTGTTTGGGTCTTTCGTCTATCTAGTTGGTGATGCCACGAGGATGATGTCCACGAGGATGATGTCGATTCTTTTGTTGTTCAAATTCCTTACGAAGTTTGTTTGGGTTTTGGACTCGCATGCAATGCCTTTTACAGACATATAGCTTGATGCAGCACTTGCCGTCAGAATGATAATACCGTTAACCTAGTCGTCCATTTTGTCAGCAGATTAAACGATGATAATGATACTCGACGTAGCAAAAGATAAGATGGAATAAAACAGTAGCAGGCAAGGGAGCAGTGGTCATAGGGGGAGCCGTAGATAAGGAAAATGGGAAGAATAATCTGCCCTGGGTATATGTGGAGAGAGGGAGAATTGATCTGAAGCAATAGCAAAAGAGCAGTGGTCTCGAAAAATCAAGGAGGAAGACGTTTGTCAAAGAGCATGGAAAGAGAGCCAGAGAAAAGCGATGCTGGTGGAAGGCGGGGCCCTAGTAAGAGGTGCAGGAGGTACTTAATTTCTAGGTACTTAAAGGTGCGGGGTTGCTATGCCCGAGCTGCCCTTTCGCGCTAACTTTGGCCGCCTTGGGATGAGGAAAGATCATCGGAGCATATTGTGCATTGTTTCATCTCTTTTACTCTCTCTTCCCTTCAGAATTGCTTCTCTGGGGTTCTATTTTCTTCAGCTCTTGCCGAGTGATTAACAGTGTACGATTCCTGCCTCTCATCCTAATAGCAAAACCGCCATCATGTTACGTCCGGCTAGTACTAAACAACCGAAGCATCCGCCACATCTCTCCACCCTCGTCCGGGATATACCAATGTCACGATGCGTTGTAGACCGTAGGACGACAATTGTATATCATAATTCAATCCAAAAATCAAGCCCCTAAGTACTAGGCAACCCTATACTCCAAAGCACTAATTTGAAAAAAAGGCACTAATACAAACACCGGAACCAGCTTCCGATTCGTACGTCCTCATAAACCCGCCGCCACCAGATCTTTCAACACGCTCTTGCCCCTTCACCCCTCCGGTGCTGCATTCTCCCGTCAATTCCAACATCTAATACAGAAACTACAAATCATTCAAAGCAGAGCAAAAAATGCAAAGGAAGCGAGGAAGAAGACTCACCTTAACACCCAAATCCAAACCTCAAACATCCCCTACCATGATCACAGTCAAGAATGAAAAGCGAGATTGAGAACAAGGAGTTTGTGAGTACTTACAGTCGTCCATGGGGAAGTAGTAGTTGGTGCGGGCAGGCTTCGATCCAGTAGCATGAGGTGTTCCAGAGTCCAATTCACAATGATAACATCGTTGAAGAAGCGGTGTTTGAGCCAGGTAAGCTTCGGCCCCAGCACAAGAGTTTCAGAGTCCAGATCCTCGGTTTTTTTTAATTTTTTATAAATTTTTTTTTTCAAGGCTCTATTTCCCGAGCTGGGCCGTCCAATCCAATCTAGTCCAGAGAGTCACTTATCAAAGTAGTCGACGTTCGACACTTGTCGTAAAGCAGATCCACTTAGAGTTTGTCGGGGGTTGGACGCCAGTCGAGAGAGCAGCCGGGAGAGGTGGAGGGGAGGGGAGAGGGGGAGGGGAGTGGGAAGAGAGGGGAGGGGAAGGATAGACGGGGCGGATTCCAGACGATATACCAGTTGTCGAGACCGAGGTTGCAGATGCAATAGAGATGCCAGGTGGAGTTGGGTTTGGGGTGGATCCGAGAATACTCGCCATCACGGGGAGCCGGTCGTGGAGATGACAGATGTGATGGGAATGTCGATGTACTAATTCCATTGGTTGAACTGAATTCCTTCAAGTACACGTGTCAAACAGATCCACAGCAGGCAGTCTGTCATCCGGCGTTTTTCAATGGCCTGAAAAATGTTGTTTGACAGACTAGACTCATAGGCCAGTTCTATATCTAGAAACCGTCGAAACTTCTAAAGGACTAGGATCTCAAGACTGCGCCGTACCAGATAACGAAGTTAGTTGGTGGGGAGGTGGGATCGGAGCTTACCCATATCGCAGCGTATGCTGTCGAGCGAAAGGGAACGGGAACTACGTATCCGACTCAGATCCATCTGTATGAGCCTCTTGTTAGATTCAATGTCCAGCTAGGGTGCCAAATAACTCGAAAATATCGTCTTGACTGTGGCCACGGTGGAGTGAAGGAGGGATGGGAAAAGACCGACGAGAGCGGGGAATGCTCAACTTAAATGAACACTTTTCGGGCTCACTGATCTGGGCTGGCCTTAAGAATTCTGGGGCATGTACACGTTACACAAAATACGAAATAAGGCTGGGGAACTTACCGCTAGAGCAGAGCTGCTAATAGGGCGGACGCTAATAAAAAGTAAATCCTCAAATGCACAGGGCTGATAGGCCGTGTTACCTGCGTCAGTGACTACTTGAATTTTGGGCTGTCGGGAGATTTAAAATTCGTCTGTACGTGCACGCCCTTCTGCGCATTGCTGGGCTGTACGAATTGAAATGAACCAGGTCGCTTACGATTTCGTTGAGTACGAGAATAGTTAGGGCTGAATGGAATGCTGGGTTGGAATTGAGAACTTCTAGATGGCTGTTGCTGTATTTTGGTAGCGGCTGCCTCGTATCCGGGTCCGAAATCCCCTTTCAACTGTGAGAGATGTAAGTACACGTCGGATAAGCAAGCGATAGGGCGAAACTATGAAGTTGTGCTTGGGTTAGGGGTTACATAGTGGGTATCGAGGGCCGCTCGGACTCAACTCGCCCTACTACAACCTTTCTCTTAACTACCATTTCCTAAATGCACTCCTAATTTTTACATATATAATAAGGCACACTGCCTTGGGCTTTCCGCCATTTGTCGCCGCTGATAATCGTCGAGCTTCCGATCTCCTGTAGATGAGAGGCCCTCTAGTATGCACCCAATTGCAGTCAATGGTATGCTCCCAGCCTACTTGGCTCTACGCTCCCAAGTACACTCTCAAGAGGAAAGATGCTTCCAATCTCACTTGACTATTGCTCCCATGTATGCTTCTGCATGCTCGATCCAGAGACTTGCTGAGTTGCAGGCACTGGGAGGCGTGAGACTGGTGGTGTATGGCGGGCAGTGTTTGGCGGGTGGCAGGTGGCGTGTGGCATGTGGCATGTGGCAGGCAGCGTATGTTGGCCGAAATCATGACGTCGGTTGATATGATAGTCTGAACCTTATCTTTAGCGCGGCCACCATAACAAGATCTCACGATGCCTCAAGGTCATGGTGTTGACAATTGCAGCCTTAGATTCTGCAGGAAAGGTAGACAATTGGATCTTAGGGAGAGCAGATCTCCGACTCAGTTTCTCAGTGGAGTCTGCAGTCAGTTTCCCGTCGATTTTGGGTGTATGTGTGCGCATTCGGTCCAAAGCTGACAGTCGTAATAGTGATAGTGATGGTGATGGTGATGGTGATGGTACCGAAAGCACTTAGTCAAGTAGGTTGGTTGGCTACGTCAACATCAATGTCAAAGCTTTAACAGACTTAAAGCCTTCTATTGGCCAAAGCTTCCAGAAACTCAGGGTTTTTATTTGGCGAAAAGCTTCCTGTGGAAAACTCTACTCCCGAAGCGCGGCTTTGTCAAGTGCGGCTCTCTCGAGCAGGCTCCCAAGCAGGCTATCAAGCAGGCTTTCAAGCAGGCTCTCAAGTGCCAGCGGGCGGTATAGTGGACTCGCAGCGATAGTGTGACCGGTATAGCAACGAAGACTCCAGGTAGTAACGACAAGTATGTCCATCTCCGGCCGTAAACCGTATATAGGTCCATAGGCCCACGCGTACATCTCTATGAATGGACTATAGATGACTATAGGCTGCGCGTCGCGCAGGGGTCCACGGGAAGCTTGCTATGAGTTGCGCGTGTGCGCGTGTACGTGTAGCGCTGCCTATAGTCAATTTACACTTTTGCCAATATAGCTACGTCAACATCAGCATCAAAGCTTTCACAGACTTAGAGCCTTCTAGTAGCCAAAGCTTCCACAAACTCAGAGTTTTCCATCGGCCAAAAGCTTCCCCTGGAAAACTCTACTCCTCCCGAAGCACGGTTCTCTCAAGCACGGCTCTCTCAAGCAGGCTATCAAGCGGGTTATCAAGCAGGCTATCAAGCAGGCTATCGAGCAGGCTTCCAAGCAGGCTCTCATGCAGGCTCCCAAGCGCCAGCGGGCTCTCAAGTGGGATTGCAGCGACGACTGCAGGCAGTAAAGACAGGTATAGGTCCATCTCCAGCCACCAGCCGTATATAGTTCCATAGGCACACGCGCACAACTCTATGAATCGACTATAGATGACTATAGACTGCGCGTCGCGCAGGGGTCCACGGGAAGCTTGCTATGAGCTGCGCGAGTGCGCGTGTGCGCGTAGCGCAGCCTATAGTCGATTTGCACTTTTGCCGATGTATAGTTTGCAAAGTCAGTTGATGGGTGGCTTTCGAGTGCAGGCATACACACTATTGTATGGTACACACACCTTCGACAACCATCCTCTATGCCTGGTTTTGCCAAGCTTTCCCCTCGTTGGGGGAGAGCGGGGTTTTACTTTGGCTTCATTCGTGTGTCCACTCATCTTCAGGTGAGTGTACCTCGTCAACAGTATCGATACCACTCAGCATCGACACCGAACAGTAGTCCCCCCTTCTGGGGCAACTCGTCTTCTTTCGGAACGTTTTATGCCGGTTATACGATAAGTCATGACATGATTTGACTAGACCTAAACCACCCACCCGCCCACCAGTTCTAGCCCGATAATGGTTAGCGCGCCATGTATGACCTAGGAAGTTTTCAATCTCGACTTTGACTCTGTCTCTCCTGCCTGATTTCAGGTGGTTGGGGTATTCCACTGCGATAACTTCATATGAAACCATGGGGGACGATAACAAGGGATTTTTGCTTGGACTTTGACTAAGTGTGACTGCAGGTTATTAAGGAATGGGGGTCTACCCCTAACTGTCTTGCATTTCAGGGGAACCGGCAGTGAGGGCCGGAGTGGTAGGGCGTTAGGGGAGCCGGGTAGAGAGTCTACTGTGGGGGGACAGGAAAGTGTCCGGAGGTTACAAAGGGTGCTGCTTTTGCGACTTTGCCAAGGGGCTGAAACCCCTGAGGAAGCGACTGGGATTTGGGGGGGGCGGTGGATAAATATATATGCCATGGCCGCTACGCGGCCGAATGCAATATGATTACAAACAAACAAACTATTGTATGGTAGAGTGTATTTATTCTACTTCATAGCCACATTTAACACGAGAACTCAACGCGTCTCCCACATCACGACTCCTAAGCACAACATTGCCCCCCAAACGCCCCGGCGACGCGCTCGGCAAGACTCTCAAGCATCAACGTTCGCGAACTATGCAGCACCGTGAGACGAACGATGCTCCTGTCATCCTCTTCAACTCATCCGTGCCTCCGGATGTCGAGATTGCAGTCTTTGACGACATCTACCACCTTCACAGTACTACCCTACGCAACTGTTCGAAGTTCTTTGATAAAAGCTTGTCCGGGACTTGGTGGAGAGAAGAGAATACGCACCATGGCGCGGATGGGATCAAGTACCGATACAAACTCGTGCTAGACAAAGAGACACCGTTGATGAGCATTGTAGAGCCGGTGCCTGCAAAAGGGGTTAGTTCTCACTGTCGTATAGGTCGGGGGTATACTGACATTAAAACCGAAGACTTCCCAAGATACGGAGAGAATGGACGTCTCGGAAATTCAGGTTTCAATTCCAGATGTCTCTATGGCCGAAGCCGAAAACTCTGCAGCTGCCCATACATATAAAATTCTTCAAGAAGCGTACTCCAACCTCTTTCGTATATTCTACAATAATAAAACCGCCGATATCCCATGCGACAACTTCAAAAGAATCAAGGCCATCGTTGAACTTGCAGATCTTTACTGCTCTCTCCCTATAATTGCGGGTGCAATCGAATTGCTGGTTATCAAGTTTTCACGTCACCCACGCGGCACGATCTGTGTCCATTCCGACGACATTATCATTATTGCCAACAAAATCCACTCGAAAACCCTTTACCACGAATCGTTTGTGCATCTGGTTGGACAGGTCGGGAGTGAGATCTGGAGGGTGAAGAAGGACAGCCTCCCTAAAGAGATTCGACTTCAAGTGTTGGAAGAATATGCCCGGATCTCGGACATCAAGAAAATGGTCGATCGGGATATTATCAAGTACATTTGCTCGATCGTAAGGTCAACATCGGGTCGTAATAATATAGCGGCCCAGAAGGCCTCAGAGATTGAAGATATTTGTGGAGATAAGTGGTACTCTGAGGGGTATGGTGAGATTGAAAGTTGTAAAGGGCAGAGGGGCGAATTTGGGATGTATCAGGCAATACGCGACCTAGGAGTAGAACCCACAACATATCATTTTACGGTCGATATGTTACTCGACATCACTTTGAAGTTAGATGAGGTATGCCCCCGGGGCGACTTAATATGCGCAAATTTGTCTGAATACCCGTGGGAAGAGGCGGATGATTGGTAGTGGTTGGACTGAATGACAGTGCTTCATATTCACTTTCCCTTTTTGTGATATTTCGGGGTTTGATAGAATAAATGGGCTATAAATAGTTTGACGAAGCGGATTAAGGCTGAGATGTCTTCGATGGTCGGTGGTCGATCGACTGATGTTCTGACAATTGACCATATTGGTCTAGTAATAGTTTGGCTCACACTAGGTAATAAAAATATAGGCTTGTGCGCCTATTAGGTATTGCAACGGTTATCATGGATATCTTCGATGTAGTCCTAAAAGAGAAAGTGGAATTGTTATGATCTTCAAAAATACCTCAGTTGTTACGAAATGTAGTCCAAACCCTAGTCTGGATTCTCTCAAACCTCGCGAGAATCTAGATTATCTAAACCCTCTCCTATTTTTTTTAAGCATTGTACCTAGTTCAAATGACTATTTGATACACTTCTTTCTATTCACATATAATTAACAAGTGATGATAGCGTTTGAGGTCCCTAAAGACCGCCCTGTAAAGAAAAAGATGAAACCACTAAGACTAGCACATTGACTGTACTCCATACAAGCGGAATCCAAGTGCTCATACGAAGGTGGCCTTATCCTGTTAGAAAAGATCTGGAGCGCATGCACCGTGAGAGGAATATACCCGCGTGATACACCGCACCAGTTCTGTAAAAATTAGCATCAATAAAGATCGAGCAGGGCATTCGCAGAAGGACTGTATAGGCAGAACGCACATCAACCCAACAATACTTCCCGCCAAAGTTGCCTCTAACCCACCACAAATTGCAAAAGCGAATGGAATCCCAAGTGAGAGCTTACTAGGCATCATGCAGAATGCATACATGCCAGAGGCCAGATGGAACCCAGCGAAGAGGATCAGTGTCCACAACAACGTGAAGCGCCATATGTCATCAGTGTCATAAAGGTAAGTGGAGGCGCCAGGTTCGGGTTGAATGGGCCAGTACAGAGAGGGAAACGGAGGCACCTTATAGCCAGGCGGTGGGTACAAATCTGTGAGACTGGTTTTTGTAGTATTCTATGTGAGCGAGCTATACCTCTGCAGTGATGTCGGTGGCTATAATGAGTAACAAGACTTACTTAGACGACATTGGTTACGCTTGAGAGATAGAGGGAAGTAAGTTCTAGTGCCTTACATCTGTTTAGGAGGTGACGCGATTTAGTCTGTCGTCTGGTTTTCATCGCTGGCGCTAGCGCCAGCAACCCCAGTCCCAAGGCCCAATGTATCTGCAACCAATACGATTGACCTAAGCATCCTTATTCTTGATCTCCGCCTGTATCCTCTAATGAACGCAGTTCCTCGACAATAAGCTGCGATCTCTGTAAGCAAATCTACCTCACTTTTATTGCGGCAAATAGCGCGGAACAGGCCCTAGACTCGAGCGTTCGCGTTTGCCGACTCCCCACTAACCAACTACCAGTGACGTATCGCCGGCGCCCTTTCGCCCCACCAATCCCTGCCAACTCAATTCCAACCTCCTATCCGCACAACCGCACAACCGCACAATGGCCCTCGCCGCCTACCGCTCTCTGATCCGCTCCGCAAAGCTCGCCTTCCACAGCGATACTACCGTCCTCACCGCCGCCATCCTCGAGTCGCGAAAGGGCTTCGAAACGAACCGTTCTGCGGCCGCAGATGCCGCACAGGAGTTGATCAAGAATGCTCACGAGATTGCGGATGTCTTGAGGAAGAATGTTGTTCAGGGAAGAAAGGCGGCAGAAGATGAGAATATGTATCGTATGTATCCCCAAAGGGGAAGGAGAGGAAAGGGGGGAGGAGGGGGAAGCTGATGGGAGACAGAGTTACGGATACATGATGAGATTGAGAGGGGGGATAATGAAAGTATTAAGTTAGGGAGGGGGAAGATGTTACCGAGTCAGCGAAGAGGGTGTTGTCAGTCGTGAGATTTAGGATAACAAAATGGAGGGGAAAAGTGCTTTTTCAAGGCTACTTAAGTATTTATTCGGGTTTTTTTATTGTATATACATTACCGGTGCGCTCGAAAACCAGCCGCACATTACCGGTTTTTATTCCCAAACGCCGGAGCAACAAGTAAGCCAGAAGATAGGAAAAGCAACAATCGTTAAGCTGATATGAAGAAACAGCAATGTCTAAATACGTACAAAAATGAAGTGTATCCGCCTTTAACTAACAATTTGAGAAGGATACCCCGTCTCATCATCCTCTCCGGGTGGTTTTACAATCACAATACTCTGCATACTCGGCCCAGGATCTACACAGGGCTCCTCCTGAGACGCTTGCTCTCCCACGCCTTCTCGAAGGTTTCGACACATCGCAGAACTCCGGACTACTTTCAAAGTTCGCGCGGATTTCGGAAAGCACCGTGAACTTTCCAGCTTTCCACTGCTTTCGCAGCGTTTTTCCTTTCGCCGGTCTCCATTCTCAGCCTTCCGCAGCCTTTCGTAGTATCTCTGTATCGTAGTCGATCTTCCAGTTATATCGTATAATGTGTAATAGATCTCGTTTCAAATTACACTGGGCGTGATTACGTATATAGTAGTATGATATTCACTATCTACTTATCTATCTATCTATCTAACAGCAACTCTGGATTCACTGACAGCTGGTTGGAGATGCCTTCCAAGCGCACTTGGAAATGGGAGCTGGCTGAAGATGGTGCCCAAGTGCGCTCGAGATGGTCAATGTGGGCTGGCTAAGAGCTAGCTAGAGATGGTGCTCGGGAATAGGCTGGAGATGGTAGTGATGGACTCGTCAGAAGCAGACTGGAGACAATCCATCTGAGCTGGCTGGGAGCATGCTGGAGATGGTAGATATGTTGTGCAGCTGGGAGAACCTAAAATTTACCGTGTCGCATAACCTTGAGTTTAGTATTTACCGTGCCGGTAAACCGAAGGTTTCCCTGGTCGGTAAGTCTAATTCTAATTTGTAGCCTTGTTTGCTGGAAGCTCGAAAGTTGCTCTGCGATACCTCGCCGGAAAGCTAGAAATATCCGGGCGCTTTCAAACTGCCCGAAGATATCAACTGATTCAGGCTTTCATGCTGGTGAAAGCTGCAAATCGACTTACATAAATTCGCGATGCATCCCCACCGCCTGTGAGTGGTCGATATTCCCCAGCGGTCTCGGCTTCCCCACTGTATTCTGAGGGACATCTGGTGATCACAGCCTTCCCCTGACACGACTCTGCCGCAGCCTCCGCTCCCGTGTGACTGGCAAAGTTGATGAACGCGCATCTGGAGCGGTAGACGCAGACAATTGATTTGATGTTTCCGAAGGCAGAGAAGAAGGTACGGATATGGTGTTCTGCGAGGTCGTCTTCAATACTTTAGGCGCAATCATTAGTAACGTTCAACACTAGTGGGGTAATGGTGGTGAACATACCCCATGAGAAACAACGAAGTGATACTCTAATCCTGCGGCGGCATAACATCCTGCAGTCCCGGTGGGAGCTGATTCGCATTCGGAAACCTCCCGCTCCGTCTCCTTCCCGGCCCTTCCTCCGCCTCTGCCACTTTCCCCACCACCTCGCGCCCCATCCCACCCACTTCTAATCGGTCCGGGCTCGCTTATAATACTCCTCTACTCAGCTAGACCCCTCTCCACCATCCTCCTGCCTCCGCCGCTTATAGTACGGCTCACTATTCGCCGGCCCTTCAGCAGGTCTCTCGCCGCGCCCTCAGTCTTTCATATTCCTCGGGAACATCACCATCCTTCAACTTCTTCATAGTTCTATGCATAATACTACTTATTAATATCGCTCTCGGGTCCCTGAGCAATGAGTTTTAGTGCACGTCACGGATCGTGATCGGAAGGCCGAAGGAAAGATTTAGAATGCAGCACTAGCAGCAGTTCTTGAGTCGTGCGCAGGTAAGACAGATGCCAGTTTTTTTGTTCCGGACTTCTCCACTGGAAGACCGTGAACGGACGGGTGCAGATCTTGCATTCTATCCCCGATTCCTCTTTGATCATTTGGATGTAGGGTTGCTGCCGAGACAGGATTCGCAGATGGAGGAGAAGTCAATGGTTTCGCGGCCAGCGCGGTTGACGTCGGCTTTTGGAGGCATTGCGGTGGTGTGGTGGTGGTGGTGGTGGTGGTGGTAGTGATGGTAGTGATGGTGATGGTGATGGTGATGAGGATTGGTGGTGAGGCTGGTGGTGAGTGACGTCAGGATACCCTGTTTAGGCTAACCGGAAACGGATAATCGGGTAATGCAATGACCTTTCTGATTTCCAATGTTCTGGAAGCCAAGTCCCGGATCCCCACCCAAGGGGCGAGATTAACTAGGTATTGCACAGAAATTGCCGAGGGAATGAGATACATGGGCACACGACAGGGTTTGATATGTCGAAAAAATGAGTGATATCACGTTTGTGGGCTATTGATCCATGGAAAATTAAGTTTCTCCATGAAGGATAGCGTATTGAAAGCGTAGTTCATTTCCAGACTTCAAGCATACGTACGGGGTTACGTCGGTTAGGTGCAGATCTTACATTATGGCAAATGACAATTACGAGTGTACAGACATAACAAAATTTAGTGGTGTCGTCCATAACATGGAATGGAATGATAAAGTCTGTCGTGTGTTCCCAGTTTGTTGAAGCAAGCTGAGAGAACGTTCAAATTTTTTCCATAATGAGGAATGGAAGTCGGGTACCGAAACATGTTAACGCCTCGGCTTTTGTCTCTCTGCCGACACCGGACGACTAGTGCCAGTGCAAGATATGGTGTTTGTAGTGATAGTCTTTGAATCACTGGTGTGCAGAGGAGTACCCTGAAAACCTGCGTAAGGGGATAAAAACAAAGGGTACTCGATTGCAGATGAGAGTAGCCTACTTACGGGAAGTTTCGACTCAACCCGATCACACAGCTCTTCCAAACAGAAAGCCCGTAGAAAACGCAGCAAAAGACAAAACAAAACCAACGCCGTACCTGTATCCGTGTATCCCAATTCCCGGCTGCCTACTCAACCCAATTCCCGACCATTGGTATTTACGCAACGCTGCCAGTGTCGCCATCACACAAACTCCCACTTGTACTGGTAGGACTGCTCGGCTGTCTCTCTAGTTTCCCCGTCGCGAGCATCAGCATCTCCTTCTTCTTATTCCTCGACCCGCCATCCCTCGGAAACCCCTCGCCAAACGGCAATATCTCAGTCTTGAGCGTCCGCTGCTTCTTTCCCAGCGGTTGCGGCGCCCGCTCATTCTCTTGGATGTAGAACCGTCGGAGCAGCATGATCGCCTCGTCGTGGTTGATACCGCCGTAGACCTTGTATCCCGGCTCGACGCACTGGTCCTCGTGGATCTTCAGCACCCCGCCGCACCCACCAAAGCGGTCGTTCAAACATCCGAAGAAAACACGGCGGATACGTAGCTGCCGGAGCGCGGATGCACACATTACGCATGGCTCGACGGTGACGTAGAGGTCGGTTTCGCGGAAGATCGACGGCGGCATGGTACGGAGAATGTTTTCGATCGCGATGAACTCGGCATGACGGGTTCCCTAGGGTGGGGGTTAGTGGGGTAATGTGCTTTCGTGTGGGGAAGAAGTAAAGTCATAGAGTTGCTAGATTGTATATCGAGCCACCATCTTTGGTTGATGTTAGGGTTGAGAACCCAACATTAAGTAAAGAAGATGATCCCTCTAATGAAATCATCTTCTGGTTGGCTGATGCTGTGTTTGTGGGAAGGAGGTACAAACACAAAGGGACCGGTTCGTGTCGTTCATTCCTCGCCCGATGATCTTGTTTTTGTGCACGAAGACACAGCCTACCGGCACTTCGTCGGTATTCAGGGCCGTCTCAGCCATTTCGAGGGCGGCTCGCATGAAGCGTCGGTGCAAGTGGATCTCATCGGGAGAGGCGAGAGGAGTAGCCGGGACAATGTACATGATGGCGGTGTTGAGAAGGGAGATGGATGGATGGTGGTAGGTGGGTGTGTGGGTGACGGAGGAGGGTGGTGGTGGTGGTGGTGAGGGAGTGGTGGTGAGGGAGTGGTAATGACGAAGGATGGAAATGAGAGGGTCAGGAACAAAACGTCATTTGTGGTTCAAGCTTAAATTAAAACTGCCGGAAACTTAAAAAAACCTTATTCTTAGCGGCCATGTGATGGCAAGACTAGCGCTAAGCTACACATAGAAAGATCAAATTTACCCTCCCTTGGGCCGTCACTCGAAGCTTAAGCCCACTTCTTCCTCAGAGGCACGCGCAGTCAGAGTCACCTATCACCAGTCGACAATGGCGCCGTCGTCTACAATCCGGGGGTATCAATGGCTTCAACTCCATGCTTTGAATTCAACTAGCTGACTTGGAGCAAAAATACAGCTTCGATGATTACCTCCAAGTACATTTTCCACAACGAGCTTTCAGAGCCCACTCAGGCTGACCGACGCAGAGTCTCCCGCCAATAACCTTCCAGCGGCTATACCAACAGCCTGCTACGGCACTCGCTATCTTCCGGCGCATGCTCCCCAGTCTCGGTTCGTTCAACTTCTCCCTCGAGCTTGTCGCCGGGGATCGAAGCTGACGCCGTACCACAGCGAAGATCTTTGTCACCACGCTCCTCTACAACGAAAGACCTGTCCCGCTCGCCGATCTGCAATCCTGGGTGCGAACCGAAAGTTATCGGTACCTTCTGTTTTCTTCTCGGGGGTGTCTAGCTCTACTAACACTTCGCAGAGAACGCGAAGATGCCTTCATCAAGCTGCGGCGGCTGCACATCATCCAAGAGCATGGTGCTAACATCTCGCTGGATCCAATCTTTAAACGTAACTTCCGACTCGCACTAACAGGAGGGTGAGTGAACCACCTCCTCCCCACACTCCCGGCTACTAAGAATAAGAAAGCGGAGACCACCACTCCTTCGGTGTCCCTGTCACCGCCGATGACAAGAAAAAGGTCGACGTCCCGTTCCTTGATAACTACGCCGCCAACCAATTCGACTGCATCTTGCACTACATGGTAGAGCCGACTGGGCAGCGGCAGCCAGGGATGGGCGTGAAGCACCTCCTCAACACCAGCGGGCTGATGCGGCAGCCCGAGCGCGGACATCCAAAGATCACGCAGTCGGGATTCTCATTTATCCTGCAGGAGGGAAATGCGCAGATCTGGGTCCTGCTGATCCAATACCTAGAGATGGCTGAAGACCTCATGATGGAAAAAACCGACGTCCTCCACTTCCTCCTCATGCTCGGCTCACTGGGGCTGGGACAAGCATACAGTGTCGCCACACTCACGCAGACGCAACAGAAGATGCTCCGGGACCTCCGCGACTACGGCGTTGTATACCAGCGCAAAGACAACTCAGACCGGTTCTACCCCACGCGACTAGCCACCACCCTCACCTCAGACGCCACCGGTCTCCGCACCGCAGCCGCAAGTTTCTCCAACGCCATCACCGCCACCACCACCGCCTCCATCCAAACCCAAGACTCCTCCGAAGACCGCGGCTTCATAATCATCGAAACCAACTACCGCGTCTACGCCTACACCAACTCCCCACTCGCCATCGCGATCCTGGACCTCTTCACCAAGCTCGGCACACGTTTCCCCAACCTCGTCACCGCCAAACTGACGCGCGGGAGCATCCAGCGCGCTATCGCAAACGGGATCACCGCAGACCAAATCATCGACTACCTCCGCGTCCACGCGCACCCGATAATGCGGAAAAACGTGCTAGTCCTCCCGCCCACGGTTGTGGACCAGATCCGGCTGTGGCAGATCGAGGGAGACAGGATGAAGACTACCCCCGGGTTCTTGTTTAGGGACTTTGTATCTGCGTGGGACTTTGATGATACCGTTAGATATGCGGAGGAACTGGGAATTCTGACCTGGAAGGATGCGAAGAAGAGACTTATGTTTGTTACTCGTACAGAGCAGATCTTTGATTATCTCAAGCGACGCGGAGAGCAGCAGCAGAAGGCGAGGGCTGCGTAGAGAGCTGTATTTTATTTATTGCTTGTAGATTGTATTGACCTGGAATTTGTGTTTTGCGAGGGGTTTATATGGTGTTGTGGATGGGAAACTACATTGGGATGTTTTTGTACTTTATATCATAAACAAAATGGGAATCACTAATTTTCTTCTTTTCCAGATGTGGTATATATTACAAATTACCTCCTTGCAAGCAGACTATCTACACTTGCCTACTCTTCCAGCTGCAGCTGCTCCCCCTGCTTCAAATTTTCCACCTTCGTCAAAGTCATCTCATAAACAAATTGTCCCAAATGTTCCACCCCCTCCATAACCGCAACCTGTCCCTCCGCCCCCTCCGCTCTCTCCGTCGGCCACATCTCACCAATCACCAACTCTAACTTCCCCTCTCCGGTCGCCGTAAGCCTACTAAACGCCTCACTAAGCTCAAAGCAGCTCTCAAACACCTCTCTCCGGCCAAGCACATACAACCCCAACCTCGCCCTCGAAAATGCCACCGTCATCCGTCTGATATCGCGTAAGTATCCCACACGCTTAGTCCGCACGAGAGAAAGGATGACATAGTCGTTCTGCTCGCCCTGGTACTTATCGACGGTTATGACAACCCTGGGAAGACCAAAGATGGGGTTGTTCCTGCAGCGGCGATGGAGGACGTCGCGGATCAGGGCGCGCTGCCCAACGTAGGGAGTCAGGATTGAGATCTTTTCGGCGGGGTAATCTAAAAGTCGCATGTACATGAATACAGCAACAGCGTATTCGGCCTCGCCGAGATTCTGCACAAAGTGTTTTTGTGGCTCGATCTCGCCAACGCCTTTATAGTCGTCGACATTTACGAATTGGAATTCGTGTTTGAAACCCGCGTTGGCAGTTTGGAATTCTGGCATGGTGTGCAGGGAGGGGAGGGTGGTGAGGTTTTTGTAGCGCCAGGAGTAGATTCTTGCGATGCTGGGACGGGCACGGCCTTGCTGGTCGAGGTTGATTTGGGGAACGCCGAGACGGACGAGACGGGCGAAGAGGCTTTGGTCGAGGTTGGTGTATTGTTTTAGTGGGATGTTTTGGAGGATAGGGGAGTTCTGAAGGTGATCGCCGCAGAGTACTACGCGCTGGAGAGGAAGCTCTGAGTCCACGGGTTTTTGGAGGGTAAGGGGGATGAATGTTTCGATTTCGGTGATTTGTGCTGCTTCTTCCATTACGACGTTGTCGTAGTGGAAGCCCAGTTTGGTGATGTCTTGACGCTGTTGAGTGTTAGTGCGCGGGAGTAGAAGATAAGAGGTGGGAAGGAGGTACCTTGATAGCGGCGTGGGTAGAGGTCATGGCTACGATACGCGCTTCTTTTTTAAGTAGATAGTTTTGGCGGTCTCTTGGGGTACGGAGAAGCTCAAAAGGGTGGATGTCCTCGAGCTCCGAGAAGATCTTTTGGATATGTCTGTAGCCGCCTTGCGCAATCTCGAGCGCCTCCTCGTGGGTAGCGTTATCGGGGAACATAGGGAATGGTGTGTTTGAGAAATACTCGTTGAATGGGTAAGCTTCGCGGATTGTCGCCACGGTCGCTGAGTCGCCTGCCGCCGTGATTGTTTCCTCGTATTTACTCCACGCAGGCGGAACGTAGACCTGGTGGAAGTAGCCAGCCGTTTCGCAGGAGTCTCCATGGGCACCTGGTGCTCGAAGACATGCCGCTAGTCGATCTACCTCAGCTAAGAGGCGGGCACGGTTATCCATGAATGACTCTACTCTTCCCTGTTTACTGTAGCTGGTATTGGTATTTAACCCCTCCTCGCCATGTCCTAGCCTCAGCAGATGCCGCTCATCGATATCCAAAGCTGTGATCTTCTCGAACAGTTGGTTTAAAGCTTGGTTGCTATGTGCAATAAGCAGCGTTCTTTGGTTCGGGAAGTTGTGGTAGATATTGCTGATGACCTGGGTCGCCACATCGGTCTTTCCGGTTCCTGGCGGGCCGACTATTATAGTCAGGCCTGGATTCGTTCCAGACCGGATAGCTTTGATTTGGGTAGGCGTAAACCGGGTTGAATTCATTTTGGGCTGGTCTATTGGATAGGGTCCCATATTTGGAAGCTGGTAAGTGGATACTAACATGTTGACCTGTGGATTTTCTTCCACTTGATCCCGACGCCGCTTTTTGGATGGTTTGGGCTGCGGATTGGAAGGCTTTTGAGAGATGATGTAGGGGGGCCCTGCGCCCGCTATCGTGCCTGGTTCAGGTTCTATGTTCTATCCTTCATCAACTTACGGACTTGCTATTCCGCCAGGCGAAACTCACCGTGTCCGGGAAACTCTCCAAGACGTGCTGCCAGTGAAGGAACGTGTCTCGATAATCCACCATTTGTGGAATGTTAGGAAGGTTTGTAGCACCGGCAGGATCTCCGTACCCCAAGAAGACCTCCTGTAGCCATGTAGGCATAGGAACATCCGCCTGTGTCAATTCTTGAATTGATTCAAGTACAGGTTTGAAGTTGTTTTCCTGCGCTCTGATGTTAATCGGGCGCCAACAGAACCAGAAATTGCGGCGCCTCCTTACCCTTCCTTTACGGCGGATGATGACATTAACCGAGTCATAGATATCGGGCTTTCCAGCCTTAACGTTTTCACTATCGACCTATGTATGTCAGTACTAGGACCAACTGCTGGTGAGATCTGCCAACAAACCTGAAACATATCTGCGTCGAGCTTCAGGTGTAACCGACATTGCCCACCTGAACTTTTAACCCTGTTGTCACCGGATCCCAGTTGACGCCCTTGCGCGTCCAGTACCGAGACAACTTCCGCAGCTCTTAAACACTTGATACCATAATTTTCAACCAAACTCAGTCTGTCATTTGTTCCGTTTGTAATCATCTTGTCACTGTCATCTACACCTTTAACACCAAGGAGAAACACCACATCGTCTGGCCGCAGAGATTCCCACTCTTGGCGTACCTCGGGAGATACACGGCTCAACTCAAGACTGACTTCGGCACGAACTGCGGCCGGCCTCTCTTCTCCAACCTTCGGTGGCATAACTTCCAAGATCCTGCTACTATTAGAAACGAGGCCCGGTGTTCAGAGTAGAGAATACCTACGATGGTCGTGTGATTTGTAAGGCCATTTTCGAGAATCCACCAAAGCTGGTCTCCATTGTTGGATATTTGATCTTGGGTGACATTTTCTTTAAAGAATCCTCAATATTCTGACGTATCCCGTAGAAGGCTTCATGTCTATACAGGAGAAAAGACCTCCACAAAAAGTCTCCAACCGTTAGATACTGCAAATTCAGCTTAGGAATAGCCAGTGGTCTGGAACCGTCATAGTTCCCATCGCGAACGAATGATTCCTCGAAGAGAGTATTCTCATTGGGCAACACTGTCATAGATTTAGCCTGCTCTTGAAATGTCCTCCGGCGTTCATGAACGCCAATAATTGCGTCCGTTAAAAACGCTCGATCTATCGAGAATTTAACAGATTTAGGATATGACGTCCTCAAGCCCAAGCGTTTACATAATTGCACCAGCTCTTCGTCAGAAAGGTCAGCCAAATGGCCTGAAATTTCGCCTGGTTGTCCAAGGCTGCCGAAATTGGCCAGCGCTAGGATTAATAGCTTGTCTTTGAAGTCTCTGAATGCAATCCTTTGCAATTTTGCTAGACGAGAGTTGTGTATCTGGCGGACATCTTCTCGAGAAAGCTGCAGCCCAGTAATATCGTCAATAGAGAAATGGACAAAGTGCTCCAACAACCTGTGTAGATCCTGGATGAGTCCATCCTCAGAGCTGATGTAAAGTGGAGAAAGTTTGATGGCGGTCAAGACATGGAGATCCTTCAAAAGAAAATTGACGTATCGCCTTGTAGGAAGTTGAGAGTCCAGATCAGTGAGAAGTTCAATAAAGCGCTCACAGTAAATCAAGATTTCTATATCATTAGTATCATACCTAAGAAATACAGGATAAGCCAGCCTACCTCGTGGATCATCCAATTCTCCAGCTGGGTTGTACATCAGGTTCAGAAAGTCTAGGACCATTTGATATAGCCATGACCGCTCGAACCGTAGTCGGATTTGCGTGGCATCATCTGCCGCATCGTATCGCTTTACCGCCGCCCTCCAGGCTTTCCGTGTCTGGGGGTACTTGTCTAACTGTGTATTCCTCACTTCCTCGGAAGATAAATTGTGCCAGATTGCTATCGAAACCAATGTCGCGCATTCTTTTCTGACCAGACCGCTATCGAGCGATTGGAAGGCGGTTACTATAAAGCTTAAAAGGTTGATGCGAATCGAAAGTGACAACGTCTGGTCGATGCACATTGATAGGATGCGCCGAAATAGAACGGAAAAGTACGACGGCGGACACGCAAGATGTTCTGATCAAAATCAGTACTGCTCGCATATATCGTCGATTGATAACTTCTCCGAATAGATCATACCCCATATTGGCATACCCTCCCGCCGCTTCACATTAATCATCAGTGCAATCAAGATGACATGAATATTCGAAGAATCCTCGGAGAAATTGGGCCATAAGAACCTATCGATTCCGTCAGCACAATCATTAGAGGGAAGGTCAGTTGAGGGATTGCCCCTACTTCTCCAAGAACTGAAGATTCTCCAGTATCAAAAGTGCCTTCAACCCAAAGCTCTGCTTCTCCAAAACATCATAGAAGTCATTCTTTAAAACCTCCGGGCTGAATTTTGCGGGCTTTTCCCTCAACCACCAACGCCTTGCAGCTTGGGCAAACGGGCCGTCGCCGTGAAGTTCCTGGACCGTCGGCCGTCCGTCGTCGGTAGCCAATGGGTTTCTGGCGGAGGCTCTGCTCATGATCGAGAGGGTCCAACAAGGATCTTGGAAGTGGATAGGACCGCAATCAGGTGAGCGAATGGCGACTGGTGGGTGTTGTTGGCGTGAGAGGTGCTGTTGGGAGACGGTTCGCGACAGAGCTTCACTCAGTGGTGTTTCACGGTCAAATCTTGGCTCTGTGCACGTGACTAAACTGGCGTCGAATTGGGGAGCAGCCTCAACGCCAGTTCTCAACCTCGAACGGCTCACGAGCAAGCAAACAATCAATCAATCAACGAGTCCTCGACCTCGCCACGACATATTATCCATATCTACTTCTTGCAAACAACAAAACATCCACTCCCATACAGCTACCCCACCCGAAACTCTGAATTAACGGAAGAAACCGATCTTCGCGTTCCCTTTCGTCTCTCCCTCTCTCCCTACAGTCGCCACAATGGCCGTCACCGAACCCGCGTCGACATCGGCGGAACTAAAGTCGCCAGAGTTCCTCGAATTGTGTTTAAAGGAGCTCCTTGCATCAACTCAAAAGAGCGCACTCGACCCCCCCTTGACTGCCCAAGACCTTGACTCCGATAAGCTCGACCTCATCAAACCTATAGCAGCAGCCGATGATTTTTACAAGACCTCTTTGGAAACAGCCCATAAGGCTATTCTATATGATATCGCTGTTAGCTTGGTCTCCATCATATTTCCATCACACCTGCTTATGCCTTCCCATAGGTTAAGCAAGATCCAGAGGACAATGAGACCATTGTCGCGTTCGGAAACCTCCTAGACAGCGCTCTGATATGCACCGAGCTTGAAATCGCTGATGTTGGGCTACCATTCACTTTGTTGGAAGAGCTTTTCGATACACAAACCATTCCGTCATGCGAAAGACTATTCAACTACCTCGAGTCTAGGGTTGAACGTTTAACGGCAGGTATGGAGGGTGGAAAAGGAAAGGCTCTTATATTATTACGACTCTGTAATGAACTACTGCGACGACTATCGAAAGCCGAGGACACAATCTTTTGCGGCCGAATATTGATCTTCCTCAGCAAGAGCTTTCCAATCTCAGAGCGATCGGCAGTGAATCTGAGAGGTGATTTCAATCTTGAGAATGTCACTATCTTTGATGACATCCCCAATCAGACACCTCAAGATGTGGATTCTATGGAAATCGACAGCATCGCACCGAAGGACATTGAATTGGATGGAAAGGAGGGCGACGAGAGCATGAGAGGTGGCAAATCTGTCACTTTCAGGGACCAGAAGGTCCACCCCGACCGACAGATGAATACGGACAAACTATACACCGTCTTCTGGTCTATGCAGCACGATTTCGCCGATCCCACCAGACTGTTCATCCCAGAGAATTTTGAACGTTTCAAGCAAGGATTAGCAGCTACTATGTCAAAGTTCAGAGAGGCAGATGAACAATCCGTCAAGACAACGGGTGGTGCCGCAAAACCTGAGGCTGGAAGGCCTGCAAAAAAGCCTGACGACAAGAAATTAACTACTGTTCCTGATGACAGACGGAAAAAAGACGACGGAGAGGGTGAAGGGTTCAACCCCAAATATTTGACGAGCAGAGAACTTTTCGAATTGGAAGTAAGTGATTCCGTGGCTTGTGAAAGAATCCGAATTGATCACATCACCTCAAGTTTGGTTCGAGTGATCGGTTGTATTCGACGCCGTCTAATCTTCAAGAGCTGCCCTGCTGCAGACAAAGAATCCCAAACTGTTGTACATTCAACTAACGGTATGCTCTCCAGATCTGCGATTTGACTTTTCGACGAAATGTCCTTGTCCAAGCCATGATCTTGCTCGATTTCTTGCTCAGTTTGACGCCAGCAGCCAAAGAGAAATGGAAGGATTTGAAGATGCCGAATCGAGCTGTCCAGTACACCTTCACCCTCAACGCCGAAGATGTACCGTGATCCCATGATTCCCTAATTTAGCGCGTCTTTAGTACTAACATACCATTAGGAAGCATGGGCCAATAAGACAAAGAACCAAATATCCACAAGCCTCCAGCCAGACCAGCTTGGAAAGCTTTTCATGAGACTAATCAATACAGTTCTCGCTAGGGAACAAAACTGGGTACATTGGAAAGCAGATGGATGTCACAAGTTTGATATGGCGCCTCTGCAGCCAGAAGAGTTTCTTGATGCAAAAACCAAAGCCTCAAATCACTGCAAGCCGGAGCGTCCGTTTCCTTATGTGATGGGTACTCCAACCCTGAATAGACTCTGGTTGGACACTGGTAAGCAGTTGCATGTTGATGATCTGATGGATGAGGAGAGGTAGATACCCGAAGCCTGTGTTGTGTAGCGTTCGATTGCTAACTAACCAGACGACGCGTACCAACTATCGAATCTTTCCAAGAGGCTGTGGACCATGATTTGGAAGAGCTGAAGGATGCAATGCTCCAACCCGACATAGACGAATGCCAAAACACCATACAGACCAAGACGTGGAAGGCGTTGCGCTTAGCGACACATTCCCAGTTCCATCTGTTCAATAAATTTGACGACCGGTTCGATGAAACCCGGAACGACCTCAAGATGTTGGAAGAGAAAATGAATGAGGACATCAAAATGAGGGCGAATCAGCAAACACACCAGGCACAGGCTCAGGCCCAAGCAGCAAATTCGTCTGCCTAGGGAGCATACGAAGAGGACTGGACTTGAACCTGTTTCTGTTTCGTTGCAGCAGCCAATTCCGGAGAACCATGACTGTACATCGGGATGGGTGCGGTGGCGGGTACGGCGCGTCTGTGTGGCTTTTGAACGGGGTTTCAACATAGGTCTGTGGGAGATAGAGTGGTCAGTGTTTATTTTTAGGCGTTTAGTTTGACACAGCTACGTTCCGAAATGAAAACCCATCAACTTCAACGGCTACGATACTCGGTCTTCGTGGTTGTCAATTGTCTCTTTCTTTTAGCTCCGTTTTCTCCCGCTGCGAAAATGGAATTAGGGACGTGCGCTTGTCTTCCAGCGCAAGATCCTTGTTTTCTATCATCCTGCTTTCTTGCTCTGGTCACACCAATATATATATGCTCGTTCAACCCTGCAAGCTCGGACACAAATGCTAGGCCCACCTGCCTGTTTCTCCATCTACGGGCTGGAGGGCGGGATAAATGTTGTGGGTGTCTTGATACGGATGATCTCCGCCCATCCTTCATGCCTTGTCTCGAATATTCGCTACAGCTTGTCAGAGGGGTAGGGGAGGGATTCACATATTGTAAACTCCTAAATTCACCAGCAAGACCGTTGATCCCGCGCCTGCACCCTGGTATTTCCCCAGCCCTTTCGGCAGTTGTGCTCCCCCGCACTTCTACCCAGTCATACTCGCTATCGTACATGATGTCCTGTGACCTCCCTTTCATCTTCCTCTTTGCACTCCCCCTTGCCACTCAGTGAGTGATACCTGCCTACTCATGATAGGTTTTTTGAACTAAAGGTTGTTCTTATCCTATGCACACATGTCATGCTAGGCCTACTGGTTCAACTTCAGCCGAGACATGTACAAACATACCGGCTGCATTCAGCGGTGTTTGTTCGGTACAGCGCACGCACCCCCCCCGGCCTAACAACAGCTTATCACTTCAGCATCGTGGGAATTGTGTTGTCCCATTTGTTTAACTTGTGCTACTAGCAACCTTGATTGGCTCGATTGTGACACTCAGTCCTCCTGTTGTTGGCTGGCAAGTGAGTGTTTGTTTGTGTGTGCGTCGTACACTAGCTGTTCATGTGCTTGGGGTACGTAGGAAGCACATGCGATCAACTGCTGCTGCTGCTGCTGCTGATCCTGCACGGTCCGTACGGACACGTAGGGGCTTTGGTCGATTCCGTCTGCAAGTCCATTGATGCCTATGCAACACGTCGTGGTACGGGAACACGCCGCCTAGATCTGCTCTTTAGGCGCAGGGTTTGCAGACCATGTTCGCTCGCTCGGTAGGAGGGGGTTGGGAATGTGTGCAACTGACGGCTGTTGGCTGATAAGAAGCAAGCGGTGCGAAAGATTATTGTGAGCGCGTTACATAGTAGAATGGGTGATATGTTTTGTTGTGGGTGGATCATAAATTTTGTTTAGTCCGCCTTATCTGAATATATAAATCCGAGTGATTATTCAGTGATGCAGATGAGATGCAGTTGCAGATGTGGCCCTGCACGAGCCAGAACGGAACGAGCGAGATCCTCCATCCATTCATGGCCTCCCGCTGCGCCGCTCCAATCGTGATGAGCGGAACACGACGCTGAAGACGAAGATAGACCTGAGCTGCTAGACCCTGTTTTTGTTTGCGCGGGTATTGCTTTCGGCTGCTTCATCCGACGGTTGTTGTTGTCGAGAACTAGGGTTCGTTCTTCTCTGTGCTTCTAGTATGCCTGAGACCTGGTTGGAAAGCGAAGAGAAAATATTTCGTCAAGTACGTACCTACACGTTGAGGGAAATGGGTGGAGGAAGGAGCAGATTGTTGTTGATCCCCCCCACCGACCCGACCTTTCAAGTAGTGTTGGGCATGAACGGCTGCCATGAACAATCTGTTTTACCACGACAACACTGAGAAGGGTGAGAGCTTGTTTGGTGGGATTTCTAAACGGAAAAGCCTAAGGCTTGTGGTTGTCTCTCCCTCGGTGTGATGCCCGGCACAATGCCGCGAATAGCTTGCAAATTCGACCGTGCCCAACACTAGACCTTTGTCATGATCAAAGCTCTGGGCACGCCTCGTTTTGGTTGGGAAAAGAGTCCTACGTCGGCAGCTGCAATGCTAAAATGGGGTCTCTTTGGATCTTACATTTGTACACTACTCTATCTTGTGTGAAGCTTGTACTTTGGGGCAGGCAAAACGTTAACCAAAGATATGGGAAGTAGAGGTGCAAACTGGGTATGTTGTGGTAGTGGACACGGTCTTGCCGATACACTCACTGCAGTGTATGTCGTTATCTAACTAGATAGAACACAGGGTCCAGTGATGCTGCTGAATAAACTTCAGTTATTGATCAGTTGATCGGCACCTGGCCGAGTTTCCCACTGGCTAGATTCTCTATGTGCTGAATAGGTACGCATTTACGACTAAATGGGTGCGATGAAAGACCAATAACAATGACGCACTAAGTTCCGTAGCTCTTACTAAGTCTTATATAGGTGTATCCGGCACTTATACCAGTGAAGGAATCACAGACCCATCCAGGCCACGGCTTGTGGAGACCGAAGTGGGAACGTTCATTACTCGGCTTTACGACCAGCGGATTCGAGGTCGTGGGGTGAAAACCCATGCACATTTCACTCCCTGACGAAAGCAAACACGCGCACGCAAGTAGGGCAATGAAATTTCCGCCGAGTTCCGAAGGGAGAGGAAGGCTCCGAGTGGAGCAGCTGGCTGCAAAAAATGCCTTTTTGCTTTTTTTTCGGGGCTCGGAATATTTCAAACGGTGGTTCATCTAGCCGGGCCTTTCTCCCATGACCTTGTCTCGCTGTCATGAGAACCCGAGATCACATTGAGTGGATTTGTGGGTGTAGGTCGGTCTTTTTCTTTTTTCTCTCTTTTTCTTTCTTTTTCTTTCTTTATTTTTCTTTTATTCCTTTTTCGTCGGCCTCACCGGCTCACTATCCGCCAGTTTCAACCGTTTGGGGACTGGGATCCGATCGATTTCAAGGGGTTCAGAGTAGGAAGGCTTCTAGAAGACATGGGTAGTGAAGGAATCATCTCATGATCGAGTTACACCAAATCCAGGGTTCAAAGGATCTATCGTCTATCGCCCACGACAGGCAAGTAGTAAAAACCAGTGGTTAAGATCTCAATCCTCATATTGAAGCCCATGATGCCTCTAACCGCCTCTCTTTTTGCCGGGAGAATACTTTTTCCACTAATATTCTACTGCCTAGCGCGCGTCTTTGAGGAGGCTTGAGAGATGGGGGACCTAGATGCTTGATATATCAGGGGTGCTTGCAATTTGCCGGGTTTTGCAAGCATAAAAGCCGAATGAGGGTGCGGCACTAGATCTGTGATTCCGAGTGGCCCGTGCCTTCGCTGAGTGCCATATGAAAATTCATTTGTGGGCCGCAGTTGACGTTTGCTGCAAGACACTGCCATCTATATAGTCATATTGAACATGTAGGGTTTGTACGTACGGTTGGTATCGAAGCGAGAAGCGAGCATTACACAGCGGGGCCGCGGGGGTTGCTGTCTATCTATTCGTCAATCTCTCTACAGCTACTCTACGTTACAGTATTAGAGTAGTCAAAATTCTCCGCGAATAATAACGATGAGTGGGTTGATTATTACTTAGACGAGGAGCCACGCGATGTACTACAAAACGACGGCTGGTTGGTTATGTTCCGCAGACAACAGCCCATCTGGATCATCTACTAACCACTCCTTGGGCCTACCGGTTCCACTGCCGCAGAACCACTGCTGGAAGTCCAGATCGAACCACTCACAAACCATGATGACAACTGTCGGCCTTTTGGATCCGACACCCTATCTCCACAACCACCACGGCCACTGCCAAAACACTACCTCGTCAAGGGTTGCTGCTCCTTCCAATTTCCTCAGTGGTGTAACCCTGGATATTATCTCAACGGGCGGCTCCAGACCATACGGGACCTAGGTACTCTAGCGCCAAGACTGATTTGGCACTGCAGGCGTTTAGAAACGTTGAACCTGTAATAGTTAGTCGGAAAGCAAAGAGAAGAAGTCCTAGGCAAGTCACCCACCGCACTGCAGTAGCACACATCCCGACTCGTAAGGATGTACTAATTGAGAAGCTGGATAGGTAGCTCCTCAGGAGACCGCGGCGGATATCGTCCAAAGACAAACCACCGAAAGAGACAACAATAACAACAAGGTGATGATGATGATGTTGCACTAACCACTGCACTTCACCTGCTTGCCTACCTCCGCAGATTTGGATTCGCTGTGCATGGTGTACGTAGTGGTAGTGGCAGCAGCAGTGCACTTGCCAGGACAAGTTGTCGTTCGACCGGCCTTGAAATAGTTCCCCGGGATGCGACAGCAAACGTGCATCATTACTCACAGAAAGGCAACACCGACCACATTACATACATACATTCATGCACAGTTTCGTTTATCGCCAATTGGAATAAACTCCACACTTCCCCTATCCAGGGAGAAACGGCCTTCGTCGACTTCACGCCTCGCGTCGGCTCTGTGGAGTTGATTTGTTCGCCCTAAAGGAGAGTGCCAAATCCAGCATACGATAGCTAGGTATGTTACTGTTTTCACACTCAGCACGACCGAGCTACTGACAAACGTCGTGTGGTCAACCTGAAACGCCTCCTAGTCCTCCACATTTCCAAAACGCCCCCAGTCCTCGCCCTGCGGCCTTAGGCCCTGTGATTATTCCGTATCTTTGCCCGTACTCTAGCCTAATGTGTTGCTGCCAAATAACTGGCGGCTTTGGAATCATTGCCTTCAGAATACACGCGAACGAAAGGTTGGGTTGCTGTAATTGTTGCTGGTTGTTTGGTCATTAGTGTTTGCTGCGGTGCTCTGCTGCGAGTGTACTAACCGGGCATGCGGCTGGTCCCATGCAGCATTGGCCTTAACTGGTCTTCCGTTGCTGCATGAGAGCTCGTTCTCTCTTTCCTCTTCTCTTCCGTGCCGAAAAGTGAGGAGTTCTTTGCGAACTTCTGATTGCTGCCGATTGGGTGAGCACGATCTTAACGCCGAGTGTTATTTCTATTCTTACGTTCTTTTATCCGGTGTCGCGATTTTGATCCCCCAATTCATTTTATTATTTTCCTACGAGAAGCGCTGTGTTCTCTTTTACTCTTAATACTCGACCCGGACTGACGTCGTTAATTATTAAGAACTAAGCACGCTCAAACATCTGTGGATCTGAACGGACAGTACCGCGACCCTTCCTGATCTTTAGCTCGCTGCGTCTACACTGGAGCCTTAGCTGTGATAACAGTGGTTAGTCCTACCATCCAGTATCATATCAGAGTCCCTTTGCCTGCCAGTTAAGCACCCGTCTGCCTCACCTTGCAGCCACACCAACCCCGCCTTCAAGCTTTTACCAACAATTGATGCGAATTAAGGACACACCAGCGGGCACAGTAGTTTCAACAGATATTCAGATTCAGATTCAGTAGCCCGTGCACTACTTCCCAATCGCTGGTTTGACAGTGTCTTCCCTTGCCCCTAGATTGATATTCTAGAAGCTGGCGCACAACCCAAGGTCGACGCTCTTACGTTCTTATATTTTTCATATATACCTTAATTGTGTTCTTTCCTTACCCAGTTTCTTATTTGGTGAGACGACTTGCCCTGTCTATTCTTCGGCTCTCTTTGTGTTCGACCACTGGCCTGTCATCATTTGTGTTGGTGAGACAACTGCTGCTGGGTCAGTGAAGTAAGGCGTTTCGCTTCTGCTCATTCAACAATCGTTCGAATTCCCGTCTATACTTAGTTGCATACGCACCGCTCGCTTTTTGCTCGAATCGGCTTCTGAAATTCCAACAGCCAGTTCTCGCTTTTCGGGATTTTAGGAAAAGCGTTTCTTCTCGATTTATTGGCTCTTCCAGCTCTCGTTCCTTAGATACGATACGACAGATACAACAGCAGAAACAACAGATAGGTACACTCACGAATATATATAACCGGTTTTGCCACGCTCATTTGCGCCAACGGCTTCCTACCCCTCCAACCAACCACCTGCCGATCCTACCTGGTGCCCATCAATAGGTTTTCCGGCAGCCTTCAGAGTATCCGCTGCACCATCTTGCAGCCTGCACCTATTTTGCCGCTAGTGGAACACCGCATCCAATATATCCCGCAAGCAATCACAATCTGAAATACTACATCTTCAGGACTCTGGACCCGGAAAGCACAAGTATTCTCTTGACGTCCAAACTCAATCGAACAATAACGGTGGTGTGATAATCATCCATCACCCTTCAGCACGCCCGCCATATTAGCACCCTGCATAGTTTGATTGCTAGCACAGCACATTCAACCTTCAAAATCATTCACCGTGCCTGCCTTACTACAAACCACTCAGCCTCCGGAAGGGAGAGGCTTGGGCCATTGGGAGGACGAGTCGAGCTTCAAACACTCGATGTCTCCTGAGATGTCGGGGTTTAGTAACGGCACTTCGTCACACCTGCCGTGGAGGGAACATTTAGACAGAGACGCTTCGACTGGAGTTTCCGCTGAGCAGGACGCACATTCAGGAAATCATCGGCCATCGCAGTCACGTATTTACGAGAATTACAGCACAGCTACGCCCCCAGCCGTGGAGGAGTGGCCTACCTCGGCATCTCACGAAGGCCACGGCATGGTCGGGTCACCGCACTCTCAAGGTTCACCGAGTTCGATGATAGATAGTCCGCAGTCCCAGCAGTCCGAAAATCGACGTTCTGTGGACATGACTGCCTCTGGACAATCCTCTCACGGCGACTCACAGCATATGTCGTTAAGCGAACGGAGACAAGAGAAGCGAAAGATGAAGCGCTTTCGGTAAGTTATTCAATCCCCCTCCCCTTCTAGTGGGGGTATTTGTTTATTTATTTTAACTCGATTGTTCTTTTTGTTGTATGCGGATCGCTAACTGCCATTGTTTGGTTACGTTCTAGACTCACACATAACCAGACCCGATTCCTGATGAGCGAGTTTGCACGACAAGCACATCCCGATGCTGCCCATCGAGAACGGCTGGCGAGAGAGATACCTGGACTCAGTCCACGACAAGTCCAAGTGTGGTTCCAAAACAGGTATGAATGGCATCCCGCCTGCCGATCTGATCTACATGGCTTCGCTAGGATCTTCTTTCTGGGGAACAGGTGACTAACGTGCTCGTTTCAGGAGAGCCAAGCTGAAACGAATGAGCAGCGATGATCGTGAGCGCATGATGAAGTCGCGCGCGTTGCCCGAGGAGTTCCCCATTTTACAAACGTTGCAATATGGAGGACGGATGATGGGCACGCCAGCAGCATCACCCACTGAATTTTCGTCTCCTGCGGGCGGGATTGGGTATCACCGCCCTGACTCCCTGCGGCGGAGACATCTGGGAGAGGATGAGGTGGCTGTGTCACCGACAACGCCGGCTTACGGCTTATCCTACGCGGCACCCTCATCTGGCGATATGTTGTCCCCCGTCTCTACGGGTGGTGAGCGCCCAGGATATATTGGATACATGTCGCCGCTCAACCCTCAGCAACGAGGAAATCCATTCTCTCGTGCAACCGACCCTTACCGGTCACACCCCAGCGTGCCGCGCTTGCAATTACATGATACACCACGTAGCCTTGGTGAGAACGCAAATTCACCGTTGGCAACTAGTACAACATATTCTGGGATAGCGGGCCATGATGATTATCAGCACAGCCCTAGTGGGTATTCCCTCCAAGGAATATCATACAATGAGCATCCGCGCAGTGTTCCTCCGGATACGCCTGCCAGCCCTTATGTGCACAGCAATCCAGGTATGTTATGTTTAGTCGTTCTTCTCCAACGTTGAACAGACGAGTCCCCTCTAGTCACCATATAATTGCGGTAGATACTAATATCTTTCAGGAGGCTTCGCCCATCCATATCCCTCACCAGCACCTGTGTCCGGCCAAAGGCCTCCTAGTTTCCCGCCGCCATTAACATTGTCAGAGTTCAAATACTCGCAGCAGCCTCCATTGACTCCTCATTCGGGCACCATGTCTGGCTTTGCAACGGCGCCCCCTCCCCAGGAGTACCAGATGCCACAAATGAGTGCACCTGCAGATGCTACCAGCTTCAATTCATCGTATCTTACGCGAAATGGCACAGGCTCAATAGGATCTGCTACAGCAGTGAATGCACCCGGTTCAGGACAACAGCAAGACTCAGATCGAACAAGAATGGGGCGAGAGTATGGACACCAGCGCAAGCGATCATCGTCTCATCCTCCAAGCTTTCCTCACCCCCGAGATCCTTAGTGATATAATGATTTTTAGTGTTATGGTACTGGTTCTCTTTGCTGGGTTTCTTTCTCGCACACGGAGTGGTGCTAGACATTTCACTGTGTCATAGGGATGGGATGGGAGTCGATATTGGGCGGGAGCTTGTCTTTTTGTTTCGTCTCATTTGGTTGGAATTCACGGCGTTTTCTTCCTCCAACGATATTGTAGCTTCGGCTTCAGCTTGTGCGTGCACAAACCACCACCACGTTATCTCGAAGCTGGCTTAAATTCTCTTCTCTGACACGAAAACGGTATTTTCAACTGTTTATATTTCAAATGCGACGACGAATACTGTAGAGGCTGGGGGGTTGTGATGCCTGTTTTAGTGAGCAGGCGGAGCCATTGTTCTTGGTTGTGTTCATTTTCTTTGCAGGCATGCTTGAACTGGATTGGTTGGTTGGGTTGGGTTATATATTTTTTGGGATTTCTTGTATTTTCTCTCTTTCTTGTCAATGTTTTTGGTTGCTATGTCTGTATGTGTTTGATTTTTTACGGGAAGCGCTCGTTCAGGCGGGACCAGGCACCGCTTTTTTCCGGGACATGATTTTTTATGTTGCATAGCTTTTTGTTTTGTTAATCTGGTATTTTTGCGAGTTTTACGATGGCATGGCATGGAATGGCTACTGTGCGCTGCTTGTGGGGCGGTGTGGTGGAATGTATGCTGCTAGGATGAGGATTCGGGAGGTGGGGAAAGGCGCGGGGGCGTGGCGTTAAGCTAGCTAGACCAGATAATACCTAGCGAGATCAAACTGATGAATTTTGTGTGCAAATTTGCCAGGTTTCATTCTGTTTTTTGTTTTTATTTTGATTGTTTTTGGGACCTTTTTTGAAACATAATTTTCGCAAGGCGTCGTCGTGAATTTTGCACCTCGAATTTTAGTTTCTATAGCGGTAAAACTATTTTAAAGTCGCAGCATCTGTTCTGCTAAAAATGACGTTTGTGTATCAACCTCATTCCTTGCCGGCGGTGAACGGTAAGGCTAGGCCAGCATATGGAAATGGCTTGCTTACTGGGAGGGTGCCCGAGGTGTTGCTGCAGGGACTACGGACGGTGCTTGCTGGCCATGGATGCTGGATGCTAGATGTGACAGGACATTCATTACCTGTCTGTCTGCTAGCTGCTTCATGCCTCATGACGAATATGTTCGGGAGAAGGAATTGAAAACACCAAAAGCGAGGTAAGTACGTACGTACGGCGCGGCAGCAGAGTTGTCCCACGGCCACGTTTCAACTGGATCGCAAGAGAATCGAAACTACTAGCTAAACTATAGAGGTCGGAAGATTTTGTGACAGATTGATGAGTTGGTCAGAGCTCCTCACGGACGTTGAACGTTGTTGTTCGTTCTAGACTTTGACGACGACTTCACAGACGTGTCGGGAAGGATGGCGATGAAGAAGGGTGGGATATGACTTCATAAGTACCGCGCAAGGAAATTCCGTGTGGGAAGAAGAAAGAGAGATAACTGGTGGATGGTGGCGGTGGATCGTGATGTTGTGCAGCGCAGGGTGCATGCACGCGCACAACACCACACCTCGCATTGAACCCTCTCGGTTTCTATTTTTTTCTTTTCGTTCGTCTTGTTTTTTCTGCTCGGCAGCTATCCAATCATTCAGCGACATATGCAGCTGTGGATAAGCATCGGGGAAGAGTCCATAGGAAGTGGTTCGTCTAAGTTGTCGGTTCGTCTAGTTTAGTTGGCCATGAAAGTAAGAGGACGCCGGCCTACTGTATCTACCCGTCGTTGATTGTAAGCTTCTTTTTTGTTTTTTTTTCGCTCATCACATGAGAAAAAAGTATGGAATCACACACCACACACACTGATACACGCACTAGATGGAAGGAAGCGTAGTGACGTGATGTGGTAATGGCTCTATCTTTTTTGTTTTTTTTTGTTTGTTCTGAGCGCCGTTGGTGATAGTGGGTTAGGGGTGTGGAAGGTTTAAGGCACCGCAGACGTAACTGTACACCGGAAATTATAATGAAGCTATGTTGGCGAGAGATAGGGAGTGACGTGATGGGACGCGGTGTTTTCTGTTGAGTTGGCAATGTTCCATGATGGGGGGCATCTTCATTATCAGGGGCAGGGTGGGGGGGCAATGGAAAATTTACGTATACACGGTTGGGCGGGCGAACGGATGGGAAGCTGAATCGATGAGGGCATTTGGGGGTGGAATAGCACTCAGCAGTGGATAGTTGGGGGGCCAGGAGATGCGGGGGCTGCGGTCATAAATCAGCACTCGCCCTGAGGGAATAGAAAGAGTATGAGTGAGCGTTTTGAATCTGTACGATATGTGCCTGGATAATAGAACGCGTCGGGCTGTTGGACAAGAAACAAAACTGAGTGAAAGAGCCAGAGCGTCGTTATCAGAGAACACATTTGGTCCAACGTTATGGGACCATTAGCCGGCTATATAGCTCCATTCCCAAACTACCGCGGAGATTAGAAGTTGCTGAGCTGCTTCAATCGATAGCGGTCAGGTTCCGAGTGTTCTGTAGACAGAAACCACCCAGAAGACGATGAGCAGTATCTTCATTGCATGTTTTCGCAGCACTAATTCTGTCGCCGATCAAACGGACTCAGTCGCACGAATTTCGCGCGATATCGCTTACTCCGTGGTCTCTCAACAAAACCACATACCCCAGACCCTTCTCCTGCTTCCCTGCAGGCAAAACAATCAGGCCGCCAACATTCCCAACCCCTAATCACGCCATATCACCCAATCACAGTATCTCACCCTTGTCAGGTTCGGTTTCCTCGGTAAAGCTCTGCATATGCTGGTAGAATTGATGAATACCCGGTGTGTATGAGGAGTTCTGATCTTAGACGGCGGCTGAGGCGAGTATTGTCGCCAGGTACGGTCCAAGGGCCGGAGCGGTGGGCCTTGCCGCAGCAGGTCGGGAGTCACGGCTCCACCAGAAATCGCGAGTATGGTAGGTGTTTCCGGAATACGTAGCTTTTCCGCAGGTCTGAGAGGCTAATGTGGAGAAAAGAGCGCTTCTGAAGGTGATGAAGCTATGATCTCCTGATGTGACGTATTCTCATTTCGGAGGACTAGGAGTTGAACAAAACGCCAATTGCGGTTGCATACTCGCACTAGTGATGGCTAAACGGCCTGGACCCGTGCGCCTTTAAGAATCGGGTGTGGGGGTAACAGCACCCGCGAGGATATAGTGGCTGGTCGGAAGCTATCTACTGCTTGAGGGCTTCGGTGTCCTTTTCCGGAACCCTGGCATCACGGAGCTTCGGGGGTAGCGAAATTCCACCCAGGTTATCGGAACAAGTTCAGCAATGGAAGGAAGCCTACAATGTGGTGAAAGTAGAACAAAGTTCCTATCTATGGCTTTTCTATTGGCAATAATTTACCGCTTCGCCGCCGCTACGGAGCCGTGTTTTTTAGGGGTTTCCTGAGGAACAGCTGCTATTAATCTCGGGTAGAAGGGTATAGTGACAGATCTGTCATTCCGGAACTCTTGGAATCTCGGGCCGTAAATGACGGCCGTTGGCGCCACCGTCAACTCGGACGCGAGAATTAAGGTATAATAACAAGTGCCTTGCCTTTGAAGAAGCATTGGGATCATATATTGCTTCTAATTGCTAACTTCTTCCTACTACTATCCTGCAGTGGAGCGAACTTCCTACATTAAATGCAAGGTGCATTTAACTGGAACTACAGGCCGCGTCACTTCTTTGGGGGTACTACAGTCAGGGAAGCAGAAGATCCACGCGGAGGGAAGGATATTCCTAGTCCTTCGTTGCTAGGTTCAGTGCTAAAGGTTGTTAGAGCAAGGTGGAGCATCGCTTGGTCCCACTACTGATCCCAATCTTTGAGTTGGGGATTTTGACCACTCAAAGCGCGCTCAAGCGGTCAATGAGCTTAAGCTAAGCCCGACCCACACCACTCAACCTGAGGAAGGAGGGAGAACGACCTTACTATTAGAACGTATGACGGTACATCACCGCAATTAGGATATTCTTCCATGGCAGGCCGCTCGATGTAGTTTGGTGAAGATATATCTTTCCTTTCACTTACCTCTTCAAGTGCATATAAGGGCATCTATCTTCTGTACCAGCTAGGAATTGCGAGGTGACTACAGGCGCAAGACTCAACCGCGAATAGGTCAACTCCACATTAAACAGAATGATACTTTGGCCGTGGGCTGCGTCTAGCGAGCACTCGGTGGGGTGTGGGTTTGGTTGTTTCGTGAGGGAAGATGCTCGGGACGACGTTAATCCCATGTTCCTCAAGCGATATTCTTCCGCTCACGGAATTTCATCAAATTTATTAACATAAAACTCGATCCTGCAGTCCACCTAGTCCACCACTTGTTACCATAGAAGCTACCCGGTGAACCACAGATCACCCATCAACACCGCCGCTTTTGCCTGTTGTTCCGGATCAGACGCTATCATTCTCCGCAAATACTTCATCAGGGTCTCAATAACATCTTCACTCAGAATCTGAGTCTGCTTAACTTTTTCTTTATAGTAGCGCTTCTTCCCCTCCTCCTCGTGCGGTAGAACATACTCCCAGTCTTTTAGGTATTCCACTGGGATATTGATACCATTCTTCAGAACACCCGGAATACAGTGCGGCGGCATGTTTCCAACAATTATATTGAACATAACTAAGTATTAAGTCGAAATGACGCTCAGTAATGAAAGGGCTAACCTCGAAGAGATGACAAATTCGAATACCGTGCAGCCGAGGTTTCAAATATCTACCATTCTACTGAGGCTATCCGCTACACGCTCAATTACCTCGGATTTGTTACTATTTCCATTTAGGGGCCAGGTGGGCCAATATGATTTCATTCTCACAACAATAAACCATGAATCAGCCAATCAACGTCAGCGTATCAAATGGCAAAAATATGAGGAAACAGAGCGTAGGGATGTTGAAGGACCAGTTCCGACGGGTGAAGTACCCAGGAGTTTGAGATGTCGTTTAGGCGTTGTCGATGAAGAACACCTTCTCTAGGTCGATAAGTTGTAGGTCACCAAGATCCGGCACCCCCCATTCATAGAATCAATTGAATAGACCTGATACTCTGGAATACCGACGCCTAGAGTTCCACCGTCGTGCCGTGATACTTTGCTACTGCCTGGGGAACCGAGTCTCTTTACGAGCGCCTCAGGGTCAAGGTAGCCCAATTCGGGGACGCGAAACAGAATATTACGTGTATGGATATCGCCATGAGCAACACCAGACTCATAAAAAATCCACCGCCAGCAGTTTTCTAGATAGCTTGCGCGCCAATACGCTACCCGGCCGGTAGCCAGTACTTCTGCGCTGTGCGACCGAAAAATAATATGGGCTTAGTAGATCGAACATAATATAGAGATGGTGGCTATTCGGACCGGTGACGAAAGGAGTCCAGCAGGTGTGCGAGACAATCTTACGACCAAGAGAATCGTTACTAAACACGCTAAGGTGCTTTAGAATCTGCAGTTCGCGGTTGATTTCCTGAGATACCGGCGGCGAAGGCCTTGATCGATATGTTCCGCTTCACGATCGCCACGAGCTAGGTCCCACGCAAGCCAGACAGTACACAAGTCCCCGAAGCCGAGCTTATGGACTAGTACTAACCATCGCCCAAGCGATCGCCTGATAGATAGGATGGTAGCCGCACGATTGATTCGGAGGTTGAATTCCTGGTTATCCATTGTCGCAGGGCGCGTAATCGTAGTGAATGATGTGAAGGTAAAGAGGGTTTATAAAGGAGAGAGGGGATAACTAACTGAGTTCGCGCAGTGACTCCTTCAGTTCCCGCTTGTACAGGCGTGCGCTTAACCTACCAAGGTCTGTCGGTCCGTTGCCAGTCAGGTCTATGCGCGCGCTTGCAGTGCTAGTTATCCGGCTTCGGCTGCGCCATTATGTATACTTTGGCGAGATGTTGGTTCTTGATGTGATGGAGGTAGCAGTTCTCTTGTGATTTGTATTCTGCGCTGGCGTTCAAGACATTCCAAAATTAGTAGATCTAGAGGGAATAGGTATCGCATGGTATAAACTCCTGGTGCAGGCTCGAAACTTACAGTGCTCACTTTTTGTTCGTCTTCTGTCTGATATAGGCCGTACTACACTGTAGTTCTACTGCTCTCTGTGGTAATCAAAATTAAAATTTCCGTCAAGTGATTTCAGCTTTTTGTATGCGTTGGTATTTTGCAACAGGGATAGACATCGAAGGTCTTCCGGTTTCTCATAACGAGAGATTGAAGACAACACTAGTAAGCAAAGAACAGGAGACGTGGGCCAAAGGTAAGGCCGTTTACACAGAGCAAAGCATAGAGTAAACAATTTTGCTAGCCTTTGAGGCAGACATTGGACTAATAGTTTTCTGGCAAACAGTCTTTTTGACCCTCCTCACCCTCCTCCACCACCTCCGCCACCACTTCCACTCCTCATTCGTTCCATCTTCTACCACTACCACTTCCTTGCCTCATCCGCTCCGCTTGCCTCAAACACCAAGGATGGAACTAATTATCGAGATCTCTAACTACTATAATACGTTGAAGATTTACTGGGGCCTAGGTTCAATGTAAGTTGTCGAGGTAGATGGAGCTGCGGAAGGAAGTAACAGGAATAGAGGTTGTATGTGTATTGGTGTTCTGGACGATCATGATTCTAGTCTTCTACAGAGTACAAAGATGCCGCTTAGCTTAGTAGTAAATCATGGCGCTATTAACGTCAGCCGCTTTAAACACCGGGTATTGTAAATACCATGTTCAGATTCGAAACTTGCTCTACTCTCTTTTTGCTCTACTAGGGGATATACTATGCCTGTCTTGTAATTCTCGGTGCGGACCCGGTGGATTAAATCCCTATGAAGTGATATGCGTGCTGGTGTTTTGCATAGTCATGATTCTGTATCTTGCTGAGTAAAAACATGTCCCTTAGCTTAGCTGGCGCTCGAAACGTCGGGTACTATAAAAACCAGTGCTGTAAACGCCCAGTGCAGGTTCGAAACTTGCGGTGCTCCCTTTTTTCTCTGCTTGTCTGCTGTCTGACATGAGGCAGTCCTCTGCAGTTCCACCCCTCTCTACCGGTATCCGGGGATTACCTTTCTACGATGGTGATTTTGTGCTGGTGTTTCGCATGATCATGGGCTGTGGTCTAGAACGCAAATAGTTCTGGTCTTGCATTGTAAAATGATGCCGCTTAGCTCAGCTACAAAATCAGGACGCTATAAACGTCGGTGCCGTAAATACCAGGTGCTGAGAACTCCAAGTGTGGGTTCAAAACCTGCAATACTCAGTGACAAGTATTGTAAACACCAGTAGCGGGCTCAAAGCTTGCAGTGTTCATTCCTTTACCTTTTACTTACCACTTTCGTTTGCCGTGAAAGCCATTGTAACTCGCTAAAACCTTAGACTTTGGTGGATTTCTATTACCACTAGTGTGCCGTCAAGATCACCATCACAGACATAGATTCAAACAAGCACCAAGGATTATACCACGCCCAAACTTAGTCCAAGCGGTAACGGGGAGCGTACCCGCACAATAAGCCCATTACCGAGTGTTGCTTCGCGATGAGACATATCTACAAGCCAGCTCTCAAACGTAAGAACTCTCTGTCACCTCGGGATATCCCAAATGTCTTGAATCACTGCACTAGATTAAAAGGTTGAACCAGTACACCCCCTCATCTTCATAACTTATCACCCGGTGTCTTCACAGTAAGTCACTTGGAGTGCTTGGAGCGTTCAATGTTGCATATCTGGTGGTGGCAAAGGTAGCAAAAGGCTTCGCAACAGTCGCCAATATTTTGTACTATATATCTCGTGTCTTTCTCCTTTTCTCTTCTCTATACCATAGTCTATGCACACGGTTCTCCCCTTCCATATCGTAACATTCAATTTTTTTAGCAGACGGAAACGGTTCCTCCGGGTTGCTCATCAGCAAGGGGGCCTCCGCCTCCGCCACCAGCCTAAAGCAGCAGAGGGCGCTGCACCTTACATCCTAGAACAAGTACGAAGGGGTAGTTCGGCTGCTTATCAACATTGGCACCTGACATGCCAGAATGGGCACAAGGGGTAGTACAGTTGCTAATCGATAAGGGTGCCTACGTCTTCGCCACTGACCTGAAATAGTAGAGGGAGCTGCGCCTTACATTCTAGAACAGGTATGAAGAGATAGTCTGGCTACTTATCGACATTGGCACCTGGTTATCGGTACCTGGCATGCCAGAATGGGCACATCTCCGCCATCAATTTGAAACAGTAGAGGGCACTACACTTTACATCTTAGACAAGGGCGCCTCCGTCTCTGCCACTGACCTTGTAATGGCGTCAAGGCCAAGAACGAGTGATTTGCTATGTAAGACTTCATTGTGTACACATGTGACGGAGGAGCTGTCTTTTAAGATCCCTTCCAAGGGAAATAAACGTCCGTCATCCACCTGAAACGTAACAGACCTGAAGCAACAGAGGGCGCTGCACTTCGTATCCCAGAACGGGTACGAGCCGGCAGTCCAGCTGTTTATCGACAAGGGCGCTCCTTCTCCACCACCGACCTGAAGCAGCAGAGGGTGCTGCATCTCACATCCTAAAACAGGCATGAGGCAGTAGTCCGGTTGCTTACCGACAAGGGCGCCTTCCGTCTCCGCCACCAACCTGAAGCGGTAGAGGCCGCTGCACCTCGCGTCCAAGCTCAGGCACAAGGCGATAGTCTGGCTGATCAAGACATGGGCGCCTCCATATCCGCTGTGGCAGACGCCACTGCATCTCGCCCTGCAGAATGGGCACAAGGGGGTGTACCTGCTGTTAATTAGCTTACTTTGAACCCAATCGTTACTTCTACCATAAGTCCTGTCTCTTCATATCCAACGGATTGGTGGCTTCCGATGGATCATTCTATTAAATAGATATCGATTCCGTTCGAGTTAATTCTATTTCTTTCTCCAATGTACTCTATCCTCATCTTTTGAATGGCTTTACGATACTGCGGTATTTAGTTTCTCTCTTTTGTCTGTTTTGGTAGAGGGTCTTATGTGGGCCATATTTCGTTCAACCAAAAACTAATTCAGCTGCATAATTATTTCCAGTGATTTTGAATTCTTTCTACAATCCGATTTTTTTATAGTTTGTCTTAGTCAGGTCCGAGAGTTGTGTTGGGAAATCAGGGAGTAATGGGTTCGTACTGGTTTGGGTTTTGTGACAATTGCAGCAGGATGCATTTTTAGATGGACTTTTGGCACCAGTGGCGGGGAGAGGTATTAAAATGCTGTTTTTTTTTATAAGGCGGCGAACACCTTGGACCGGAGGGAGCCACCAGTGACATGTCAAATTGGCTCAGTGGATGAGCTCAACTGCATCTTCCGTTCCATTTTCTCCATCCATTCTCAACACGTCCGGTATGGTACTAAATCCTGAGACGACTGTCGCGAGCCTCTCTAAAATGACGGTAACGAAATTGCGTACTTTAGTACTATACCTTCGAAAAGAGCTTCCACAATTTGCAGTCACTCATGGCGCGGTTTTAATTACAATGAAGTATTTACGAACAAATGGAACCGAACTGGATAAAATAACAAAAAAACCTAGGACAATTTACTCTCTCTCCTCCCCTCCTCCCTCGTCTCCTCTGGCCACTCTAACCATCCAAACACCTTCGGGACTTTTACTATAACTTAAGGGTTGATTAAGAGGGCCTGAGGTTCCTTTTTGACTCGCAGTTTGGTTGAGATGGGAGATGGGAGCGCTGGCTGGGGCTTGGGTTTAGCCATCTAGAGGGTATCAATAGATGAGGAGGGAGGGATTACCTTCGGTTGTTGTGATTGTTGTGGGTGGAAAAATTGGTTGATCGAGAAAGTGTCACGGTCGATCGAAAGAGCGGATGTCTGAAGAGGAGAGAGGAAAGAAGGAATGGAAGAAGGGACGGGAGGGTGTAGATGGATTTTAAGGGTTTGCATTTAGTTTCAATGGCAAGTGAGGTGCCATTAGAGTGCGCTCGTAAACCAACGTCTGCCTCCTTTGCAAGCTCAATTGGCAGACTGCTTGCCGACTGACAAAGGCTCTGGGCACGAGAGCACTATTAGAGTGGAGACTCTCTGTACAAGCGTAACTATCATACATCGCTCTCATCAGGTGCTGAAAAAGCAAAGTGACTCCGACCTAAAAATCAACGCTGCTGGATATATGCACACCTCCACCACCACCCCTCCTCAAGAAGCATCCTTACAACCTCCTCCAGAACACCTTATACAGATGTTCATAATGTCTCCCCAGGTATCCCCCAATCTTCCCACTCTCCACCACAATCCTCGCTAGCCCACTCAACCACACCGCAGCCGTCCCTACCGCAGCCATCCCTACTAACTTCCTCCTCCTCTCCTCAACCTTCAAATAATTCGCCCACCCATACACCACATGATAACTCACGAGCCCCACAAACCCGGCATAAAACGCCCCGCTAGTCCACTTCGCCCACCTCCCCTGCCAAAATCCATACGCCAAATACTCCAGTGTGACCTGCGAGGAATCCCCATCGACGTACAGCGGCACCAACCGATTCAACGTCGCATGCACAGCCACAAACGGCACCGCAATCCACCCAGTCCTACTCACCCCCGAAAAATTTCTCCATCGCCACATCGATACCGACGCCGGCGACCTGCCACCATACCGCGCCCGCTGCCGAAAGTGTCGATGCAGTCGCAGAGCAAGTCCGGATGTGATGTGGAGGGCCAGCGAGGCGGGGATCAGGAGGAGCTCGGTGTGCGGTGTTGCTTGGTAGAAGTAGGTTCTTGCGAGGAGCAGGGATGAATTACCGGAGTCGACACCGAAGAGAAGCGGGGACAGCGCCGAGCTCGCGCTGTGGACGCCTAGGAACGTCAGGAATGCGTAGGAGCTGTATTTTTGTGTGCGTGCCACTATGGAGGTTAGCACAAGTGGGGGAGGGGGAGAGGCGCGGCTTACGCCATTTTGCCAGCCCGCTACTGTTACTGTGGTGGTAGTTGAAGGTGCTGGATTTTGAGAGAGGGGGCGTTATGGAGGGGTCGTCGGAGGTGGTGTAGAATGCGTCGTCTTCGATTGGTGAGGGTGCCAGCTCGCGCATGGAGATTAGAGAGACTTCGTCGTCGTCGCGTTGGCGAGGGATGTAGAGATCCGTCATGGCTTCGGTGTGGGTTTAGACGAATGTTCAATTGCTGGCTCGAGAACTAACAGAGAGAGAAACAAAGGAAAGGAAAGAAAGGCGGGGAAAAAGTGAAGATGTGGAGTTGTCGATAGAGTGCTTTGTTGGCCGGTTTCGACTTTTTCAGATGCAACATGCGTTGGTTAGTGGCACCGCTACTCTAGCGTCGGCTCTGCCGCAAGGATGATTGGCTGCCGAGGTTGACGTCATGTTCCTTCTCTCCGCAACTTCGATAGCCGCACAGACCAGAATACCCACTGTCACCGCAACAATGGCATCAACACTCCGTCTCTTCCGTCCATCCCTCTTACACCTCAATTCCCCTGGCCGCCGCTATGTCTCCGCCTTCGGCTACACGCAAGCAAAGTCCCTTGTCTACAGCGAATACGGCGAGCCCAAAACCGTGCTAAAACTGCACAAGCACTCCCTCCCCGCCGCCTATGGCCCCGAGATCCTCATCAAATTCCTTGCTTCCCCTATTAACCCAGCAGACATAAACCAGATCGAAGGCGTGTACCCGTCCAAGCCCAAGATGACGATCGAACTGGGTACTGCAAAGCCCGCGGCGGTAGGCGGCAATGAGGGCGTAGTCGAAGTCATCTCAGTCGGCGCCGACGTCAAAACCTTCAACCCGGGCGACCGGGCGATCATGAAACACACCGGCTTCGGAACCTGGCGGACACACGCGATCGCACAAGACAAACACCTACTGAAGATCCCCGACGAGTTCGCAGACATCAGCGCGTTGTCGGCTGCCACTATCTCCGTGAACCCCTGTACCGCCTACCGCATGTTGAAGGATTTCGTTGAACTGAAGCCAGGCGACTATTTCATCCAGAACGGGGCGAACTCGGGGGTGGGACGTGCGGCGATCCAGTTGGGGAGGATCTGGGGGCTGAAGAGTATCAACATTGTCCGCGACCGGCCTAATCTTGAGGAATTGAAGGAGGAGCTTATGGAACTCGGCGCGGATACGGTCGTGACTGAAGAGGAGGTGAAGAGTAGGAATTTCTGGGATCGCATTCAGAAGTTGACGAACAAGAAGGGGATAAAGTTGGGGCTCAACTGTGTCGGAGGGAAATCTACGCACTACCTCATCAAGCAGCTAGGAGAGGGGGGCCATGTTGTCACCTATGGCGCTATGTCGAAACAACCACTCAATCTGAATGCTAGCGCGCTAATCTTTAAGGATATACATGCACATGGGTTTTGGGTTTCAAGATGGAGCGACAATTTCCCGGAAGAGAAGGCGGCGATGGTGGCGGAGATCTTTGGGTATATACAGAAGGGAGAGTTTAAGGAGGTTCCGTTTGAGAAGACGGTGTGGAATGATGAAACCAAAGAGGAGGAACTGCTGAGTGCGGTGGAAAATAGCGGACAGGCTTATGGAGGAAAGAAACAGGTCTTTGTTTTTGAGGAGTAGATGTGATAACTCTGTCACTTGTACATACATTATTGGGTTAAGTGGGGTGTGTTCTGTAGGGAACGGTCAAACTTGAATGGATATCCTGAGAGGATGGAGTGGAATTCAGCCCTTTCGATAACTCGGTGCATCACTTGAGCTGATTTTACACGGCCTGTCAAAATACCGTACCGGACTTTGTACTTCATACCGGGAGGGTTGATTACATGGCGAATTAATTCATACCACGCAGGCTTACACCTGTTGGGCCACATACCGCGGACTGTGATTACAGTATGTCACGAAGCACAAAGATGGGGGTGGGGATGAAAAGACAGTGGTGGATAACGTGGCTGGAGTGGACGATGAACAACAATACCCCTTGACTTTGAAGTACAGAGGTTCACAGGATAGTATTCGGCTGCGGCGTATGATTACAGATCGCTGAGCTTATACTCCTCTTGTTTACAATTACCAAGACAAAAATTTCTCATATCAAACGCCCTTTGATTACTGATTACGTATGAAATACAAAGCCCGGTATAGTTGATGATAGAGACGCCAGAAAAGTCTGAACGTGAAAGGTTTACATCACAGATCTTGTCACGTCCTGTCCAAACCCGAAATGCCTTCTAGATCTTCATTTCCCCTTCACCATTTTCCGCACCGCCCCTCCCACCACCTACATCCAGCAATTTACACCTCTCGTCAAACCGCAGATGTCCTTAATTCTAAGAAAGTAAATGTTTTCACGATCCTCTAGTTCTTGCTCGTCTTCCTGGCAGTAAACTCCCCTCAAAGTAAGCTCTTCCGCGATAGCGAAGGAGGAAATCGGTGTTCGCCACTCCAAAAAGGCCGTAGGAGAAAGCGTAATAGGGATTTCTTTCACGTCAAGGCGCCAGAAACAACGATCACGTGCAACTAGCCCAAAGCGTCATAGCTCGCGTCACCTCTACCCATACCTCTCTACCTCTCTTCCTCCCCCCTCCATCTCACATCTCAACAATGTCACACACCCTCCCACCCGCCCTAACCTCGTCTGCGCGCGAAGCGCGCTTCAGCTTCTACTGCACACTGTGCTTGAAGGGCTACCAACGCATCCACGAGTTCGAGGCACACGAGAACTCGTACGATCACCAGCACAAGAAACGGTTTCAGGAGATGAAGGCGATGCAGAAGCCTACGTTTACGCGGTCTACGGATGATAATGGCGGGATTAAGAGTATTAGTCTTGTTGCGGAAAAGAAGGGGAAGAAGGGGG
>Ga0307515_10000757_pt1 | contig 74840 bp, 50 predicted proteins | sample 17_EM_MG_FD_194513 | JGI IMG/M metagenome (GOLD analysis project Ga0307515, IMG submission 194513) | Populus trichocarpa ectomycorrhiza microbial communities from riparian zone in the Pacific Northwest, United States - 17_EM | ecosystem: Host-associated > Plants > Roots > Unclassified | place... | reverse complement strand
ATGGAGTTCAGTTGCGCCTCCAGGCAGGTGCTGAAGATGCGCGCCTCGGTGTTGCCGCGCGCGCCGGCGATGGCGCGGCCGCGCAGCGGACCGTAGACATGGATGTTGCCGTCGGCAATGACTTCGGCACCGAAGTTGACCACCGCCAGCACCACCAGATCGGCGCCGCGCGCGTAGATCTGCTGGCCGGAGCGCAGCGGTTTGTCGATGACCAGTGTGCCCGCGGCCGGCGCCGGTGCCACCACGGCCTCGACGGGGACCGCCGCCGCAGGCTCGGCGGCGGCCAGCGGCAGGGTATGGGCGATGTCGGGCGTTTCCACCAGGCCCGCGGCGGCCGCCGCGCCCAGCTGCGCACTGGTGCCGCCATGCACCGCGATCGGCCGCATGCGGTAGGTGCGCAGCAGGGTGTTGAGCCGGTTGAAATCGATGGCGCCCGCGTCCTCGGGCAATTGCGCCAGATTGATCACCACCGGGTCCTGGTCGAAGAAATCGGGCGTGTCGCCAAAACGCGCCTTCAGCTCGCTGGCGAGGGCCGACAGATCGCCGGTCTTGAGCACCACCGCGATCAACGGCAAGGTGGCGCTCTTGAGATCAAAGCAGGCACGTTGGTGCCCAGCGGGTGCTGAGGACATGGAGGGGGAGGAAGGGGTATTGGCCAAAATGGCGGATTTTACTTGCGGCCGCCCTCACTCCCGCGGACAAGCCATCCGGCCTTACTTGGCCTTACCCCTCGTTACCCGGCCGTGACACGCTGGGCCAGATGCGCCAGGGCTTCTTCCACCTGATCGACCAGGATCAGGCACAGGTCGCCCGGCTCCAGTCGCTCCAGCGCGTGGTCGATGGCGATGAATTCGCCATGGATTTCGTCGACGCGATGGGTGCGCTTGGCATTCGCCAGCCCCTGGCGCAGCAGCTTCAGCACTTCGCCATCGGCACGGCCGCGCTGGCAGGCGTCCTCGAACAGGATCACGTCGTCGAAGGCGTCGCCCAGGATCACCGTCTGCTCGCGGATGTCGTCGTCGCGGCGGTCGCCGGCGCCGCTGATCACCACCGAGCGGCGTGCCGCCGGCATCGCGTCCACCGCCGCCACCAGGGCGCGCATGGCGTCGGGGTTGTGGCCGTAGTCGGCGATCACCGTGGCGCCACGGTAGTCCATCACGTTGAAACGGCCTGGCGCGTTGTCGGCGTCGTTGGCAAAACTGGCCAGGCCGCGGCGGATGGTGTCCCAGCTCTGGCCCGCGCCCCAGGCGGCAGCGATCGAGGCCATGGCGTTTTCGACCTGAAAGCCGATGCTGCCGTTGCGGGTGAGCGGAATGTCGCGCAGCGCAATCTTCTCGCGCCAGGAGCCGACGGCGGCCACGATGGCATCACCGTCCACATACACCGTGCGCCGGCCCTGGGCGCGGTGTGTGGCCATCACCGGATGGTGGCGGTCGGCAGCGAAATAGATCACATGGCCCGGACAGGCCGCCGCCATGGCGGCGACGATGGGATCGGCCGCGTTCAGCACGGCATAACCTTCGGGCGCGACGTTTTGCACGATCACGCGCTTGAGCACGGCCAGGTCTTCCACCGTGGTGATGTAGTTCAGGCCCAGGTGGTCGCCGGAGCCGATGTTGGTGACCACGGCCACCTGGCAGCGGTCGAAGCCCAGGCCTTCGCGCAGCATGCCGCCGCGCGCGGTCTCGAACACGGCAGCGTCCACGTCGGGGTGCATCAGCACGTTGCGCGCGCTCTTGGGGCCGCTGCAGTCGCCGCTGTCGATCTGCCGGCCTTCGACGTAGACGCCGTCGGTGTTGGTCATGCCCACACGCAGGCCGCTGCTGGCGAACAGGTGCGCGATCAGCCGCGCGGTGGTGGTCTTGCCGTTGGTGCCGGTAACGGCCACCACGGGGATACGGCCGTCTTCGTCCGGGCCGTACAGGTGATTGACCATGGCCTCGCCGACGTTGCGGCCCTTGCCGTACGAGGGCGAGATGTGCATGCGCAGGCCGGGCGCGGCATTCACTTCCACGATGCCGCCGTGCTGCTCTTCCAGCGGCCGGAGCATGGTTTCGCAGACCAGGTCGACGCCGCAGATATGCAGGCCGACCATCTGTGCCGCCGTCACGGCCTGCGCGGCGATGTCGGGGTGCACGTCGTCGGTGACGTCGGTGGCGGTGCCGCCGGTGCTGAGATTGGCGTTGTTGCGCAGCAGGATGCGGCGGCCCTTTTCGGCCACCGACTGCGGCGTCAGGCCCTGCGCCGCCAGACGCGCCACGGCGATGTCGTCGAAGCGGATCTTGGTCAGCGAAGTGGCATGGCCCTCGCCGCGCCGCGGGTCGGCATTGACGATGTCGACCAGTTCGCGCACGGTGTGCACGCCGTCACCCAGCACCTGAGGCGGGTCGCGGCGGGCCGCGGCCACCATCTTCGAGCCCACCACCAGCAGGCGGAAGTCGCTGCCGGGCAGGAATTTTTCGACCATCACTTCACCGAATTCAGCGGCGGCACGGAAGGCTACCTCCAGGTGCGCGCGGTCGACGATGTTGACCGTCACGCCCTTGCCCTGGTTGCCGTCCTGCGGCTTCACCACCACTGGCAGGCCGATCGCCTGGGCCGCGGCCCAGGCGGCATCGACGTCGGCCACCGGCCGGCCCAGCGGCACCGGCACGCCGGCCGCGTGCAGCAGCTTCTTGGTGAGGTCTTTGTCTTGCGCAATGGATTCGGAGACGGCGCTGGTGGCGTCCACCTCGGCCGCCTGGATGCGGCGCTGGCGCGAGCCCCAGCCGAACTGCACCAGGCTGCCCTGGGTGAGACGGCGCCACGGAATGCCGCGCACGGCGGCCGCGTCGACGATGGCGCCGGTGCTCGGGCCCAGGCGCTCGTCTTCATCGGTTTCGCGCAGCCGCGCAATCGCACCGTCCACGTCGAAGCTGGTGCGCCGCAGGGCGGCCTGGATCAGTTGCTGGCCGAGATCAAGGGCCAAACGGCCGACGGACTCTTCGCTGTATTCGACGACCACCTGGTACACGCCCGGCTCCAGCGTGGCGGCCGTGCGGCTGAAAGTCACCGGGCAGCCCGCCTGCGCCTGCAAGGCCAGCACCGCGCTTTCCAGCACATGGGCCAGCGACACGTCGCCGAGCTGGCGGCCGGTACGCAGCGAGCCCACGGCGGGGAACAGTGCGCGCAAGGCGGCCTCGAAGCCGGGCAGGCCGCTGATGGCGCGCTCGGTCTCCAGGCAGGACACGATGGCCTCCAGCGCGGTATGCCGGCTCCAGAGATTGGGGCCGCGCAGGGCCCGGATGCGTGAAACTTCCATGGGGATGTCTTTTCTCTTCTGTGTCCTGCGGTCAGTGTGCCGGCGCGTGCGCCGGGCGCGCGCTCAACAGATCTATTTCGAAGGTTTTGAGTCCGGCGGCAATCAGATCGGGGGAAATACCGAGCGCCCAGGCCGCGCCGACCGCCGCCAGGATGCTGGACACCAGGCCTTCGCTCGCGTCCATCTTGCGCCGGCCCGCCAGGTGCGTGACCGTGGTCAGCGGCACTTCGGCCGCACCGGTAGCCAGCGTCACCTGGCCCTTGGCATTGAGCAGCACCGCCCGGCCCTGGGCCGCACGGTGCGCCGCCAGGGCTTGCGCCTGGCTGTCCACCGCATAAAGAATGACCTGCCCGTCGCACAGCGAGGCCAGGTTGGCCACGCGGGCATCGTCGGCGTTGAGCACGGCCACGCCGTCGGGTAGCACCACGTCGACCTGGGTACGCAAGACCTTGAGCAATTGTTCGCTCTCGGAGATGTCGAATTCGGCCAGCCCCTCGGCGCCGCCCAGGTCGGTCACCACGCCGACGGCGCAGCGGTCATAGGCCAGGCCGTCGCGCAGGATGCTTTCGGCGCCGTTTTCGATCACCGCGGCCTGGACGGCGCGATTGATCAGCAGGCGGTGCGCGGGCTCCCAGCTGGCGCTGGGCGCGGATTCGATGCGGCGGCTGTCGAGGAACAGGCCCTCGCGACAGGCCAGGCCCACCTTGAGCCCGCTCAGGTGCAGCAGCCAGGCCGCAAGCCGCGCCACGGTGTGCGTGCCCTGGGAACCGGCCACGCCCACCACCGGGATGCGGCCATTCTCGTCTTCGGCGAACAGGTGGTCGACGATGGCCCGGCCGACGGGGCGCGGCGCGCCCTCGCCAGGCTTCAGGTGCATCAACAGGCCCGGGCCGGCGTTCACTTCGACAATGGCTGCGCTTTGCTGGTTCAGCGGCTTGGAGATGTCTTCGGCCACGAGATCGACGCCGGCAATGTCCAGGCCCACCACCCGCGCGGCCAGCGACACGACGTGCGCCACTTCGGGATGGACCAGGTCGGTGCAGTCGACCGACACGTTGCCGTTGCGCTGGATCAGCACCTGGCGGCCGGCGGCGGGCACGGCGTCGGGTGTCAGGCCCTGGCGCTGCAGTTCCAGCAGCACGGCCTCGTCCTTGTGGGTTTCAACCAGGCCGAGTGGCGCGTCTTCATGGGTGCCACGGCGCGGGTCGGTGTTGATCTGGGCCGCGACCAGCTCGTCGACGGTGCTGCGGCCATTGCCGACGACCCAGGCCACGGAACCGCGCGCGGCCGCGACCACCTTGCCGCCGACGACCAGCAGCCGGTGCTCGTTGCCGCGGATGAAACGCTCCACCAGCACCTCGCTGCCGTGCAGCGCCGCCACGTGGAAGGCGGCCTCGATGTCGGCACGGTCGCTCAGGTCGAGCGAGACGCCACGGCCGTGGTTGCCGTCCGAGGGCTTGACCACCACCGGCAGGCCGATGTCCTGCGCGGTGCTCCAGGCTTCTTCGGCGCTGGCCACCGCCTCGCCTTCGGGCACCGGCACGCCGCAAGACTTGAGCAGCGACTTGGTCAGGTCCTTGTCGTGCGCGATGCCTTCGGCGATGGCACTGGTGAGTTCGGTCTCGGCCGTCCAGATGCGGCGCTGGCGGGCGCCGTGGCCGAGCTGCACCAGATTGCCGTCGTTCAGGCGGATATGCGGAATGCCGCGGTCGGTGGCGGCGGCCACGATGCAGGCCGTGCTCGGGCCGAGGTAGCAGTCGTCCACCTGCTCGCGCACCTTGGAGACGGCGCCAGAGACGTCGAACGGCTGGCTGTTGATGGCCGCCATCAGCAGCCTGTGGCCTTCGGCCAGCGCCGCGCGCGCCACCTGCTCGTCGCGGGCGCGGAACACCATGCGGTAGATGCCACGCTTGGAGGTGCTGCGGGTTTGCCCGAATCCGGTGGGCATGCCGGCCAGGTTCAGCAGTTCGATCACCACGTGCTCCAGCACATGGCCGGTCCAGGTGCCTTCGCGCAGGCGCTGGATGAAGCCGCCGCGCTCGCCCACGCCGCAATGGTGCTCTTCGAGCGCCGGCAGCAGCCCGACCAGCCGGTCGTTGAAACCGGGCAGCAGGTTGGACGGGAAATCTTCGAGTTCACCCAGATCGAGCCAGACCTCGAGGGTCGGGCGGTAGGTCCAGATGTTGGGGCCGCGCAGGTAATTGATGCGCAGCAGTTGGATGTCGTCCTTGGAGCTCATGGTTATGCTTTATGGATGGCAAGAGCGGCGCAGCGATGGCGAACCATTGTGCGCTCAGGTGAGGCGTGGCGCAGCGGCGCGCAGGCAGGACAAACACCAGTTGCGGCATCGGGCAGAATCCGTGGTCCCGACGAGGCTCCGGCGCCCGGCAAGACTTCGCAGGGCCCAAAAAAATGCACCATCACCATTCAGTCGATATCTCCAGTGGAAGTTCGGAATCCGCGCTGCGCCGTCTCCAGACGCAACTCGCAACCGACGAAAACGTTTTAGCTTCGTTACCGGTTGACCTGGACGCGCAACTCCGTTTCCAGTCCGGCCTGCTGGCCCTGACCAGCCACAGGCTGATGGCCTGGCAGCCTGGCCATGACCGCGGTGGCGCCGAAGGCAGTTGGCAGACCTGGTCGCTCACCCCCGAAATGCGGCTGGCCCATTTCGACCACGCCGGCGTCGGTACCCTTGAATTGCACGACAGCCACGCCCGCCTGGGCGCCTGGCGCTACACCCTGGGCGTCGATCCGCAGGCACAGCGCCTGTTCAAACAGTTCGACCGGCGCCGCGCCGGCCTGGGGCAGCCCGCCGCACCAGCCGAAGACCTGAGCCTGTGCCCGACCTGCAACGCCCCGCTGCCACCGGACAGTGAAGACTGCGCAATATGTGGTAAAGAATTGCATACGCCACCCTCTACCTGGGTTTTATTGCGACTATGGCGCTTCGCCAAGCCCTACCGTAAACAATTGGCTGCCGGCTTCACACTGACCATGGCCTCGACCGCGGCCACGTTGATCCCGCCCTACCTCACCATCCCGCTGATGGACGACATCCTGATTCCGTTCCAGAACGGGCAGCATATCGAGCCCTGGCTGGTCGCCGCCTACCTCGGCGGCCTGCTCTTCGCGGCACTTGCCGGCTGGGGGCTGAACTGGGCCCGCACCTACATTCTGTCGCTGGTGTCCGAGCGCATCGGTGCCGACCTGCGTACCGCCACCTTCGACCATCTGCTGACGCTGTCGCTGGACTATTTCGGCGGCAAACGCACCGGCGACCTGATGTCGCGCATCGGCTCGGAAACCGACCGCATCTGCGTGTTCCTGTCGCTGCACGCGCTCGACTTCGCCACCGACGTGCTGATGATCACCATGACGGCGATCATCCTGTTCTCGATCAACCCCTGGCTGGCGCTGGTCACCCTTGTGCCGCTGCCCTTCATCGCCTGGATGATCCATACCGTGCGCGACCGCCTGCGCACCGGCTTCGAAAAAATCGACCGGGTGTGGTCGGAAGTCACCAACGTGCTGGCCGACACCATTCCGGGCATCCGCGTCGTCAAGGCATTCGCCCAGGAGGGCCGTGAAACCCAGCGCTTCCGTGATGCCAACCGCCACAACCTGGAGGTGAACGACCGCCTCAACAAGATCTGGTCGCTGTTCACCCCCACGGTGTCGCTGCTGACCGAAGTCGGCCTGCTGGTGGTCTGGGCCTTCGGCATCTGGCTGGTGTCGCGCCAGCAGATCACCGTGGGTGTGCTGACGGCCTTCATCGCCTACATCGGCCGCTTCTACACCCGACTCGACTCCATGAGCCGCATCGTGTCGGTGACGCAAAAGGCCGCCGCTGGCGCCAAGCGCATCTTCGACATCCTCGACCACGTCTCGAACGTACCCGAGCCAGCGCAGCCGGTGCGCATCGACACCGCCAGCACCGCAGCCGGCCCGCGCGGCAGTCTGCAGATGAAAGGCATCGGCTTCCGTTACGGCAACCGCTCGGTCATCCGCGACCTGAATCTGGCCATCCGGCCCGGCGAAATGATCGGCCTGGTCGGCCACAGCGGCTCGGGCAAAAGCACGCTGGTCAACCTGATCTGCCGCTTCTATGACGTGAGCGACGGCTCCATCCAGCTCGACGGCACCGACATCCGCCGTTTTGCCGTGGCCGACTACCGGCGCCACATCGGCCTGGTGCTGCAGGAGCCGTTCCTGTTCTTCGGCACCATCGCCGAAAACATCGCCTATGGCAAACCCGAGGCCTCGCGCCGCGAGATTGTGGCCGCGGCGCGTGCGGCGCATGCCCACGAATTCATCCTGCGCCTGCCGCAAGGCTATGACTCGCTGGTAGGCGAGCGCGGCCAGGGGCTGTCGGGCGGCGAGCGCCAGCGCATCTCGATCGCCCGCGCACTGCTGATCGACCCGCGCATCCTGATCCTGGACGAAGCCACCTCGTCGGTCGACACCGAGACTGAAAAGGAAATCCAGAAGGCGCTGGACAACCTGGTGCAGGGCCGCACTACCATCGCCATCGCCCACCGCCTGTCGACGCTGCGCAAGGCCGACCGCCTGGTGGTGATGGACCGCGGCCAGGTGGTCGAAGTCGGCCCGCACGACGCGTTGATGGCGCAACGCGGCGCGTATTGGCGGCTGTACGAGGCCCAACTGCGGCGGGTGGAAGAAAACGACGTCGAAGCGAAGGCACTGCCCTCCCCCGAACATGCATTCAAGGAATGATCATGACGCCAAGTAACTTTGAACTCGAACGCGACGCCTTCGGCCGGCTGGTGCTGATCGACGCCGCCGGCCTGCGCCATGAAGGCGTGGCGCCGGTGCGTGCTTTTCCGATCGCCGCGCCCGAGGAAGGCCTGTCGCTGGTCGGCACCGACGGGCATGAGCTGGCCTGGATCGACGCCCTCGCCAACCTGCCGCCACCGCAACGCCTGCTGATCGACGAGGCGCTGGCATCGCGCGAATTCGTGCCTGATATCCTGCGGTTGAAAGCGGTCTCCACGTTTTCCACACCCAGCATCTGGACGGTGGAGACCGACCGGGGCCAGACCGAGTTCGTGCTGAAAACCGAGGAAGACATCCGCCGCCTCAACCGCAACACCCTGTTGATCACCAGCGGCGAGGGCGTGCATTTCATGGTGCGTGATGTAACGGCGATGGACAAGGCCTCCAAACGGCTGTTGGAGCGTTTCCTGTAAATCCAGCCAGTGGGGGTTCGGCAATTTGGGCAGAAAGTTCATCTTTTTTGAGAGATTTTTAAAAATAACCCTAAATTGCCCCGCTTATCTGCCGTTAATACTGCCAAGAAGCCGCAAAAAGTTTGTAGGCACGCAGCAAGGCTGGAACGTCAAATGCAATTGCCCCCGTTAGATCGCAACGTGAATTGGCCGCCAGCTGGCGCCGATTCGCTTGCGGCCGGCGTCAATGCCACGACGCAGTCGCGTGCCTCCCGGCAGGAAACCACGGCCATCCAGTCGGCGGTGAGCCAGCCCGAACCCTCGGTCAAGATCGAGATCTCGTCGGCCTTCGATGAGATCGTCAAGCAGGAAAAAGCCGCCGAAGCCAAACGTGCGGCCAATCCACTGGCCGACGCCGCTTCCGCCGCCGCGGGCAAGCCCGTGGCCAGCACGGACAGCATCGATGGTGTCAGCAGCACCGCCAGTGCCACCAGTACAGGCGCCAAGAACAAGACCACCGTGGACGCCACCGGCAAGCCGATCGGCGAAACGCCGACCGAATCGGCCCGCAAGGTGGATACCGGCAAGCTGCCGGGGCCGGATCAGCCGTCGACCACCTCCGACGCCCCCTCCAAGGACTGGACCGAAAAGGTCAAGGCCGCGGAAAACAAACCGCCTGAGCCGCCGAAAGAGCCGATTTCCAAGAAGCTGCTGGACTTCCTGCAGACCCTGTGGCGCGCGGGTGGCCAGGCGATCGACGTGGCCGACGAGGCCAACAAGACGCTCAACCCGCCCAAGGCGGAAGACAGCCCGCTGACCTACACCGACCCCTCGGTCAAGAAAACCAGCGGGATCTGAGCCCCGCCAGCGCCGCCAGCGCCACGGTTCACACCGGCGCGTCCACCAGGCGGTAACGCGCCACCGAAGCCTCCGGCTCCTTCTCCAGGGACCAGCGCTGCTGGTGGAACTTGGCCACCGCCGGCCGGTGCGCGATCGACACCAGCGCCCCCTGCGCCTGCCGCACATGGGCCAGCAGCCGCTGGTAGATCTGGCTCTCGCCTTCTTCGTCGAGCGCACTGGTGGCCTCGTCGGCAAAAATCCAGCGCGGCTTCTTGAGCAGCACCCGCGCCACGGCCAGGCGCTGCTGTTCCCCTCCCGACAGCTTCTGGCTCCAGGCATCGGACTCGTCGAGCCGTGAGGTCAACTGCGGCAACAGCGCATCGACCAGGGCCTGGCGCAGCGCCTCGTCGGTGTAGTCGCGCGCTGGCATCGGATAAGCCAGGGCGTCGCGCAGGGGGCCATCGGGGAAATACGGCCGCTGCGGAATGAACATGGTGTTGGCCGGCAGCGCCACCCGCCCCTTGGCAAACGGCCAGATCCCGGCCAGTGCGCGGAACAGCGTCGATTTGCCGCTGCCCGAGGGGCCTTTGAGCAGCACGCTGTCGCCCGGCGCGGCATGCAGGTTCAAGCCTTCGAGCAACACCGCGCCGCCCGGCAAAGCCAGTTGCAGCCCTTGTGTGGCCAGGCTGTCGGGTGCGACGGTGTTGACCGCGTCGGATGCGGCCAGCACGGCTTCCCGCGCCCGGATGTTGTCTTCGAAACTGGTCAAGCGGTCAGCCGTGGCGCGCCAGGCGGCCAGATTGCTGTAGTTGTCGACGAACCAGCTCAGCGAATCCTGCACGCGGCCGAAAGCCGAGGAAATCTGCATCAGCGTGCCGAGCTGGATCGCACCGCTGAAAAACCGCGGCGCGGCCACGATGAACGGGAACACCACCGCCGCCTGGCCGAAGAAACTGTTGAACCAGATCAACCGTTTCTGCGCCTTCAAAAGCGCCAGGTAGTTGGCCAGCACGCTGGAAAAGCGCAGATCGAGTTGCTTGCGCTCCACGGCCTCACCCTTGTCCAGCGCGATCGATTCACTGTATTCGCGCACCCGCACCATGTGATGGCGGAAGTCGGCTTCAAAGCGCTGCTGCTGGAAGTTCAGCGCAATCTGCGGCCGGCCGATGTAGTGCGTGATCACGCTGCCGGCCAGGCAATACAACACCGCCATCCACACCATGAAGCCCGGAATGTTGTACTGGCTGCCGTTGAAGCTGAAGGCGAATCCACCGGACAGCCCCCAGAGAATGCCGACGAAACTCACCAGCGTGACCACCGCGTTCAACAGGCCCATGGTCAGCGACACGGTGTAGGTGGTGAACAGGTTCAGGTCTTCCTGGATGCGCTGGTCGGGGTTGTCCGGCGTCTTCGAGGGCACATCCTGCCCGGCATCGGGCTCGGCAAACCGCGCCAGTTCCAGATGGTAGAACGCATGGTTCGACAGCCAGCGCTCAAGGTAGTGGCCGGTCATCCAGGCGCGCCAGCGAATTTCCAGCAGCTGCGTGAGGTAGAACTTGTAGACCGCCAGGATGATCATCGCGAACGCGATGTAGGTGAAGCGGCCCAGTTGGGTCCAGAACACCGGCTGGTTCTTGTTTTCCAGCGCGTCATAGAAAAGCCGGTACCAGTCGTTGTACAGCACCAGCAGGTAGACGCCGGCCAGGTTCAGCGCCACGATCCCTGCCAGCAGAATCCGTGCCTTCCATTTTTCTTCGGAATTGAAATACGGCATGGACAAGGCCCAGACCTTGGCCATCTGTTTTTTGAACGTGGAAATTCGGGAGGACGGGCTCATGGATCACCGTGGTTGGTTTTTTCAGCGTGCATCGTAGCCCGAGCCAAGCTGCCGAGTGCACCCGGAGCGTTCGCTCGCGCCGCATTTAAGGTCCGCTTAAGCGGTAATCCCGACAGGGTCGAGCACAGTCGCGTCGATTCTGGGACTTTATTTCTTGGCTTCATGACATAGACTGCAGCTTTACAAATGCAACGCCCGATGCGCAAGGGCGCGATGCCATGAATCTGGAATTGGAACTCGACGATCTCGTACAGGAATTTTGCAGTGATGAACGCCATGCGGCGTCGGTGCGCGCTTTGGCTGCGCTGGGTGATGTACGCCACTACCGCAAGGGCAGCATCCTGATCCATGAATCCGATGTGGGCGACACGCTGTTCGTAGTGATACAAGGCCGGGTCAAGGTCTACAGCACCGATACAAATGACCGCGAAATCACCTTCGGCGTGATCGGCTCCGGTGACTATTTTGGCGAAATGGCGCTCGATGGCCGGCCGCGTTCGGCCAGCGTCATCACGCTGGAGCCCTCCATCTGCGCCCGCGTGACCCGCACCACCTTGCTGAGCTACATCGCGCGCGAGCCCGAATTCGCCCTTGACCTGCTGTCCAAGGTGATCCACCGCGCCCGCATGGCCACCAACAGTGCGCGCAATCTGGCCTTCATCGACGTCTATGGCCGCCTGACCCAATGCCTGCACGAACTGGCCGTGCCCCAGGCTGACGGCAGCGCCTTGATTCCCGAGCGACTGACGCATCTGGAAATCGCCAGCCGCGTGGGCTGCAGCCGCGAGATGGTCAGCCGCATCCTCAAGGACCTGGAAAGCGGCGGCTACACCGAGGTACGCGACCGGCGCATCGCGCTGGTGAAGAAGCTGCCAGCACGCTGGTAACACTGGTAACGCTGGAACACGGCCGGCCCGGCGCAGCTACAAGGGCATGCGCAGACGCATCTCCGGCGGCGGCACCGGCTTGTAGGGCTGCACCGCCCGGATGTCGGCGAAACTTTTCTCCAACGCGATGAGCGCCAGGCGCGTGGCCTGCAATGCGTCGGCCTGCGCCTTCGTCAAGGCTTCCTCGCCCTCGCCGCGCAGCGGTGGTGCTTGCCGGGCATGTTCGATCTGCTGCGATAGCGGCAGGCAATAACCGGCCTGCTCGGACGCGGCCTCGAAGCCGTTGACGCGATCGCGCAGGCCATGCACGAAACTCTGGAAACGCACCCAGCGGTGTTCGTCCCAGCCGGCCGTGGTTGGCTGCCCGGGCCGCACCTGGCCGCGTTCCGGTGAGAACTTGTCGACCAGCTTCTTCCCCGCGGGCCAGCCGTAGTCGCGCGCCATCTCCATGATCTGCGCCCCCGACAGCCGCAGATTCAGGCCGCCCAGCGCCGATTCGCCGCCCCCCTTGAGCTTGATGCGCGCAATGCGGTCACGCGTGCCCGACATGCGCATCGAGGTGTTGTCGTTCCAGTCTTTCGTCGCATCGAGCAGGCTCACCAGGAACCCCTTGAGCATGGTCCCGGTGCCCACCGGCGGGCTGGCACCGGGGCCGGGATCGAAGCGGTTCCAGACCTCCTCGCGCCCTTCGGCATGAAACTCGGTCACCACCACCGTCGCGGGCTCGGCCACCGGAAGCTGGCGCTCGTCGCGCGCGGACTCCAGCGCGATGCCGAAGGTCGGCCACTTGGGCAGGATCGCGTCGAACTGGTGGATCATGAAGTTCGAGCAGATACCGCCGTCGGCAAACCAGCAGCGGCGCATCTGGCGCGGCACGCCCGGGCCTTCGTCGTCGATGGCGTACAGCGGCACAGCCTTGAACAGCACCGGAAAGCTCAGGCTCATGCGGGTGGCCACGATCACCGGCAGGTCGCCCCGTGGCAACTCCAGATAATCACCGGCGGCCGGGTCACCCGCGCGCTGCGGGGCATACGGCCGGGCCTTGTCGCACAGATAGGCCATCACCGACTCAGGAAAATACGGGGCGAGTTCCTCGGGCCGGAAAAACAGCCGGCTGCCGTCTTCGGCCAGTGGCAGGCCGTAGGGTCGGCCATGGCTCAGGCTGGTGGAGATCATGCGCAGGTCGATGGAGCGCGGCTGGCGCATGGGCCGCGCCAGCGGTGCCGAGGCCGCGCCCAGACCGCCCGGCGCCTCCCACAGGTGGCGAAAGGTCAGCGGCTGGTCCAGCGGCCGCCCGGACGCGGCCTGGATGCCTTCATGCAGCCAGTCGGTGAACGCCGGCCGCCCCTGCTCCAAAGGGTCCTGACGCTTGCCGAAACACAAGCCGAAGCCCTGGCGCGCGAGCGCCAGCAGATCCCAGCCAACAACCATCACGATCGCCATCGCCGCGGCAAACAGAGCGTGGATCGCGCCCGACACCCAACCGGCGCCGAACCGCCACGCGAACAGGACCGCCACCACAGCGCCCGCCAGGCCGGTCAACCCATACGCCTCCACCAATCCCCCGAACCTCTGGCCCTTGCCAAAGGCCGCGACGAATACCTTGAACAGGCGTTGCGCCCCGCCGGCCGAGGGCTGGAACAACGAAAACAGGCGCGTGCCACCGTCCAGGCCCTCGGCCAGTTTCTCCGGTACCTTGAGCAGCACTTCGTTGAATCCGGCCTCCGAGCCGTAGCGGCGGCTGTATTCCGCGGCGGCGGTCAGCGCCGCAGCCACCGCACCGACCGAGGTGCCGGAAATATTCTTGAAGCGGTAGGCCCGTGCCAGCTCCATGATGGCCCAGGGATAGACCACGCCGTCGACCACCCCGCCCTTGAGCACCATGTCGCAGTAGCGGTCGTGCGGTGGTGCCTGGTGCGGGTCGAGCGGCTCGGGGCGCGGTGGTGCAACGCCACCATCGATCATGGGCCGAAGACGTTTTTGTTGTCCATCAGCGCCAGGGCATTCAGTCCCGGAAAGAACAGATACAAGGTGCCGCGGGTGGTGATGAACGGTGTCATGCCGTCGAGCTGACGCAGCGACTCGCCCGCCATGGGAATGTCGAGCAAGGCCCGCGCATTCACGTGGTTGCCGATGATCGGGTCCTTGCCATTGCCCTTGTTGCGCGTGCCCATCGGGCTGGCGTCGCCCCATTCGGAGACCAGGTGTTCGAACTGGTCTTCCAGGCTGGCGCAGAGAAACAGCCCCAGCAGGCCGCGCGCCGGCGGCGACTTTTCGTCCTCCACACCCTCCCCCCCCTCCACATAGGCCGGCCCATAAGGCATGCCACGCCGAATCAGCGGCCGGCGGCGAAACGGCACCACGGGGTCCGTACGCGGATTCATGCGCCGGATGTGCGAGCCGAACGGGCAGCCAAGCCCTTTGGCGTCGTCAGAAAAGTCGAAGGCGTCGATGGTGGACGGCGCTGGCGTGTGCACCGGCGGCTCCTGTTCTTCTGGCCGCACCACTGCGCCACCGGGCCAGCGGCCGAGCATCTTGGCTTGCACATATTCGGGCGACACGCCGAGCTCCTGCGCCTTCTTCGAGGTGTAGCTGCGGAAAGCCTTCTCGTCCTGGCGCATGTCACGCAGCGCGGCAAAGCTGGCGTTGCGAAAGAAGTCGGCCAGCGGAACCTCGTCCGGCGCGGGGTGCGGCGGCGGCAGTTCGGCGCTCAGCGACCAGGGGTTGTAGCCCTCGTCGTTCGGATAACCCAGGAAGAATTCGCCAGGCTCGTGCACCTTGGCGCCGACATCACTCCGGCGTTCCTTCAGCCCCTTGATGCCGACCTTGGAGACCCCGTCGACAAAACCGAAATGCACGGTGAACCGGTCGGCACCGCCCGGGCCGGGCACCGTCTTCAAGTGATTGGCCACCACCGGGTCGGCCCAGCCCGCGTCGTCGAAAGCGCCTTGCGCCAGCTCCTGCAGCTCGCGCTGCGCGAGATCGAGCGCGGCCGGGCTCGCACCGTGCACGGCCAGCAGCACGTGGGCCGCGGTGCGGTGAAAGCGCGGGTCCCAGTACGCGGGGGCACTGCCGCCAGTGTCTGCCAGGCGGCTGGCCGCGCGGCGGTGCGGGCCTTCATAGAACGCACGGGCACGTTCCTGCAAGACCCCGAGGTGGCGCTCGTTCAGGCCAAGCGTGCACAGGCCGGGATAGGTCAGGCCGACACTGACAGGCGTGGGATGCGCCGGCCGCCCCACGGCCCGGCCGTTGGCGGGTTCGATCCAGCCCTCGGTCACCAGTGCCTGCAGGAAGCGCCGTGCCGTCGCCGCCTGCCGGACGGTGAGGATGATGTAGCGGCAATGGTGGTGCCGGTAGCCATGGGCGATGAGGGTCTGGAGATTCTGGGTCTCCAGATGCCGGGCCGGCGCGTTCACCAAAAATCCCGCTCGAAGGCGGTGGTGATGCGCGCCGCGTCGACCGTCGGATAGGCGCTGAAGAAATAACCCGCGGCCGGCGGCCGGTTGTAGCGCCGGATGGTGTCGACGAATTCCTTGGGAAACTCGTCGACCGGCAGCGGCGGCGCATCCACGATGTGTTCGAAGATCTTGTCGAACAACGAACCGATCTCCAGCGCGAAATGCGCGATGTAGGAGTCGAAGTCCCGATCGAACACGGTGAACAGCGCCAGCGTGGTGTCGTTGTCGAGAAACTGGAAGGCCGCGAAATGCACGTGCCTGGCCTCCATGAGTTTTTTCTCGATGCTGGGCGCGCCGTACTTGATGACCATCTTGAGCTTCTCGGCGTGTTCGGCCGTGGGCGACTTGATCTTCATGAAGACGGACAGCGGCGACTGCGCCAGGATGTCCTCACGCCGGAACTCCATCGGGTACGACTCGCAACCATAGCCCCAGAGCTTGCGCAGGCGCGCAGGCATGCCGGTACGCGGGTCGCAGGCCTCGGCCAGGCCGGGCAAAGCCATGATCTGGCGCACCACATGCACCACCAGCGGCATGGCCAGGTGCTGGCCGATGCAGGAATGCAGGTAGTCGGGGTCTTTTTCGCCGCCGCCGAACACCAGCGCGGCCGGCGCATGGTGCGGACAGCCCTGGGGAAGCGCCGCGGACGCGCTGGCCTCTGCCGCCTGGGCCCAGGCCTCGGGCGGCAGGCGGTAGGCCCCGGTGTCTTCGGCCAGGCGCGTGCCGCCGCCCACACCCATCAGTACCACCTGGCCGGCGGGAATGTCCACCGAGCCGAGGCGGATGTCCTTGAGCGTCTTGCGCGGCAAAAACGCCACCGGTGGGTTGCGGCGCAAGGCCTCTTCCACACAGGCTCTGATCTGCGGATCGGGCCCGGCACCGCGCGAAGCCAGGCGCGCCTGCTGTGCCAGTTCTTGCACCCGCGCCAGATCCTTGCCTTCGGGCAACCGGAAGAAATGGTTGATCGCGATGCAGATGCTGGCCTGCATGTTGCCGATGGCGCCAGCGATCAGGCCGACCACCATGACCGCAGCCTCGGTGTTGGTGAAGCTGCCCGTCCGGCAGGCGGCGATGCGCCGCAGCAGCGGGGTGAAGTTCCCCAGCGGGTGCAGCTTGGGGTTGGTCGGCAAGGCGATGACGCGCAGTTCCTCCAGCTCACGCCGCAGCAGGTCGGTCTCATCCGCCTGCGCACAGCCGATGCCGTCTTCATGGCCGAGCCGGCCGCAGCGTTCGCAGCGGGTGTGTGCGAGCCGCTCCGAATCCAGGTCGCCCTGGTACAGGCCGATCAGCTCGGCGGCACGCTTGAGCAGGCCGGCCATGGCCGCGTTGGCCTCGATCATCGTCCCCGGCTCGCTGACGAAATGCCGGCCCATGACCTGGTAGCACAGGCCGCGGTAGGCCTTGCGCATGGCCAGTTGGATGAGCGCGTGGTCGGCCTGGGCGAAGCCGAACATGAAGCCCATGTAGCGCGCCGCCACGAGCTCGGCAAGTTCGGCCAAATCAAACTTGCGCTGCTTCAGGCTCAGCAGCGCGCCAGCCTGGAAAGCCACCGTCACCAGCGTCAGCAATTCAACTGGTGCAATCTCCAGCTTGGCCTCTGCGTAGATGCGCTGCGCCGTATGGTCGGCACCGCGGTCCAGAGCCAGCATGAAGGTGCCGCCGCCGAGCGCATGGAAAGGCGAATTGCTGAATTTGTCCGTCTCGGTGAAGGCGTTCTCGACATGCGCCTTGCCGCCCAGCAAGTAGACATTTTGTTCGTAGACGGAATCGCCTGGATCGCTGGGCGACTCCTTGCGGTCCGCGGGGCTCTGGAAACACAGAGGCTCGCCCTCGGCGTCCAGGCTGGCATAGAGGTCGGAACGCGAGGCGTCGTTCGACAGCCATTCGAGCAGCCTTCGGTTGGCCGCGGCAGGATTGGTTTTTTGCAAAAACCGAAACTCATCCAGCTTGCTCATTCACGCTCCCTTCGTTGCATCAGCGGCCGCGCCGCATCAGCGTACGCACGCTCGCCTACAGGGAGCGCCGCGCGATTGTCGGCACTCAGCAGTAACAGTCAACAATCAAATGGGGGATAAACCTAACTGAAATTGCACTAACTTACGAACAAGAAACGGTTGCGGTCGCCGTATCGAAGCGCAGCAGCATGGCCTGCGCCTGCCGCATGTCACCCGTGTCCCGGCCCTCCTCGATGGCGTCGTAGGCCGACTGCAGCATGGGCCGGGCCTCATTTGCCCTCCCCTGCCGCAGCCACAGGCCGGCCTGGCTGGTCGCGGCGCGCAGGCTCAGCGAGGCCATGCCTTTCTCCTGCGCCAGGGCCAGGGCGCCGGTGAACCACTGCTGCGCCTGCGCGTCGGCATCATGGCCCGCGCGTAGCGCCTGCTGCAGGGTCAACTCGCCCATGAGGCGGCGGATCTCGGCCTCGTAATACCGCTCGCCGCAGCGGGTCACCACGTCCAGGGCCATGCGCAGCAGCGCCAGGCCTTCGTCGGGCCGGCCGGCCAGCGCCAGCCCTTCGGCGCGCAGCGCAAGGTAGAAGCCGCGGGTCACCATGGCACCGGTGGCCACCCATTGCGCATAACCTTCGGCCATCTCGGCAATGCCGCCTTCGATGTCGCCCAGGGCAACGCGCGCGCGCCCGTGCAGCAGCCGGGCATGCGCCAGCCAAACGGCGAAACCGCCCTCTTCGCAGATCTCGATGGCCTTGGCCGCACCCTGCAGCACATCCTCGAATTCGCCACGAAAATACTGCACCATGGCCAGAAGGCCATGGGCCTCGCCGGCACTGAACTTGTGTTTGAGTTCGGTCGCCAGCGCCACCGCCGAACGTCCGCGCTGCAGCGCCTCGTCGGGGTGGCCGAGCTCCCACTTGGCCAAGGCGGAATAACACAGGCACATCAGCCCAGGGTCCTGCACCGCGCCTCGGCCGCGCGGCACCAGCCGGTAGTCGGCCAGGCAGGCGTCCATGTGCGCCACGGCGTCCACCAGTTCACCCTGATGGAACAGCACATTGCCCAGGGCCCAGGTCGACTGCAGCCGGCGCATCGGGTCGGGCGACATCGCCACCATGCCGGCCACCTGCCGGGCAATGACATGGGCCTGCTCGAAGTCCGCGCGCATGAAGTAGTAGCCCTCCAGTCCGAGATGCACCTTCAGCAGCGCGGCATCGTCGCCGCTGGCACGGCACAGCTCGGCGGCACGCTGGTAGACCAGGCCGACACGTTCTGCACCATAACCTTCGGTGGCGATGAGCTGGCCGGCCAGCAGCAGCTGCAGCCGCAACTCGGCGCGGTCGCGGGTCTCGTCGTCGGGCAGGTCCGGGATCAGCGCCAGGCCGCTGCCCAGATGGGTGATGGCTTCTTCGTGCGCCGAGCGCGACAGCGCCAGCCGGCTCGCGCGCTCCCAATGTTCGATGGCACGCGCCGGCAGCGCGGCGCCGGCATAGTGGCGCGCCGCCATCTCGGGCAGGGTGACGACGAGATCGGGAAACTGCTCCGACAACACCAGGGCGATGGCCAGGTGGAAGCGGCGCCGGTCACGCTCCCACAACGACTGGTAGGCGGCGTCGCGTACCAGCGCATGCTTGAAGAAATAGTTGGTGCCGATGGCACTGCGTTTTTCCACGACCAGCCCCGAGGCCACGAGCGCGGCCAGCCGCGCCTGCAACTGGCCGGTGCGGATCGGCGCGCTGGCGTGGCCGAGGATCGCCTGCATCAGCGCCAGCGAGAACTCGCGGCCGATCACGCTGCCCAGCTGGGCCAGCGGCTTGGCATCGCCCAGGCGATCGAGACGGGCCATCAACAGGTCCTGGATGGTGCCGGGCACGGTCAGCCGCAGCGACGACAGGCCACCGCCACCAGCGGCCTGCAGGTCCATCACCATGCGCGTCGACTCCTCGATGAACAAGGGCACGCCGTCGGCCTTTTCGGTGAGCAGGCTGATGACGTCGTTCGGCACGTTGGCCGCGCCGCTGGCGGCAATGATCAGGCTGCGCGCCGCGTCTGCGGACAGGCCCCTGAGCTCCAGGTCATAAAGCGTGAAACCCATGTCGCGCGGCGCGGCATTTTCCTCGCGCTGCGTCATCAGTACCAGCAGCGGCAGGCCGGCGGCATGCTGCACCAGGTGCTTGATGAACTCGCGGCTCGAGGGGTCGAGCCAGTGCACGTCCTCGAACACCAGGCACAGTGGCGCCGCACGGGCCTGCTGGGCGATAAGGCCGGCCAGCAACTCCAGGGTGCGCTGCCGCTGCTTTTCCGCCGAATACTGTGGCGCCTGGCCACCGGTCGCGGTGACGGATGAATCACCCTGCTGAACCGACAACAAGGACGCCACCACGCCCACGGCATCCGCACCACCACCGATCGCCACCAGGCCGGCCTCGATCTTGGCCATGCGCGCGGGCATGGCGTCGGCCTCGACGATCTTGAACAGGCGCAGCAGCAGGTCGATCAGCGGATGGAACGCGCTCTGCATGTGCTCAGGCGTGCAGCGGCAGTCCAGCGTCTGGCCCGGGCTGATCACATGGCGACGCTTGAATTCGCTGACCAGGCGCGATTTGCCGATGCCCGCCCCGCCCCACACCACCACCGCGTTCACTGCGCCACCGCAGGCCGCCTGCCAGTGCGAACGCAGCCAGCCGAGCGCGTCGTCGCGCGCAACGAAAGGGCTGGCCTGGGGCGCATTGTCGAAGAGGTTCACGATCTGCCGCTTTTCGCCGACCAACCGGTAGACCGCACCGGGCTGCTCGAAACCCTTGAGCTGCGGCACGTTGTTCACGCGCACACCGTCGAAACGGTGCTGTACCAGCCGGTAGGTCGATTCGCTGAACACCACGTGGCCCGGTTCGGCGATGGACTGCAGCCGCGCGGCCAGGTGGATCGACACACCGACCGGCTGCCCCGCCCTGACCACCACCGGCCCGGTCACCACGCCGATGCGCACCAGAAGGCCGAGTTCGGCCACCGCCTGCAGGATCTCGGCGGCAGCGCGCAGGCACTGCAAGGCCGAGTGCTCATGGGCCACCGGCAGGCCGAAGTAACACATGATGCCGTCGCTGCCCTGCGGGTTGCTGGCCATGCCGCCCCAGCGCATCACGATGCGGGCACAGCGCGCGTGGTAGCGGTCGAGCAACTCGCTGTATTTTTCGGCGCCCAGGGTTTCCAACAGGCGCGTCGAACCCGCCAGGTCGTACGACATGGTGGTCACCTGCCGGTGACTATTTTCCTGCTGGCCCACCATGCCGGTGGGAGCCAGCACCAGGGCCGCGTCCGCATATACCACTTGGCGCGGGCCGCAACCGCCGTGGTCGATTTCACTCGACAGGCTGGTGGCTTCGCGAATGGCGCGGCTCAGCGGCTGTCCCTGCACGCAGGCCCGGTACAACTGCCCGACGAAATCGGGCCGCTCGCCATCGGGCATGGCATCGGCCGGACAGACCAGCAAGCTCAGGCCATGGCGCGCCGCGCCCCGCGCCAGGCGATGGTGCGAAGCCAGTCCCGCATCACCCGCCTGCGTGGGCGTGGCATGGCACACCAGCAGCGCGGGCACGCGCACCAGGGCGGCAATCTCGCGCAGGTCCGGGCAGCCCTTGTCGGAAGTGGTGGCGGCGCAGACCTCGGGCAAAGCCCCGGCGTAGTGCACCACGTCGCTGTTTTCGATGCGGTGCAGCACCTCTTCGCCGCGCAGTTCGGCCAGGTTGGTCTGGCTGACCGACAGGCCTTCGATGCGCGCCAGCCGTTGCGTCAGGCGCTGCGCGGCCGTCGCGTCGCCGCTGTAGACCACCAGCACCCGCAGCAGATCGCGGTCCACACGCGGGCTGCGCAGCGTCGTGGGCGCGGTGTCCTGCACCAGATGCCGGGCGATGGAGAATTTTTGGCCCAGGAAATCGTGGCCATTGAACGCCGATTCCCAGGCGATGCCGGCCAGTTCTTCGCCCAACTGCAGGTCGAGCGAACGCAGTGGCGTGTCGAAGAGAAAGCTTTGCACCGTCTCGGGAATGCCCGCATGAAAGATGCGCGCACCGATGTCGCGTGCCCGGTCCGGCGAGGCCTGGTCCGTCTGCAGCGCCAGGAGTTCGTTCGAGGCAGCCTGCAAGTCTTCGAGCAGGTCGCCAGGCATCGGCAAACGCCCGTGGCGCGCAACGGCGCGCCCATCGCTCAGGAAAGCGGAAAGATGGTCCTGCTCCAGCAGCAGCGTGAGCACCAGGGGGCGTACTTCAGCAGTGCGCATGGTCCGCCCCGATGCTGACGTGACTCACAAAATGCAACAAGAACAGCCCCATGGACCGAATCTAACCGGAAATTGGTGAATAAGACCAACTTTCAGCATGCATACAGACACAGAGGCCATTTTTTCAAATGTACATACCGATGCCGCAACAAAAACGGGCTGCATTTGCAGCCCGTTCCGGTACGAACGCTGCCTGGCCGGCAGCACCACCACAACGCCATGACAGCGCCGATGGCGTTTCAGTTCAGATGCACCACCGCCGGCCGCGCGCCACGGCCCGCTACCAGCGCACCGCCCCAGCGGCCCAGGCCCAGCACCAGGCGGCCTAGAGCACCCGACGCCAGACCCAGCGCCACAGCCAGTTCGCGCACCGGCTGCACCACGCCACCATGCCATTGGGCGTCGGCGGCCGTGCCGGATCGGGATCCGCTCCGCCGCATCTGGCACACCGGGTCCCAGCTGAAATAGGCGGGTGGCGACGGCTTGTCGATCGCGCCGATGAACCAGGGCTCGACCACCGCGCGCTGGCCAGGCCGCAGATCGATCTGCTCGCCGGCATGCAGCACCTGGTCGCCGAGCGCATTGCCGGCGCCCTTGTGCGGTCCGTCGAAAGTCACCCATACCGCGCCATGGGCGACGCGGAAGACGCCGGCCTGGTGCGGTTGCAGGGTGGTGGCACGGCCCGCTTCCAGCTTCCAGCATCCCGCCAGGGCCGTGACCGGCAAGGATTGTTGCAATTCAAGCGTGTTTTGTGATGCCATGACTTTCTCCAAAGACAAGTGGTTCGGATAGGAATGATCGTCGGTACAGGCTTGGTGGTCCAATGAAATCGGGTTAGGCTATTGATTCCCGAATCGCATCAATGCTTTTTTCTTGCCCCACCTCTTTGCCATGCAGCAGCCTTCCGTTCACCTCCGCACCCGGGCCATCTCGGCCGGCAACCTGCGCGCCTTCGCCGCCGTGGCGCGCCACCTCAACTTCCGCGCCGCAGCGGAGGAACTGGCACTGACCCAGTCGGCGGTGAGCCGGCAGATCCAGGCGCTGGAGGAGGAAGTCGGCGTGAGCCTGTTCCTGCGCCACACCCGCGCGGTGGAACTCACCAGCGCCGGCGCGCAGATGATGCGCGCGGTCGAACCCTCGCTCGAGCGGCTGGACAGCACGGTGCGCCTGATCCGCCGCAGCTCGGGCCGCAAGAGCGTGGCTGTCAGCACCTGGGCCTCGTTCGCCTCGATGTGGCTGATCTCGCGGCTCGAAGCCTTCCAGAGCGAATACCCCGACATCGACCTGCGCATCGACGCCACCGACAACGTGATCGACCTGGACACCACCGACGTCGACCTGGCCATCCGTTACACCGTGCCGAGCAATGTCCCGGCGGGTGCGATCCGCCTGTTCGGCGAACAGCTCACTGCCGTTGCCAGCCCCTGGTTGCTGAAGACCGGCCATCCGCTACGCCGCGGCGAAGACCTGGCGCACTTCGCGCTGATCGAAGCCGGCGACGCGCACCGCCACCACAACCTCGAATGGCTGACCTGGCGACGCTGGTTCGACACCCATGGCCTCGAAAAAATCGAGCCCAAACGCTGGATGTATTTCAACTATGCCTACCAGATCGCGCAGGCGGCGCTGACCGGCCAGGGCGTGGCGCTGGCACGCATGCCGCTGGTGGCCGACAGCCTGGCCAGCGGCGACCTGATCGAGATCCTGCCCAATATGCGCCTGGAATCGCCGTTGGCCTATTGGCTCATCGTCGGCCCGCGCAGCGCGGCGCGGCCGGAGATCAAGGCCTTTTGTGCCTGGCTGCTGAAGCAGGCCGAGAGCACACGCACCGCCATCGGCGACGCGCCCGACCCGGACACCGTGGACCAAATGGATTGATGCTGCGACCGGCCTGATCAGCCCACAGGCCAGACCACACCGTTATCGTTGAGAATGGCGTCCAGCGGAATGTCATGCGCCGCGGGCTCGAAATCATCGAGATAGCCTTGGGTGAAGCCCAGCCCCACGGTGAACGGCTTGGGCTGCAGCGTGGCCAGGGTGCGGTCGTAGAAGCCGCCGCCGTAGCCGAGCCGGTAACCGCCCGGCGCATAACCCACACAGGGCACGAACAGCAGCGTGGGCACCACCACTTCGGTGTCTTTCGGCTTGGGAATGCCGTAGGCGTCTTCTTCCATGGGGCAACCCGGGTACCAGGCGTGGAAGGTCAGCGTCTTGTGCACCTTGTCGACCACCGGCAGGCCGATGCGCTTGCGCTGCGCCTCTTCGAGCAGTTCGCCGTCTTCCTTCCAGCGGTGCAGCGCGGGCAGCGGGTCGAATTCGCCCTTGATCGGCCAGTAGGCGCCGATCACCGTGTCGGGCCGGCCCACCAGCCAGATGCGCATCACGCGCTGTAAAAGATCGGCCCGCTGTAGGCGGTCGGGCAGGTTCAGGCGTTGCTCGACGAGTGCCTCGCGCAAGGCTTTGCGGTCCATCGCCTTGTTTTCTTCTGAGTTGTCCATAATCCCCAACATGCAAGTTCCTGCCATTCTGACATCGATCGCGCTGGCCCTGGGCATCGCCTGCGCCGGCACGGCCTGCGCCCAGTCCCGCCCCGATCCCCTGGGCAGCCAGGGTGCGCAAGCCGACGGCAGCATCCTCGAGATGAACCAGGCCTACAAGCGCGGCGACCGCAAGCGCCTCACCGCGTTGCTGCCGCTGGTGCGCGGCCACCTGCTCGAACCCTGGGCCGCCTACTGGGAAGCCCGGGTGCGGCTCGAGGAGCTGGGCTCCGCCGACCTGCAAGCCTTCACCGCGCGGTTTCCCGGCAGCTACCAGGAAGACCGCCTGCGCAACGACTGGCTGCTGCTGCTCGGCCAGCGCCGCGACTGGGCCACCTTCGCCGACGAACATGCGCGCTACCGCATGAACGACGACAAGGAGGTGCGTTGCTACGCCCTCTTGATCGATGAGATGAAAAACGGCGCCAATGCCGCGCCAGGCCTGGCCGACGAAGTCCGCAAGAACTGGTATGCCCAGCGCGAAACCGACGACGGCTGCGCCCTGGCCGCCGCACAGCTGCTGGCCGACCGCAAGCTCCAGGCCATCGACATCTGGCGCAAGGCGCGCCTGGCCATGGAAACCAACCGCCCGCGCATGGCCGGCAAGGCCATCGAGATCGTGTCGCCCGAATCGCTGCCGCTGCTCAATGAGCTCAACGACAGCCCGGTCAAGTTCCTCACCAGCAAGGTCATCGCCATCTCGCGCACACGCAAGGAGATGATCATGCTGGCCCTGATCAAGATGGCCACCGGTGACCCGGACAACGCCGCGGCCATGCTCGACGCCAAGTGGTCCCCGCAGCTGAGCGCCGAAGAGCGCAACTGGACCTGGGGCGTGATCGGCAAGCAGGCCGCGCAAAAGCTCTCGCCGCTGGCCAACGACTATTTCGCCAAGATCACCAAGGACGATGACCTGACCGACGACATGCTGGGCTGGAAGGTGCGCAGCGCGCTGCGCGCCGGCCAGTGGAAGCCGGTGGCCAGCGCCGTGAACGCCATGAGCGAAGACGCCCGGCAAGACCCGACCTGGGTCTACTGGAAGGCGCGCGCACTGCAGGCGCAGGTCAAGTCCGACCTCGACCGCGTGGAGCCGAATCGCCTGTTCCAAAGCATCGCCAGCGTGCGCGGCTTCTACGAACAGCTCGCGCTCGAGGAAACCGGCCAGAAGATCACCGTGCCGCCGCGCCCCGCTGCACTCACGCCCGAAGAGAAAGGCATCGCCAGCGTCAACCCCGGCCTGGTGCGCGCGCTCTACGCGATCCAGCTCGGCCTGCGCGGCGAGGGCAATCGCGAGTGGAACTACACCACCAACCTGCACGACCGCGGCGGCATGACCGACCGCGAACTGCTGGCCGCCGCCGACCTGGCCTGCCAGCGCGAGGTGTGGGACCGCTGCATCAACACCAGCGACCGCACCAAGTCCTTCATCGACTTCGGGCAGCGCTTTCCCATGCCGCACGAACAGGCCGTGGTACAGCGCAGCCGCGAGATCAACCTCGACCCGTCCTATGTCTACGGCCTGATCCGGCAGGAGTCGCGCTTCGTGACCGACGCGCGCTCCGGTGTGGGCGCCTCGGGCCTGATGCAGGTGATGCCGGCCACCGCGCGCTGGACGGCCAAGAAGATCGGCCTGGCCGGCTTCACCCCCGACCAGATCACCGACCGCGACACCAACATCGCCATCGGCACCGGTTACCTGAAGCTGATCCTCGACGACTTCGCCGGCTCGATGCCGCTGGCCACCGCCGCCTACAACGCCGGCCCGGGCCGCCCGCGCGCCTGGCGCAACGGCCCGGTATTGGAGGCCGCCATCTGGGCCGAGAACGTGCCATTCGCCGAAACCCGCGACTACGTGAAGAAGGTACTGTCGAACACCACCAATTACGCCGCCATCCTGAGCGGCCAGCCGCAGTCGCTGAAAGCGCGGCTGGGCACCATCGGCCCGCGTGATCCCAACGTACCCGATCCCTCCAAAGAACTCCCCTGAGACAACCAAGCCGCGCCGACGGTTCGCCCTTCTGAAACCATGTTCATCGCCCACACCATCGACGACCTGCGCGCCCACCTGGGCCGCTTCGACCATCCCGCCTTCGTGCCCACCATGGGCAACCTGCACGACGGCCACCTGGCCCTGGTACGCCAGGCCAGGCCGCTCGGCGACGTCACCGTGGCCAGCATCTTCGTGAACCGGCTGCAGTTCCTGCCACATGAAGACTTCGACAGCTACCCGCGCACCTGGGATGCCGACTGCGCCAAGCTGCAGGCCGTCGGCTGCGACGTGTTGTTCGCGCCGCGCGAGCCCGACCTCTACCCCGCGCCGCAGACCTGCAAGGTACATCCCGATCCGGCGCTGGCCGACGTGCTCGAAGGGCAATTCCGGCCCGGCTTCTTCGTCGGGGTCTGCACCGTGGTGATGAAGCTGTTCACCTGCGTATTCTCCGAGGCCAAGGGCCGGCGCACGGCGGTGTTCGGCAAGAAGGACTACCAGCAGCTGATGGTGATCCGCCACATGGTGCGGCAGTTCGCGCTGCCCATCAACATCGTCGGCGCCGAGACCGCGCGCGCCGACGATGGCCTGGCGCTGTCGTCGCGCAACGGCTACCTGAGCCCGGCCGAACGCGCCGAGGCCGTGCAGCTGTCGCAGGCGCTGAAGGCGCTCGCGGCAGCCGTCAGGCAAGGTGCCGCGGACATCCCCGCGCTCGAAGCCGAGGCCATGAACCAGTTGCGCGCACGCGGCTGGCTGCCCGACTACCTCACCGTGCGCCGCCGCAGCGATCTGCAGGCACCGGATCTGAAGGTGCCGAATCCGCAGATGCCAAGTGCCGAAGAGCCCATGGTCGTGCTGGGCGCGGCCAGGCTCGGCGGCACGCGGCTGATCGACAACCTTGAAATTTGACCCAGCGCCGGCCTTTACCACCGACGCGCACAATGCCGCCATGAACAAAGTTTTGATTTTGGGTGGTGCTGGCTTCGTTGGCCGCCACGTGTGCACCAAGCTGGCCCTGCTGCCATGGCAGATCACCGTGCCCACGCGCAGCTTCGACCGCAACAAGGCGCTGCAGGTGCAGTCGCGCCTGGAGCTGTTCGAAGCCGACATCTTCGACGACGCCACCCTGGCCCGGCTGCTCAAGGGCCAGGACGCGGTCATCAACCTGGTGGCCCAGTTGCACGGCGACGACGCCGCCCTGGCCCGGGCCCATGTGGAACTGCCCCAGAAACTCGCCCGCGCCTGCTCGGCCGCAGGTGTGCGCCGCGTGCTGCATGTGAGCGCACTCGGCGTGCCGCATCTGCAACCCGAATTGGCGCCATCCCACTACCTGCGCAGCAAGGCCCGCGGTGAAGCCGTGCTGCGCCAGGCCGTGGCCGCCTATGGGCTCGACCTGACGGTGCTGCGCCCGAGCGTCATCTTCGGCGAGGACGACCACTTCCTCAACCTGTTCGCCAGCCTGCAGCGCCGTTTCCCGGTGATTCCACTGGCCGGCGGCGGCAACTGGTTCCAGCCGGTGTGGGTGGAAGACGTGGCGCAGGCGCTGGTCAATGCCCTGAACGACAGGGAGTCCATCGGGCAGACCTATGAAGCCTGCGGCCCGGAGCGCCTCACGCTGAAGGACATCATGCAGTTCGTCGGCCACGCCACCGGCGTGAAACACGGCCGCGGCCGCCCCATCATCGACCTGCCGCCCGCCCTCGGCCGGCTGCAGGCGCGCCTGATGGAGCTGGCCCCCGGCGAGCCGCTGATGACGCGCGACAACCTGGATTCGATGAAGGTGCCCAACATCGCCAGCGGCGTCTTGCCCGGCCTGCAATCGCTGGGCATCACCCCTTCGGCCATGAGCGCCGTCGCGCCGCGTTACCTGGCCGCGATGGACCCGGCGACCACGCTGCGCCATGCCCGCACCGGCCGGCGCGGATCGGGACATACGACGCACCAGCCTTGATGTCGAACTGAAAACACCCGCATCAATAACGGGTGATTTCAGCATCAATGCCGAGCCGCAGCCACGCTAGCATGCGAGCCTGATTTCCACGAGGGTTCTTCTCATGCTCAAGCTCTACATCGGCAACAAAAACTATTCGTCCTGGTCCATGCGCCCCTGGGTGCTGCTCAAGCAGGCCGGCATCCCGTTCGAAGAGGTGATCCTGCGCTTCGACTCGTTCGACGCAGGCTCGGCCTTCAAGCAGGCGGTGGACCAGATCAACCCGGTGGGCAAGGTGCCGGTGCTGCTCGACGAGACCGGCTTCGCGGTGTGGGACACGCTGGCCATCTGCGAGACGCTGGCCGAGAAATTCCCCGAGCATCACCTGTGGCCCAGCGATCCGCAGGCCCGCGCCCGCGCCCGCAGCGTCTGCGCCGAAATGCATTCCGGCTTCGGCAGCCTGCGCAGCCATTGCGGCATGAACATCGAGGCCTCGCTGCCCGAAGTCGGCGCACGCCTGTGGCGCGACGAGCCGGGCGTGCGGGCCGACCTGGCACGGCTGGTGTCGATGTGGGGCGGCCTGCTCGCGGCCTACCCGCGCCAGGCCGGGCCGGGCGGCGACCAGCACTTTTTGTTCGGCGACTTCAGCATCGCCGATGCGTTCTTCGCACCGGTCTGCATGCGGCTGCGTACCTATGCGCTGCCCGTGCCCAGCGAAATCTCGGCCTATGTCGAGCGCGTGGCCGCGGCGCCAGGGGTAAAGGCCTGGATCGACGACGCACTGGCCGAGAAGGAGTTCCTGCCCTTCGAGGAAGCGTACCGGCAGTCACGGGGCTGAAATCGACGCGCCATGGCACAAAATTGTCATGGCACTAAACTGCCGCGATGCAAATTTATCTCGTCGGCGGCGCGGTACGCGATGCCCTGCTCGGCCGGCAGGACGGCCAGCGCGACCGTGACTGGGTGGTGGTCGGCGCCACGCCGGAAGAACTGAACCAGCTCGGCTACCTGCCCGTCGGCAAGGACTTCCCGGTGTTCCTGCACCCCCGCACCCGCGAGGAATACGCGCTGGCGCGCACCGAGCGCAAGACGGCGCGCGGCTACCGCGGCTTCGCGGTGCATGCCGCACCCGATGTGACGCTGGCCGAAGACCTGGCCCGGCGCGACCTCACCATCAACGCCATGGCAGCCAGCGCGGACGACGGCATTGAAGGTGGCGTCAGCGCCAGCCCGCTCGGCTTCGCCATGGACAGCCTGGTCGACCCCTATGGCGGCCAGCGCGATCTGCAAGGCAAGCTGCTGCGCCATGTGACCGACGCCTTCCGCGAAGACCCGGTGCGCATCCTGCGCGTGGCGCGTTTCGCCGCGCGCTTCCACGACTTCCGCGTGGCCACCGAGACCCTGGCGCTAATGCGCGAGATGGTGGCCGAGGGCGAGGTCGACGCGCTGGTGCCCGAGCGGGTCTGGCAGGAACTGGCGCGCGGCCTGATGGAGCCCCGGCCCTCGCGCATGCTCGAGGTGCTGCGCGACTGCGGCGCGCTGCAGCGGCTGCTGCCCGAGGTCGACCGGCTCTGGGGCGTGCCGCAACGCGCCGAATACCACCCCGAGGTCGACACCGGCGTGCACCTGATGATGGTGCTCGACATGAGTGCACGGCTCGAAGCGCCACTGCCCACACGTTTCGCCTGCCTGACACATGACCTCGGCAAGGGCAGCACGCCCGCCGACGTGTTGCCGCGCCACATCGGCCATGAGCAGCGCAGCGCCAAACTGCTCAAGGGCCTGTGCGAACGCCTGCGCGTGCCGGTGGACTGCCGCGAGATCGCCGACGTGGTGGCGCGCGAACACGGCAACATCCACCGCAGCGGCGAACTCAATGCGGCGGCCCTGGTGCGCTTGCTGGAGCGTTGCGACGCGATCCGCAAGCCGCAGCGTTTCGCGCAGATCCTGCTGGCCTGCGAATGTGATGCGCGCGGGCGCCTCGGGCTGGAAGAGTCGCCTTATCCGCAGCGAGGCCGGCTCATGCAGGCACTGGCCGCCGCGCAATCGGTGGACACCGCCAGCGTGGCCCAGGCCGCGCAAGATGCGGGCGCGAAAGGCCCGCAGATCGGCGAGTGGGTGCACAAGGCGCGCGTCGCCGCCGTATCGCAGGCCGTGCCCGGACCAGGCTGAGAGGATGTGAATATTTCTACGGCGCGGGCCAATCTTGCGTCTGCGGTCCTCACCGTACGCTTGTACGGCTCCGGTCCTCAACGCGACCTTGGCCCGCTCGCTACGAAAACGAAGTTTCACTAAATCTTCACACCCTCTGAGCTCAAGCCTCAGGGACGCTCTTCAGCAGGCGCCTTTTCGAACTCCTGGCGCTGCTGGTCGAACAGTTTTTGCAACTCTTCCTCCGACATCGACGCGGCATCCGTACTGGCCGTGCGTGGCTGCCAGACCACCGCCGGCCAGCACCATACCGCCGCGATCACCGCGGCCTGCACCAGCAGATAGGGTGCCAGCGCACGGCTGAGCCTGCGGGTCGACAGCCGCTGCGGCAGCAGGTTGCCGACCATGAGGATGGCGTAGCCGAACGGTGGCAGCAAGAAGCCCATCTGCAGCACCAGCAGGGCCAGCACCGCCACCCAGGTGGCATCGGGCACCAGCATCAGCAGGGGCGGCATGGCGATGGGCACGATGACGAAGATGATCTCGAACGCGTCCAGCACAAAGGCGCTCAGCGCGAGCATGCCCAGCACCGTGGCCAGGGCCGCCGAGCCGCCACCGGGCAGGCCGCGCAGAAAGTCGCTGATCCAGACGTCGGTGCCGAGCGCGCGCAGCACCAGCGTATAGGTGGTGGCGGCCATCAGCAAGGCGAACAGCGCGCCGGTGATGGCCAGCGTGTCGCGCAGCACCTGCCACCCCACCGAACGCGTCAGCGTGCGCGTGGCCAGGCCGAACACACACAGTACCAGCGCACCGGTGGCCGCGCCTTCGACGGCATAAAGATAGCCCAGGGTGACACCGGTGAGCAGCGCGAGAATGCAGGCCACGCTGCCGATGGCGATGGCCCAGTCCTGGCGGCTCGGCAGCTCGGTGGCCACGCGTGCCGCGGCACCGGTCGGTGGCTGGACCCGCGGCGCACCACGGTGCAGCCACCAGGTCAGCAGCATGAACAACACCAGCATGGCCGCGGCCGGCCGCAGCGCACCATGGAAGATGTCCTGGGTGTTGACGATCAGCGCGGCCCGGGCGGTGGCGTTCACGGCCTCGGTATGGGCGCGCATCATCGCGTCGCCAAGCAGGATCAGCACCAAGGAAGGCGGCACCACCACCCCCACCGTGCTGGCGGTGCAGATCAGCGCGGCACCGCTCTCGGCCGGGATGCCCCGCGCATCGAGCCGGCGCCCCATGGCGCGCGACAGCATGCTGATGCCGGCCCCCACCGAGCCGTTCATCGGCGCCAGCAGCGTGCCCAGCCCGATGCCCGCCAGATAAGGCGCCGCGGCCGTGCGGCGCATCAGCCGCAGCGCCACGCGAAACAGGATGTCGGTCAAGGGCAGCCGGTTCAGCATGGCGCCGATCAGCACGTACAGTGGCAGGGCCTGCAACAGGTCGTGCTCCAGCAGCCCGAGCAGGCGCAGCGGCAGCGCGAAGAACAGTTGCGCCGGCCATGCCCCCAACGCCATGCCCCCCACCACAAACGCCATGGCCGTGCCGACCAGCACCGTCCAGGCAGGCAAGCCGCTCACCGCCATCAGCACCGCCGTGGCCAGCAGCATCCACAGCCCCGCCGCGCCCATCAGCCCGGCTCCGGCGCGGCCGGCATGAAAAGACCGAGCACGGCTTGCAGCCCCATCAGCAAGGCCATCAGCGGCACGCCGAGTTTCAACACGAAGTAGCCGGGGTTGGAGGTGTCGGGAAAACTCTCGAGCTGCGCCAGCGACTGCCGCACCATGGGCAGCGAGGCGACGAAGACGAACACCGCCCAAGGCAAGACCACGCAGACGGAAGCGGCACGCTGACACCAGCGGCGCAGCCGCGCGGGATAACGCCGGGCCAGCAAGTCCGGCGTGAGATGGGTGCCGGCGCGGGTCGCGTGGGTGAGGCCCACGCCCACGTACAGGCCGAAGAGCAGTTGGGCCAGGTCATTGGCCTGGCTGGAGAAGGCGTGCAGCCCATCGCGCAGCGGCCACTGCAGGCACAGCAGCAGGGCCAACGGCATCACCAGCAGCGAGGCCGCGGTGGTGATGCGCGAGAGCATCCGGTCAAGCCAGGCCAGGCCGCGCCTGCAGCGGGAGCATTCGGCTTGCGGCATCGGGGCTGGGGCCTGGTGGAGCGGGCCGGCCGAAAATCAGTCCAGGGCTCTTTTGAGCCGAATTTCTTCGATCTTGATCGTGCCCATCGGCACCGTCTTGGCGGTGTTCAGCTCGCGCTTGAAACCGGCCAGGTCGAAGAAGCGCAGGGCGCGTTCGTTGCGCAGCGGAATCCACACGGTGACCGTGGTGCAGCCCTCTTCCACCAGGCCTTCGCGGGCCGCGTCCCACAGCGCCAGGCCAACACCCTGGTTCCAGTAGCCGTCATCCACATAGATCGACCAGACCTCGCCGACGGTGTTCTTCGTGCCCTTGTCGCGCGAGCGGTCGAAGCCGACGAAGCCGACCATCTTGCCGCCGTCCAGCGCCACATACACCTGCGGGTCGCCGAACTCGATCGCCTCGCGCCACATGGTCACACGCTTGGCCATGGGCATGGTGTTGAGATGCTCGGCGGGAATGAGGTCGTGGTAGGCAGCCTGGCTGGCGCTGACGTGAAGGTCGGCAATCGCCTGCGCCTCGTTCAGTTTGGCGGGGCGGACTTCGTAGCTGGAGGAACTGGACATGAAAAAGCGCTCTTCGACCGCAGGGTCGCGAAAAAATCGGGGGAGCGCATTGTCGCCGCAAATGCCCGGCCGGCCCAGTCCACCGGCGATGACGCCACGGCGCGAGACTGGTTAAACCCAGGGTAAACCTGCCGTAAATCTGAGCAAAGCCACGCCCCGCCCAATGCACCTGGCTTTACATTCAGCCATGTTGTCCCGAAGCCCAGCCACCGGTCCATGAAAACAAAACTGCAAAAACGGCGCCTCGCCCGCCTCCAGCGCGGCATCAGCCGTCCTGCCACACTGACATCGCTGGCCGTTGTCGTTGCCCTGGCCGCGGGCCTGTGGTGGCACTACGGCCGCTCGTCCGATGGTGCCTCGGGCGGCCCGGGCGCCGCGGCCAGCGCACCGGCCGGCGGCGCCAGCCGGGCTGGCAGTGCCGCAGGTGGTGGTGGCGGTGGTGGCGGAGGTGGGCGCCGCTTCGCCGGCAACAACAACCGCACGCAGCCGGTCACCGTGGCGCCGGTGCGCAAGCAGGACGTGCGGGTGCTGGTGAGCGCCATCGGCACCATCACCGCACAAAACACCGCCCTGGTGCGCACCAAGGCCGATGGCGAACTCAAGGCCATCCACTTCAAGGAAGGCCAGACGGTGAAGGCCGGGCAACTGCTGGCCGAGATCGACCCGCGCAGCTACCAGGTGGCGTTCGGGCAGGTCCAGGGCCAACTGGTGCGCGACCAGGCCCAGCTCACCAACGCCCGGCTCGACCTGCAGCGCTACAAGGACCTGCTGGCCAAGGACTCCATCGCCAGCCAGCAGGTCGATACCCAGGCCGCGCTGGTGCGCCAACTCGAAGGCACGGTGCAGACCGACCAGGCCGCGGTGGACAGCGCGAAGCTGCAGCTTTCCTACACCCGGGTCACCGCGCCGATCAGCGGCCGCCTCGGCCTGAAGCAGGCCGACCTGGGCAACGTGGTGCATGCCAGCGACACCACCGGCATCGTCACCATCACCCAGGTGCAGCCCATCGCCGTGGTGTTCGCCGTGCCGGAAACCAACCTGCCGCAGATCAACCACAAGCTCCAGGCCAATCAGCCGATGGCCGTCGAAGCCTGGGACCGCGAGCAGAAAACCCGGCTGGCGCTGGGCAAGGTCAGCACCATCGACAACGCCATCGACACCACCACCGGCACCATCAAGCTCAAGGCCGAGTTCGCCAATGCCGACGGCTCGCTGTTCCCGAACCAGTTCGCCAACATCCGGCTGCAGCTCGACACGCTGGAGGGCACGCTCACCGTGCCCACCGCCGCCGTGCAGCGCGGTGCGCAAGGCACTTTCGTCTACGCCATGCAACCCGACGGCAGCGTGGCCCTGCGCACGGTGAAGCTGGGCGCGACCGATGGCGACGCGGTCAGCGTACAAGGCGACCTGGCCGAAGGCGAACAGGTGGTGACCGACGGCGCCGACCGGCTGCGCGACGGCGCCAAGGTGGAGGTGATCACCCCCGCGGCGCGGCCCCGCACGCCGGGCGGCAGCGACGCGGCGCCACAGCGGCACCGGCCCGCGTCGGCGGCGTCCCCTGCGCCAGGTGCCTCCGCCTCCGCCTCCGCCTCCGTATCAGCATCCGCCAACCAGGCCAGTGACCACCCGGCCTGGATGGACCGCCTGCCGCCCGAAGTTGCAGCGAAGGTGCAGGCCATGAGCCCCGAGGAACGCCAGGCCTTCATCGCCAAGATGCGTGAACGCCGCCAGCAGCGCCAGCAGGAAGGCGGCACGCCTTGAAATCGGGGCACCCCCTGCCTGTGCCACGGCCATGAACCTGTCGCGCCTTTTCATCCTGCGGCCGATCGCCACCGCCTTGTTGATGGTGGCGATCCTGATCGCCGGCGCACTCGCCTACCGGCTGCTGCCCCAGTCGGCACTGCCCGAGGTGGACTACCCCACGATCCAGGTCACCACGCTCTACCCCGGCGCAAGTCCGGACGTGATGACTTCATCGGTGACCGCACCGCTGGAGCGGCAGTTCGGCCAGATGCCGGGCCTGAGTCAGATGTCGTCGATCAGCTCGGGCGGCGCCTCGGTGATCACGCTGCGCTTCACGCTGGCGATCTCGCTCGACGTGGCCGAGCAGCAGGTGCAGGCCGCCATCAACGCCGGCAGCAACCTGTTGCCGAGCGACCTGCCGATGCCGCCGACCTACAGCAAGGTCAACCCGGCCGACGCGCCGATCCTCACGCTGGCCATCACCTCGCCCTCGCTGCCGGTGATCCGCATCCATGACCTGGTGGAAAACCGGCTCGCGCCCAAGCTGTCGCAGGCGGCGGGCGTGGGCCTGGTGGCGATTGCCGGCGGCGGCCGTCCTGCTGTGCGCATCCAGGCCAACCCGCAGCGCCTGGCCGGCCTGGGCCTGTCGCTCGACGACGCCCGCACCGCCATCGCCGCGGCCAACGTCAACCAGGCCAAGGGCAGCTTCGACGGCCCGCTGCGCGCCTCGACCATCGACGCCAACGACCAGCTCAAGTCGGCCGCCGAATACGCGCAGCTCATCATCGCCTACAAAAATGGCAATCCGGTGCGGCTCGCCGACGTGGCTGAAATCGTCGACGATGCTGAGAATACAAGGCTCGCGGCCTGGGCCGGCATGGCGGCCGACGACACGTCGCAGCCCGCACGGGCTGCGACGAGCGCTTCAGCCGTGATCCTGAACATCCAGCGCCAGCCCGGCGCCAACGTCATCGAAACGGTGAACCGCATCCAGGCGCTGCTGCCGCAGCTGCAGGCCACGCTGCCGGCCTCGCTCGACGTGCGCGTGCTGACCGACCGCACCGTCACCATCCGCGCCTCGGTGCACGACGTGCAGTTCGAACTGATGCTGTCCATCGCGCTGGTGGTGCTGGTGATCTTCGTGTTCTTGCGCAGTGCGCAGGCCACGTTGATCCCGAGCTTCGCCGTGCCGCTGTCCCTGGTCGGCACCTTCGGCGTGATGTACCTGGCCGGCTTCTCCATCAACAACCTGACGCTGATGGCGCTCACCATCTCCACCGGCTTCGTGGTGGACGACGCCATCGTGATGATCGAGAACATCGCCCGTTACGTGGAGCAGGGCGAGCCGCCGATGCAGGCCGCGCTCAAGGGCGCCAAGCAGATCGGCTTCACCATCATCTCGCTGACCATCTCGCTGATCGCGGTGCTGATCCCGCTGCTGTTCATGGGCGACGTGGTGGGCCGCCTGTTCCATGAATTCGCGATCACGCTGGCCGTGGCCATCCTGATCTCGGCGGTGGTGTCGCTGACGCTCACGCCCATGCTCTGCGCCCGGCTGCTGAAGCACACACCCGAGGAAAACCACAGCCGGCTCTACCAGGCCACCGGCCGCTTCTTCGACGCCACCATCGCGCACTACGGCCGCATGCTCGACTGGGTGCTCGACCGGCACGTCATCACCCTGATCGTCTTCGTGGCCACCGCCGCGCTCACCGTGCTGCTCTACTTCGTGGTGCCCAAGGGCTTCTTCCCGGTGCAGGACACGGGGGTGATCCAGGGCATCACCGAAGCCGCGCAGGCCACCTCGTTCCCGGCCATGGCCGAGCGCCAGCAGGCGCTGGCCGAAGAGATATTAAAAGACCCGGCCGTGCAGAGCCTGTCGTCCTTCATCGGGGTGGACGGCGGCAACGCCACGCTCAACGCCGGCCGGCTGCTGATCAACCTCAAGCCCAAGGAAGGCCGCGGCGCCTCGGCCAGCGAGGTGATCCGCCGCATCGCCGATGCCACCCGCAAGGTGCCGGGCATCGCCCTCTACATGCAGCCGGTGCAAGACCTGACCATCGAAGACCGCATCGCCAAGACGCAGTACCAGTTCCTGCTGTCCTCGCCCGACAGCACCGCGCTCACCCAGATCACCGGGCAGTTGATCGAACGGCTGCGCGCGCTACCCCAGCTCGCCGACGTGGCCAGCGACCTGCAGGACCAGGGCCTGCAGGCCTACCTGGAGATCGACCGGGTCAATGCCGGACGGCTCGGCGTGACGGTCGCGGCCATCGACACCGCGCTCTACAACGCCTTCGGCCAGCGCCTGATCTCCACCATCTTCACCCAGTCGAACCAGTACCGCGTGGTGCTGGAAGTGGCGCCGGGCTTCAAGTCGGGGCCGGACGCGCTGGCCGGGCTGTATGTGCCGGGCACGCTGGGCGGCGTCACCACCCAGGTGCCGCTGGCCTCGGTGGCGCGGGTGAGCCAGCGCGCGGCGGCGCTGTCGGTCAACCACGTGGGGCAGTTCCCCTCGGCTACGATTTCCTTCAACACCGCGCCGGGCGTGTCGCTCGGCGCCGCGGTGGACGCGATCAAGGTCGAGGAGGCCGCGCTCGACATGCCCGCCAGCATGGAGACCAGCTTCCAGGGCGCGGCGCTGGCCTTCCAGGCCTCGCTGTCGAACACCCTGCTGCTGATCCTGGCCGCCATCGTCACCATGTACATCGTGCTCGGCGTGTTGTACGAGAGCACGATCCACCCGATCACCATCCTGTCCACCCTGCCCTCGGCCGGCCTGGGCGCGTTGCTGGCGCTGCTGGCCTCGGGGCTGGACCTGGACATCATCGCCATCATCGGCATCGTGCTGTTGATCGGCATCGTGAAGAAGAACGCGATCATGATGATCGACTTCGCGCTCGACGCCGAACGCGGAGACTTGCCCCCTGGTGCCTCCGGCACACTTCCCCCCGAGGGGGATGCGGCCGCGCTCGGGAGCGGCCCAGCGCCGCGGCCGGGTCTCTCGCCGCGCCAGGCGATCCACCAGGCCTGCCTGCTGCGCTTTCGCCCGATCCTGATGACCACGCTGGCCGCGCTGCTCGGCGCGCTGCCGCTGATGCTGGGCAGCGGCGTGGGCAGCGAGCTGCGCCACCCGCTGGGCGTGACCATGGTCGGCGGGCTGATCGTGAGCCAGCTGCTCACGCTGTTCACCACACCGGTGATCTACCTCGGCTTCGCGGGCCTGGCGCAGCGCTGGCGCGACCGCCGTGGCACGGGGCGCGACGAGGCGATCGAATGAGCTTCTCGTCGGTCTTCATCCACCGGCCGATCGCCACCGCGCTGCTCACGCTCGGCGTGGCGCTGGCCGGCGTGATCAGCTTCTTTCAGCTGCCGGTGGCGCCGCTGCCGCAGGTGGACTTTCCGACGATCTCGGTGTCGGCCTCGCTGCCCGGCGCCAGCCCCGAGACCATGGCCGCCACCGTGGCCACGCCGCTGGAGCGCGCGCTCGGCGCCATCGCCGGGGTCACCGAGATGACGTCGTCGTCCTCGCTCGGCAACACCCGCGTCACGCTGCAGTTCGACCTGAACCGCGACATCGACGGCGCCGCGCGCGACGTGCAGGCCGCCATCAACGCGGCGCGCACCCTCTTGCCCACCAGCCTGCCGAGCAACCCGACCTACCGCAAGGTCAACCCGGCCGATGCGCCGGTGATGATTTTGGCGCTCACCTCCGACACCCTCACGCGTGGCCAGATGTACGACGCGGCCTCCACCGTACTCGCGCAGCGGCTGTCGCAGGTCGACGGCATCGGCCAGGTCAGCATCGGCGGCGGCGCGCTGCCGGCCGTGCGGGTGGAGCTCGATCCGAACCGGCTGGCGGCCAACGGCATCGCGCTCGACGACGTGCGCACGGCCATCACCGCCACCAATGCCAACCGGCCCAAGGGCGCGGTGGAAGACGGCAGCCGTTACTGGCAGATCGGCGCCAACGACCAGGCCCGCAGCGCGTCCGAGTACGCGCCATTGATCGTGCGCTGGAAGAGCGGCAACGCCGTGCGGCTGCAGGACGTGGCCGAGGTGCGCGACTCGGTGCAGGACGTGCGCAACTACGGCGCGGCCAACGGCAAGCCGGCCATCCTGCTGATCCTGAACAAGCAGCCCGGCGCCAACATCATCCAGACCGTGGACCAGGTGCGCGCGCTGCTGCCGCGCCTGCGCGCCTCGATCCCGCCGACCATCGCCCTCGGCGTGGTGATGGACCGCAGCCCGACCATCCGCGCCTCGCTGCGCGAGGTGGAGCGCGCGCTGACCATCTCCATCGCGCTGGTGATCCTGGTGGTGCTGCTGTTCCTGCGCAATGGCCGCGCCGCGCTGATCCCGAGTGTGGCCGTGCCGGTGTCGCTGGCCGGCACCTTCGGCGTGATGGTCCTGTGCGGCTACAGCCTGGACAACCTGTCGCTGATGGCGCTGACCGTGGCCACCGGCTTCGTGGTGGATGATGCCATCGTGGTGCTGGAGAACATCACGCGGCACATGGAACGCGGCAAGACAGCGTTGCAAGCCGCCTTGGAAGGCGCGCGCGAGATCGGTTTCACCGTGGTCTCGATCAGCCTGTCGCTGATCGCGGTGTTCATCCCGATCCTGATGATGGGCGGCGTGGTCGGGCGGCTGTTTCGTGAATTCGCGGTGGTGCTGTCGGCAGCGATCCTGGTGTCGATGGTGGTCTCGCTGACCACCACGCCGATGATGTGCGCGGCCCTGCTCAAGATGCCGCCGTCGCATTCAACACAAGCGTCGCTCACCTGGACCGGTCGCATGCGCCGCTGGGCGAACCGCTTCGAGACCGCCGTGCTGCGCCGCTACCGGCGCACCCTGGCCTGGGCACTGCGCCACCAGCCGGTCACGCTCTTGGTGTTCGCGGCGGTGATCGGGCTCAACGTCTATCTCTACGGCGTGATTCCCAAGGGTTTCTTCCCGCAGCAGGACACCGGCCGCATCATCGGCTTCATCCAGGCCGACCAGGCCACCTCGTTCCAGGCCATGCAGCAGCGGCTCGACCGCTTCCTGTCCATCGTGCAGGCCGACCCGGCGGTGGACACGGTGACCGGCTTCACCGGCGGCGGCCAGCGCAACACGGCGCAGATGTTCCTCTCGCTCAAGCCCTTGTCCGAACGCAAGGTATCGGCCGACCAGGTGGTGGCGCGGCTGCGCACACAACTCGCCCGCGAGGCCGGTGCCAACCTGTTCCTCAACCCGGTGCAGGACATCCGCATCGGCGGGCGCCAGTCGAACGCGGCCTACCAGTACACGCTGCAGGCCGATGCGCTCGAAGACCTGCGCACCTGGGAGCCGCGCATCCGCCTGGCCCTGCAGCGCCTGCCCGAGCTGGCCGACGTGAACTCCGACCAGCAGGACCACGGCCTGCAGACCTCGCTGGTGATCGACCGCGACGCGCTGACCCGCAACGGCCTGAACATGGCCACCGTCGACAGCACGCTGAACGACGCCTTCGGCCAGCGCCAGATCGGCGTGATCTACAACCCGCTGAACCAGTACCGCGTGGTGATGGAGATCGCCCCCCGGTATCTGCAAAGCCCCGAGACCTTGCGCCAGCTGATGTTCGTCTCCAGCAGCGGCGGCCTGGTGCCGCTGGCGAGTTTCGCGCGCATGGAGCTGACCAACACCGCGCTGGCGGTGAACCACCAGGGCGGCACACCGGCCACCACGGTGAGCTTCAACCTGCCGATCGGCGTGTCGCTGTCGGAGGCTACCGATGCGGTGAACAACGCCATGGCCGAGCTTGGCGTGCCGGTATCGGTGCGCGGCAGCTTCGCCGGCACGGCGCAGGCGTTTGCCCAGTCGCTGAGCAGCCAGCCGCTGCTGATCCTGGCCGCGCTGGTCACCATCTACCTGGTGCTCGGCATCCTGTACGAGAACCTGGTGCACCCGCTGACCATCCTGTCGACACTGCCTTCGGCCGGCGTGGGTGCGCTGCTGGCGCTGATGGCCACCGGCACCGAGTTTTCCATCATCGCGCTGATCGGGGTGATCCTGCTGATCGGCATCGTCAAGAAGAACGCCATCATGATGATCGACTTCGCCATCACCCGCCAGCGCGGCCAGGGCAGGGAACACGGCTTGACGGCGGCGCAGGCCATCTACAAGGCCTGCCAGCTGCGCGTGCGTCCGATCCTGATGACCACCGTGGCCGCGATCTTCGGCGCGGTGCCGCTGGCCATCGGCGTCGGCGACGGCGCCGAGCTGCGCCAGCCGCTGGGCATCGCCGTGGTCGGTGGGCTGATCCTGAGCCAGTTGCTCACGCTCTACACCACACCGGTGGTCTATGTGGCCATCGACCGGCTGCGCGGCCGCGTCGTGCGCACGGCGCAGCGCCTGCGCGGCAGGGCCGAACCACCAGCCTTCAAGAAAGTTGACCATGTTGCCTGAGCGGCGTTCCTTCTCCAAACCGGCCTGCGTCGTCGTTCTCGTCGCCATTGCTGCGCTCGCGGCCTGCAGCACCGCGCCACCGTACGAACGGCCGGCCATGGCGCTGCCCGCCGCCTTCCGCGAGGCCTCGATGTGGCAGCCCGCGCGCGGGCCCGCAGTGCCCGTGCCCGACGACTGGTGGCGGCTGTTCAACGACCCGGCACTCGATACGCTGCAGGCCCAGGTGGCCGTCGGCAACCAGACCCTCAAGGCCAGCGTGGCGCAGTACCGCGCGGCCCAGGCGGCGCTGGCTTCGAGCCGTGCCGGGCTGTTTCCCACCCTCGGCGCGGGGCTGGACCGCACGCGCAGTTCGTCGGGCAGCGGCAGCGGCACCAACACCTCGGCCGGCACCAACTACAGCTTGTCCGGCTCGGCGAGCTGGGAGGTCGACTTGTGGGGCCGGCTCTCGGGCGATGTCGACAGCGCGCAGGCGCGGCTGCAGGCCAGCCGCGACGACCTGGCCGCGGCCGAGCTGTCGGTGCGGGCCACGCTGGCGCAAACCTATTTCTCGCTGCGCGCCGCCGAAGCCCAGGCCGCGTTGCTGCAGGACACGCTGGCCGCCTACCAGCGTTCACTCGATCTCACGCAGAACCGCTACCAGGGCGGTGTGGCCTCGGCCGCCGACGTGGCCCAGGCGCAGAACCAGCTCAAGTCCACCCAGGCCCAGCGCATCGAAGCGCAAAGCAGCCGGGCACAGCTCGAACACGCGCTGGCCGTGTTGCTGGGCCGCCCGCCCGGCCTGTTCAGCCTGCCGCCCACCGCCACGCTGCCCGAGGCCCCGGATGCACCGGTGCAGCTGCCGTCGAACCTGCTCGAACGCCGCCCCGACATCGCCGCCGCCGAACGGCGTGTGGCGGCGGCCAATGCGCAGGTCGGCGTGGCGCGAGCGGCTTTCTTTCCGGCGCTCACGCTGTCGGCCAGCGCGGGTTACCGCGGCAGTTCGCTGGCCAACCTGGTGAGTGCGCCCAACCTGTTCTGGTCGCTCGGGCCGGCATTGGCGCTGACCGTGTTCGACGGCGGACAGCGCCAGGCCGCGGTGGACTCGGCCCGCGCCGATGTCGACCTGGCCGCCGCCACCTACCGGCAGACGGTGCTGACCGCGCTGCAGGAAGTGGAAGACAACCTCGTCATCGCCGCCAGCCTGCAGGAGGAAACCGGCGTGCAGGCCGAGGCCCTGGCCGCGGCGCGGCGCGCGCTCGAGGTCACGACCAACCAGTACCGCGCCGGCACCGTGAGTTATCTCAACGTGGTCACCACCCAGACCGCGGTGCTGAGCGCCGAACGCAGCCTGATCGACGTGCGCAACCGCCGGCTCTCGGCCATCGGCCAGTTGCTGAAGAACATCGCCGGGCGCTGGGACGTGCCGCCTCTGGCCATGCAGCCCTAAACTCCAGGGCCATGACCGACCAGCCGCAGCCGCACGAGCCCGCCGAAATCTTCACCGCCTGCCTGGAGTCCGGCCCGTGTTTCCCCGCGCCGGCCGACCTGCCGCTGCTGGTGGCCGCCGAACATGCGGGCCTGGCCCCGCCGAGCTCATGCCGCAACGGCACCTGCCGCACCTGCATCGGCCAGTTGGCGAGCGGACGTGTGTACTACCGCATCCAGTGGCCGGGCCTGAGCGCCGAGGAGAAGGCCGAGGGCTACATCCTGCCCTGCGTGGCTTATCCCGTGGGCGACGTGGTGCTGCGGCTGAACGGCAAGTTCTAGAAAAGAAGAAGAAACCGCTGCGACGGCGGCTACCGCACGAAACAGGTCACAAAATCAGCCTACTGCAACGGTACACCAAGCTGTTCATCCGTTGGCATGCCGCCATAATCAAGGCACCTCCACTGCCTTTTGAAGCGACCTGCCGCCGCGTATGCCCGCCTTGATCCTGTTGATTGAAAGTGATCCCGTGCAAGCGGCCGCCATCATGCGGGCCGCGGCCGACCAGGGCCTGGCCTGGCAACTCACCCATGTGCCGACGCTGGCGCAGGCGCGCCGCCTGCCCGGGCTGGGCAAGGCCGACGCCGTGCTCGTCAGCTACCAACTGCGCGACGGCGTGGCCTTCGACCTCTGGCCCGAAGTGGCGGAGCAGGCCGTCTTGCTGACCATCGACCATGGTGAGGAATGGGCGGCCGCGCGAGCATTGCAATGCGGCTATGCCGACTACCTGGTGAAGGACGCCGGCCAGGCCTACCTGCACACGCTGGCCCGCGGGTCGAGGCGGCGCGGCACAAGGTACAGGCCACGCGCCAGTTGAGGGAAAGCCGCCAGGCCTTCGAGATGGCGCTGGAAGGCGCCCACCTCGGCCTGTGGGAGTGGGACGCGCGCAGCGGCGAAAGCAAGGTCAACCCGACCTGGAGCAGCATGCTGGGCTACCCGCCCGGCGAGCTGCCGATGGACAACAACCGCTGGCTGGAGCTGGTTCACCCGGACGACCTGGACACGCTGAAGGGTGAGATCACCGCCCACATCCGCGGCGCCGCGCCCTACTACGACCACGAATTCCGCATGCGCCACAAGTCCGGCCACTGGGTGTGGATCCAGAGCCGCGGCACGGTCACGCAATACGGCGCCGACGGCCGTGCCGAGCGCATGGTCGGCACCCACATGGACGTCACCGCACGCCGCGGCGCGGTGAAGCTGCTGCAACGGCAACACCGGCTGATGCAGGCCGTGGGCCGGGCGCAGTCGGTGTTCATGGGCAGCATGGACAACACCGCGGCGTTCGAATGCCTGCTGGAGGACCTGCTGGCGCTGACCCGCAGCAGCCACGGCCTGATCGCCGAGGTGGTGTTCGACCACCAGTTGCAGCAGTCGCTGCAGACCCATGCCATGAGTGATGCGCAGGGCCGCCTGCTCGTGCCCGCACCCAGGGACGGTGAATGGGCCAGCCCCCTGCTGGCGACGGCGCGACGCGTGTTCCAGTCGGTGTCGGCCAGCCAGCAGCCCTGGATCGACGGCCAGGCCGGCGCGCTGTCCAGCCAGCTCGGGGCCCAGGCGCTGGTCGGCATTCCAGTGTCCATCAACGATGAAATGGTGGCCCTGGTGCTGCTGGCCGGCCGGCCACCGGGCTATACGCTGCCCGAGGTGGACTTCCTCAAGCCGCTGCTCGGCAGCTTGAGCCAGCTGATCCAGACGCGGCGCGCCGACGCGCTCAAGCGCATGGCCCAACTGGCCCACCAGCAGACCAGCGAATTGCTGGCCGCCAACACCCAGGCCGCCAACAACATGCTCAACAGCATCTCCCAAGGTATCTCCCTCACCAGCGCGGACAACCGCCTTGTCGCCCACAACAGGCGTTGGCTGGAGTTGCTGGACCTGCCCGAGTCACTGGTCGCCGGACAGCCCACCGTGGCCGAGATCACGAGGTTTCAGATCACGCGCGGCGACTTCGGCAAGAACCTGGAATACATCGAAGAAGGCGCGCGCAGCCAGGTGCTCCAGGAATCCGAGGCACCAAGCAAACAGATGCCCGCCGTCTTCCTGCGCCGCACGGTGAACGGCAGCGTCCTTGAGATCACCACCCACCACCTGCCCGATGGCGGCCGCGTGCGCACCTTCACCGACGTGACCTCCTACGTGCAGGCGCAGGCCGCGCTGCGCGAGAGCGAGGCGCGGTTTCGCGGCCTGACCGAACTCAGCAGCGACTGGTACTGGGAGCAGGACGTCAACGGCCGTTTCACCAGCTTCGAGACCTCACAGAAGATCCGCGAGCTCTACCCCTTCGACGCCATGGTGGGCAAGACGCGGCAGGAGTCGAAAGACCACATCATGTACCTCGCCACACCGGAGCAGTGGGCGCAGTGGGACGCGCTGATCGCCACACGCAAGGAGTTCCGCGACCACGTATTCGCCGTCGAGCTCGTGCGGCAGCCGGGCCTGCGTTATTTCGGCGTCTCGGGCCTGCCGGTATTCGACGAGGCCGGGCAATTCACCGGCTACCGCGGCACCGGCCGCGACATCAGCGAGCGCAAGCTGGCCGAGGCCGAGATCGAACGCCTGGCCTTCTACGACGCGCTGAGCGACCTGCCCAACCGTCGTCTGCTGGTGCGTCGCCTGGGCCAGGCCCTGTCGGCGAGCGACCGCAACCAGCAGTACGGCGCGCTGCTGTTCCTCGATCTCGACAACTTCAAGGACCTGAACGACACCCATGGCCATGGCATGGGCGACACGCTGCTGGTGCAGGTGGCGCGGCGCCTGGTCGAATGTGTGCGCGAGGGCGACACGGTGGCCCGTTTCGGTGGCGACGAGTTCGTGGTGATGCTGGAGAACCTGGGCGACACCCAGGCCGAGGCCATCGGCCATGCCGATGCCGCCGCCGGCAAGATCATGGTGCAGCTCAACCAGCCCTATGTATTGGGCGATACGCGGCACCACAGCACGCCCAGCCTGGGCGTCACGCTGTTTCGCGGCCACGGCCACAGCGTGGACGAACTGCTGCAGCGCGCCGACGTGGCCATGTACCAGGCCAAGGCCGCCGGACGCAACGCCATGCGCTTCTTCGACCCGGACATGCAGGCCGCGGTGGCCGCACGCTCCTCGCTGGAGGCCGACCTGCGCCTGGGCCTGTCCCTGCTGGAGCTGGAGCTGCACTACCAGCCGGTGGTCGACCTGGCCTCGCGCATCACCGGCGTAGAGGCGCTGGTGCGCTGGCGGCATCCGCAGCGCGGCATGGTCTCGCCCGGCGAGTTCATTCCCATGGCCGAGCAGACCGGCCTGATCCTGCCGCTGGGCCAGTGGGTGCTGGAGACCGCCTGCCGCCAGTTGTACGCCTGGGCCGGCGATGCGCGCACGGCGCGGCTCTCGGTCTCGGTCAACGTCAGTGCGCGGCAGTTGCGCCAGGCCGACTTCGTGGGCCAGGTGCTGGCCGTGCTGGCCGAGACCCGGGCCAATCCGCAGCGGTTGAAGATCGAGCTCACCGAAAGCATGCTGCTGAACGACGTCGAGGAAGTCATCGAGAAGATGACCCAGTTGAAGGCCCATGGCGTGGGCTTTGCACTCGATGATTTCGGCACGGGTTATTCCTCGCTGGCCTATCTCAAGCGGCTGCCGCTGGACCAGTTGAAGATCGACAAGTCTTTTGTGCGCGACGTGTTGAGCGACCCCAACGACGCCGCCATCGCCCGCACCATCCTGGCCCTGGCCGCAAGCCTGGACCTGGAGGTGGTGGCCGAAGGTGTGGAAACCCGGGGCCAGCGCGACTTCCTGGCTGGCAACGGCTGCAAGGCGTTCCAGGGTTATCTGTTCGGCAAGCCGGGCCCGGTGGACGCGCTCGCGCTGCTGACGAAGACGCAGCTCTGACGTTTTGTCCACCCTCGGACAACCCCCAAGCGGCCGGCATCCAGGCATGATGCAGCACCGTGAAAACCACCCTACGCTTATTTCTGCTGGCGGCCTGGCTCGCCACAGGTGCCGCACAGGCCAAGCCCCCCGTCTTCGAAGACAGCATCGCCCAGCGCACGCTGGCCTGCACCGCCTGCCACGGCAGGGAAGGCCGCGCCACGGCTGACGGCTACTACCCGCGCATCGCCGGCAAGCCGGCCGGCTACCTGCACCACCAGTTGCTCAACTTTCGTGACAACCGCCGCCACTACGGGCTGATGACGCAAATGGTCGATCCGCTGAGCGACGCCTACCTGATGGAGATCGCACAGTATTTTTCCGGGCTCGACCTGCCCTACCCCGCACCCCAGCCAAGCCAGGCCGGCGCCGACGTGCTGCGCCGTGGCCAGCAACTCGCGACCCGGGGCGACGCGGCCCGCCAGTTGCCGGCCTGCGCGCAATGCCACGGCGCGGCACTGACCGGCGTGGCACCCAACATCCCCGGCCTGCTGGGCCTGCCGCGCGACTACCTGAACGCACAGCTCGGCGCCTGGCGCACCGGCCAGCGGCGTGCGCATGCACCCGACTGCATGGCCGCCGTGGCGCAGCTGCTGCGCCCCGAAGACATCAATGCCGTCACCAACTGGCTGGCCGCGCAGGCGCTGCCGGCTGACACCCATCCGGCCGGCACCCTGCCCGCACTGGCGGGCGGCGAGCGCGAAATCAGCTGCGGCAGCGCGCCGGCGCCCGCCGGGGGCCGCCCATGAAAAGGCTCCTTGGCACCGCCTTGCTGGCCACAGCGGTGGTCGCCCTGGCCCTGGCCGCGCTGGTGTGGCAGCTCAACCTGCAGGGCGAACCCGAGCTCTCCGCCCCGGCCCCCACCGTGGCCGCCATGCCGGACCTGCTGGCACGCGGCGCCTACCTGGCACTCGCAGGCAACTGCGCCAGTTGCCACACCACACGCGGCGGCATACCGTACGCGGGCGGGCGCGGCATCGACACACCTTTCGGCACCGTCTACACCAGCAACCTCACGCCCGACGCCGCCACCGGCATCGGCCGCTGGACGCCGGCCGAGTTCTGGCGCGCCATGCACAACGGCCGCGCCCGCGACGGCCGGCTGCTCTACCCGGCCTTCCCCTACACCAGCTACACCGAGATCACCCGTACCGACTCGGACGCGCTCTACGCCTACCTGCAAAGCCTGCCGGCCACCGCGCAGGCCGCCACGCCGCACACACTGCGCTGGCCCTACGACACGCAGGCCGCACTGGCCGTGTGGCGCGCCTTGTACTTTCGCCCCGGCGCACCAGCGGTCGATGCCACGCAGTCGGCCGAGTGGCAGCGCGGCGCCTACCTGGTGCGCGGCCTGGGCCACTGCGGCGCCTGCCACACCGCGCGCAACGCCCTGGGCGCCACGGAAGACCGGTTGAACCTGGCCGGCGGCATGATCCCGATGCAGAACTGGTATGCGCCCTCGCTCACTTCACCGCACGAGGCCGGCATGGCCGACTGGCCGCGCGAAGACATCGTGCGCCTGTTGCAGACCGGTGTGGCGCCGGGTGGCTCGGTGCTCGGCCCGATGGCCGAGGTGGTGCTCAAAAGCACCCAGCATCTCTCCGCCGAAGACCTGGGTGCGATGGCCACCTACCTCAAGGCCCTGCCCCAGGCCACCGAGCCACACCGCCCCATCGCAGCTGTGGACAGCCGTGTGGCGGCACGCGGCAGCCAGCTCTATGAACGTCACTGCGCGCAGTGCCACGGCGACCAGGGCCAAGGCGTGAAGAACGCCTACCCGCCGCTGGCCGGCAACCGCGCGGTCACCATGCCGCAGGTGGCCAACCTGGTGCAGACCGTGGTCAATGGCGGTTATGCGCCAGCCACCGCGGGCAATCCGCGGCCTTTCGGCATGCCACCCTTCGTGCTGGTGCTGAACGACGCCGACATCGCGGCGGTGCTGAGCCACATCCGCAGCGCCTGGGGCAACCAGGCCGGCGGCGTGACAGAGATCGAAGTGAATCGCCTGCGCGCAGGCCAGGGGCACTGACGCTCAGCCGTGCGTGCGCAGCGCGGCGGGTGCCGAGGCCGGTGTGGAACGCTCCAGCACATACCGCATCATCGACTGCGCCAGTTCCTGTTCGCCGAGGAAAACCTTGCCCGCGTGTTCCTCTTCGAGCAGGCGCGCCTCGGTTTCGTTGTGGGTGCGCACCACGGTTTCGATGCCGGGGTTCAGCGCACGCGCGGTGGCGATCATCTGGCGCAGGTTGAGCGAATCGGGCGTGGCGATCACCAGCATGCGGGCATGGGCGATGTGGGCCTGGATCAGCACCGCCGGCTCCGAGGCGTCGCCATACACCGCGGCCGTGCCCTCGGCGCGCAGCTTCTCCACCAGCTCGCGGTTCTGCTCGGCCACCACGAAGGGGATGTGGTGCGCCTGCATGGCGTTGGCAATGCGCCGGCCCACGCGGCCGTAGCCGACCAGCACCACCTGGCGCGACAGGTACTTTTCTTCGGTGCTGGTGGGCAGCTCGGCCATCGGGTCGTCGCGTGCCTCCAGCTTGCGCGCATAGGCCGACTTGGCCAATATCCATTGCTGCAGCGGCTCGACCAGGGTGAAGGTCAGCTGGTTCAGCGCGATGGAGATCAGCGCACCGGCCAGCACCAGGCTCTGGCCCTCGGGCGGCAGCAGGCCCATGGCCGCGCCCAGGCCGATCAGGATGAAGGAGAACTCGCCGATCTGCGCCAGGCTGGCCGACACGGTGAGCGCGGTATTGAGCGGGTAGCGAAACGCCAGCACCAGCACGCCGGCCGCCAGCGACTTGCCCACCACGATGATGCCGACCACGGCCAGCACCTGCAGCGGCCGCTCGACCAGCACCCAGGGGTCGAACAACATGCCGACCGACACAAAGAACAACACCGCGAACGCGTCGCGCAGCGGCAGCGATTCCTCGGCGGCACGGTGGCTGAACTCAGACTCGCGCATCACCATGCCGGCAAAAAACGCACCGAGCGCGAACGACACACCGAACAGCGCCGTGGCGCCAAAGGCGATGCTCACCGCCGCGGCCACCACGCACAGCGTGAACAGCTCGCGCGAGCCGGTGCGCTGCACCTGCCACAACACCCAGGGGAAAAAGCGCCGGCCCACCACCAGCATCAGCGCGATGAAGCCGCCGACCTGCAGCAGCGTGAGGCCGAGCGTGCGCCACAACGCGGACAGGTCGGTGTCGCTGCGGCCGGCCAGCCAACCGCCCAGCGGCGGCAGCAAGACCAGCACCAGCACCATCGCCAGATCTTCCACCACCAGCCAGCCAACCGCGATGCGGCCGTTGAAGCTGTCGAGCACCCCTCGGCTCTCCAGCGCACGCAGCAGCACCACCGTGCTCGCCACCGACAGCGACAGGCCGAATACCAGCGCCCCGCCGAGGTTCCAGCCCCACCAGTGCGCCAGGCCCATGCCCAGCGCCGTGGCCACCGTCATCTGCACCACCGCGCCGGGCACGGCGATCTTGCGCACGGCCAACAGGTCGTCGAGCGAGAAATGCAGGCCCACGCCGAACATCAGCAGCATCACGCCGATTTCGGACAACTGGCTGGCGATCTCGGCGTCGGCGACGAAGCCCGGCGTGAACGGCCCGATCACCACACCGGCCAGCAGGTAGCCGACCAGCGCCGGCAATTTGAGGCGCATCGCCACGAAGCCGAACACCAGGGCCAGGCCCAGGCCGGCGGCGATGGTGCTGATCAGGGAAACGCTATGGGGCATGTGATTCAATTTACTACATCGCCCAACGGGCTGCCCCTGCGCGGGGTTTTAGAACTTGTCCGCCAATGACTCGAACGGCCGTGATGGTCCATGCGTGTGATTTGTGTGCCGCGGATCGCTGACACCGTCGGCGCCGGTTTCCACATGGCCGGCGAACTGCGCGAGGAAGCGTGCGTCGGTGCTGGCCGTGACCACCAGGTCGTACCAGCGGCCCGTGGTCTGCAGGCTCCAGTCGGAGCGGAAGCTGCGGCCTGGCGCCACGACCTGGTGCGAGGTGGCATTGGTGTAGCGGTCGGTGACGGTGACCACGGTCGGTGCCAGGCCGACATTGGTCACGACCAGGGAGACACAGCCACCGAATTTGTCGTAGACGGTTCGGCCCACCAGCTTCGCGGCCGTGGCTTCGACGCTGCCGGCAAACGCACGATAAAAGCCGTTCGGGCCGTGCACGGCGATGTCATAACTTCCGCTGGCCGGCGCGGTCCAGGTGTCGGCGAGCGTCTTGCCGCTCTCCACCGTATAGCCCCAGGGCCCCGTGGAGCCGCCGGCCAAGGTGCCGTTGGCCGTGCGCACATGCAGCCAGGCGCCGGCCTTGCCGGTGTTGGTGAAGCTGATGCCGAACGTGAGATTGCCCGGCTTGGGCTGCCAGTCGACCTGCAGCTCGTAGGGCAGGGCGCGGGCCAGACGCTGACCCGGCTCCTGCACCGGCATGACCTGGTTGGCCGGCAGCGCGGGCACATAGGTGGCATGTGTCTGGCCAGACACGATGTCGGCCTGCGGCGCGGCCAGCGCGGCGGTGCTCGGCAGGTGCGCCACCTTGGCATTGGCCATGGAGAAGTCCAGCGTCGAAGTCAGGTCGCCGCAGACGGCGCGGCGCCACGGCGTGATGTTGGGCTCGAACACACCGAAACGTTTCTCGATGAAACGGATGATCGAGGTGTGGTCGAAGGTCTGCGAATTCACCCAGCCGCCCTTGCTCCAGGGCGAGATCACCAGCATCGGCACACGCGCGCCCAGGCCGTAGGGGCCGGCCACATAACTCGCGTTCGCGCCAGGATACAGCTCGTTCGCGGTGCTGACCGTCGACAGGCCCTGCGCGGCCGACATGGGCGCGGTGGGGGCCACCACGTGATCGAAGAAGCCGTCGTTCTCGTCGAAGCAGACGATGAACACGGTGCTGGCCCAGACGGCCGGGTTCGAGGTCAGCGCATCGAGCACGTTCTGGACGTACCACATGCCGTAGCCCGTGGGCCAGTTCGAGTGTTCGCTGTAGGCCTCGGGCGCGGCGATCCACGACACCTGCGGCAACATGTTGTTCATCACATCGCTTTTGAGCTGATCGAAGAAGCTGCCGTTGTTGAACGCCCCGCCGTTGAGCATGTTGGTGCCGGTGCGCGCGCGGTCATACAGGGGGTTGCCGGGCTGGGCGTTGCGGTACTGGTTGAAATACAGCAGGGCGTTGTCGCCGTAGTTCCCGATGTAGGGGTTCTGGCCGTCCCAGCCCCAGCTGCCGGCGGCGTCCAGGCCATGGCCGATGTCCTGGTAGATCTTCCAGGAGATACCGGCCTGCTGCAGCCGCTCGGGGTAAGTGGTCCAGCCATAGCCGGCCTCGGCGTTGTTGACGACCGGGCCGTTCGGGGCCGTGCCGTTGCCGGCATCGCCGCCCGTGGCGTTGAGCGAAATCATGCCCGGCGCGCTGCCGGTATTTGCGACATTGATGCCACCGGGCAACGTGCCGTTCTGGCCGCACCAGCCACTCCACAGGTAGTAGCGGTTGGGGTCGGTCGAGGCCATGATCGCGCAGTGGTAGGCGTCGCAGATGGTGAAGGCATCGGCCAGCGCGTAGTAGAACGGAATGTCCGCGCGCTGCAGATAGGCCATCGTGCTCTTGCCCTTGGCCGGGATCCAGCGGTCGTTGTGCCCGTTGTTCCAGGCCGCATGGGCATCGGGCCAGCCGTGCGGCAGGCCGGTGAGGAACTGCTGCCCGAGATTGTCTTCGCTCGGGTGAAAAGGCACGATGGTGCCCGGCGTCTGCGGCACGCCCTGGGCGTTCACGTTGGGCTGCTGGAACACCGGCCGGCCCGACCCGTAGAGCTTCACCGCGCGTGGGTCACTGAAGCCGCGCACGCCGCGCAGCGTGCCGAAATAGTGGTCGAAGGAACGGTTCTCCTGCATCAGCACCACGATGTGCTTCACATCTTCGATGGTGCCGGTGGCGCCGTTGGCGGGAATCGCCAGCGCCTGCCTGATGCTGTCGGGAAACGCGGCGGTAGCGCCCAGGCCGGCAATGCCGCGCAGAACAGCGCGGCGGTCGATGGTGGTCATGGTAGAGCTCTCCTGTTGGATTGAGTTTTCTGGAACCTCCTCTGGATTTTGTTGACGGGGTATTTCAAAGCCGTGTCAGCGCGGCAAGAAACAACGGGCGCAAAAAAACCCGCGCGCGGCGGGTTTTCTTGAGCTTGGAGCTCGGGGCTTGGAGGCGGGGGGCCTATCAGCCCATGTGCAAACCGCCGTTGACGGAAAAGTCGGCACCGGTGGCATAACCGCCTTCTTCCGACGCCAGCCAGGCGATGATGGAGGCGATTTCGCTGGGCTTGCCCAGGCGCTTGACCGGCACGGTGGCAACGATCTTGGCCAGCACGTCTTCGCGGATGGCGTTGACCATGTCGGTGCCGATGTAGCCCGGGCTCACGGTGTTGACCGTCACGCCCTTGGTGGCCAGCTCTTGCGCCAGGGCCATGGAGAAGCCGTGCATGCCGGCCTTGGCGGCCGAGTAGTTGGTCTGGCCGGCCTGGCCTTTTTCGCCGTTCACGCTACTGATGTTGATGATGCGGCCCCAGCCCTTTTCCACCATGTCGGCCACCACTTGTTTGGTGACATTGAACATGCTGTTCAGGTTGGTCTCGATCACCGAGTCCCAGTCTTCGCGGCTCATCTTCAGGAACATGCGGTCCTTGGTGATGCCGGCGTTGTTGACCAGCACGTCGATCACGCCATGTTCGGCCTTGGTCTTGGTGAAGGCTTCGACGGTGGAATCCCAGGAGCCCACATTGCCGACCGACGCGTAGAAGGTGTAGCCCAGGGCAGCCTGCTCGGCGATCCATTTGCCGAAGTCACGGGTAGGGCCGCAACCGGCGATGACTTTGAAGCCTTCCTTGTGCAGACGCTGGCAGATGGCAGTGCCGATCCCGCCCATCCCACCGGTGACGTACGCTACTTTTTGGCTCATGGTGTGTTCCTCTTGCTCTCTATCTGAATAATCAATAAACGCGTGGCACCGAGCCGCAGCCCGGCGCACATCCGGCAGAAGCCGCCTTTTTCTTCTCCCTGCGGCTTCCGTCGGTCATTGTGGGTGCTAAATCAGCGCTCGATAGTTAGGGCAACTCCCATGCCACCACCGATGCACAGGGACGCGATGCCCTTCTTTGCGTCGCGGCGACCCATTTCGTGCAGCAAGGTCACCAAAATACGGCAGCCAGATGCACCAATAGGGTGACCAATCGCGATGGCGCCACCATTCACGTTGACCTTGCTCGTGTCCCAGCCCATTTCGTTGTTCACGGCGCAGGCCTGGGCGGCGAAGGCTTCGTTGATTTCCAGCAGGTCGAGGTCTTGCGCCTTCCAGCCGGCGCGGGCCAGCGCCTTTTGCGCGGCGGGCACCGGCCCCATGCCCATGATGCTCGGGTCCAGGCCGACGGTGGCGAAGCTGGCGATACGGCCGAGCGGCTTCAGGCCCAGCGCGGCGGCCTTCTTGGCCGTCATCACCATCACCGCGGCGGCGCCATCGTTGATGCCCGAGGCATTGCCGGCGGTCACGCTGCCGGCCTTGTCGAACGCGGGGCGCAGGCCGGCCAGGGCGTCGGCCGAGGTCTTCTTGTTGATGAACTCGTCGTTGGCGAAGACGATCGGGTCGCCCTTCTTCTGCGGAATGACGAAGGGCACGATTTCGTCCTTGAACTTGCCGGCTTCCTGCGCGGCCGCGGCCTTCTGCTGGCTGGCCAGGGCCAGGGCGTCCTGCATTTCGCGGGTGATGCCGTATTTCTTGGCCACGTTTTCGGCGGTGATGCCCATGTGGTACTGGTTGTAGACGTCCCACAGGCCGTCGGTGATCATGGTGTCGGTCAGCTTCCAGTCGCCCATGCGCTGGCCGTCACGCGAGCCCAGCAGCACGTGGGGCGCGGCGCTCATGTTTTCCTGGCCACCGGCGATGACGATTTCGCTGTCGCCATAGGCCACGGCCTGGGCGGCGAGCATCACGGCCTTCAGGCCGGAGCCGCAGACGGCGTTGATGGTCAGGCCGGGCGTCACCTGGTTCAGGCCGCTCTTGATGACGGACTGGCGTGCCGGGTTCTGGCCCGCGCCCGCGGCCAGCACCTGGCCCAGGATGACTTCATTGATCTGATCCGCCGCAAGGCCGCTGCGCGACAGCACTTCCTTGATGACGGCCGCGCCGAGTTCGGGTGCGGCGATCTTGGCGAGGCTTCCGCCGAATTTGCCGACCGCGGTGCGGGCTGCTGAAACGATGACGATGTCTTCCATGGTTTGCTCCTGAGTTGCTGAAGGTGGTTGGGCCTTGCCGGCCTCGTGATCGGAGGCGAAGGCCCTGTTTTGTTATGGCATGGAGTTCCCCGATTTCGAGGACTCCAGATTCACTGCATTCTGGGGTCGATTAAACGTCGTTGACGCTTGTGGGGGCTTTGCGCTCGGTCAAGCCCGGGCCTTGACGTAGCGGCCGGGTGCGGCCTCGATGGCCTTGTACTTGCCTTTGCCATAACCCGCGGGTGCCGCAATCTGCTTGCCCGCATGGCCCTTGAGCCAGGCCGCCCAGTCGGTCCACCAGCTGCCGGGGTGTTCGGTGGCGCCGGCCAGCCAGTCCTGCTGCGCGGCGGGAAATTTCGCCGCGCTGCTGGTCCAGTGGCTGCGCTTCTTCTTGGCCGGCGGGTTGATCACGCCGGCGATGTGGCCCGAGGCCCCCATCACGAAACGTTTCTTGCCCGGCAGCACCTGGGTAGAAGCATAGGCCGCGTTGATCGGCACGATGTGGTCTTCGCGCGAGCCGTAGATGTAGGCCGGCATGTCGACCTTGCGCAGGTCGACCTTGGCACCGCACACCGTGGTGCGACCCGGTTCGATCAGGCGATTTTCCAGATAGGTGTTGCGCAGGTACCAGGCATAGAACGGGCCGGGCAGGTTGGTGGCGTCGCTGTTCCAGTAGAGCAGGTCGAAAGGCGGCGGCGTTTCACCCTTGAGGTAGTTGCCCACCACGTAGTTCCACACCAGGTCGTTCGGGCGCAGGAAGCTGAAGGTCGATGCCAGTTCGCCACCGGGCAGCAGGCCGCCCTTGCCCATCTGCATCTCGCGGTAGGCGACCATGCCTTCGTCGATGAACAGGTCGAGGATGCCGGTGTCGCTGAAGTCGAGCAGCGTGGTCAAAAGCGTCACGCTTTCGGCCGGCTTTTCGCCGCGCGCGGCCAGCACCGCCAGCGCGGTGGTCAGGATGGTGCCGCCGACGCAGAAGCCCAGGGTGTTGATGGTCTCGGCACCGCTGATCTCGCGCGTCACCTGGATCGCCTTGATGGCCGCGTCCTCGATGTAGTCGTCCCAGGTCTTGTGGCCCAGCGAGGCATCGGGGTTGCGCCAGCTGACCACGAAGGTGCGGTTGCCCTGCTCTACCGCGTAACGGATCAGCGAATTCTCGGGCTGCAGGTCGAGGATGTAGTACTTGTTGATGCACGGCGGCACCAGCAGCAGCGGCCGCTCGTAGACCTTGGCGGCCTTGCTGCCGTCGGCCTGGATCGGCTTGTATTCGATGAGCTGAAAGAGTTCGTTTTCGAACACCACGGCGCCTTCGGTGGTGGCCACGTTCCTGCCGACTTCGAACAGGCTTTCGTCGGTCATCGACAGATGACCTTGCTGGATGTCGTGCACCAGGTTCTTCAAGCCCTTGGCAATGCTCTCGCCCTGCGTCTCGAGCGCCACCTTCTGCGCCTGGGCATTGAAGGCCAAAAAGTTGCTCGGCGCCGCGGCGGCGGTGGTCTGCTCAATGGCGAAACGGATGCGGGCCTTGGTCTTGTCGTCGGCCTCGACGGCTTCGGCCAGCCCCATCAGGGTGCGGGTGTTCAGCAGGTAGGCCGCCGCCGAGAAAGCCGCGAACGGATTGCTGCCCCAGGACGCGTCGGCAAAACGGCGGTCCTTGCTGATGGTGGCGGCGTCCATGCCGACGTTCCACAGCTTGGCCGATTCCTCCAGGTACTGCTGCTGCAGCTCCTGCAGCTTGGCCGGCGAAAATGTGATCGAGGGCAGCGCGGCAGCCGTGGCGCCATCGAGCGCGGAAGCCGTGCCCGCCGACTGGAATGCTTGTGTAGCCTGGGCCAGTGATTTGCTCCAGCCATCGGTCAACGACGTGTTCATCGTCTGCTGGAATTGACGGGCCGCTTCGGCCCAGTCTGGCTCAGAATGCATGTTGTCTCCTACAGTCCATTGATCAGGGTAAACCTAAGATTTTTACAGAGCCGCTTCGCAGAGGCAATGCCCACATATGTACCTAGTTGTAATCGCATGGATTTATGTTGCCCTCATGATGGCGGTGGCCGAAGCCACCAATAGTACCGGCACCGTGCTCGGCGCCGTGATCACCTTTGTACTCTATGGAGCGGTCCCGGTGACACTGGTGGTTTACCTGATGGGAAGTCCGGGACGTCGCCGCCAAGTGAAGGCGCGCGAAGCGGCCGAGCGCGCGCAGGCCATTGCAGCCCATGCCGCACAAGCGGGTGAAAAGCCCGACGGTTCAAGCCAGCCACACACAGGCGGCCATGCGGCCGGTGACCCGCTCGCGCCGGTACGAAAAGAATCTTGAGGGGCTGCCCACGGTGCACCACACCGCACTGCTGTTGTTGCCGTGAATATGCACGTCCGCGAAACCCAGGGCGCGCAGGCGCAGCCTGGCCAGCCCCGGCAGATCGGCCATCCACTTGCCGGCCGCGTGTGGACGAAACAGCGCAGCGGCTTCTGGCTGCTGCGCCACGAAGGCCTCGCGAACCTCATCGCCTACCTCGAAGGCATCGGGACCGATGCACGGGCCGAGCCAGGCCATCATCTCGGACACAGCAGAACCCGATTGGGCGGCGAAAGACGCCACCACCGCTTCCAGCACGCCGCGCCCGCCCTCGCCCGCCAGGCCACGCCAACCCGCATGCGCCGCGGCCACGGCCGAGCCTTGCCGGTTGGTGAACAACACCGGCAGGCAGTCGGCCACCATGATGGTGCAGGCCAGGCCGCGCCGGGTGGTGACACAAGCATCGGCCACGGTGGCGGGTGCCTGCGGGTTCGATGCCTGTTCGAGCACGGCAACCTGCGGGCCATGCACCTGCTGCAGAAACACCGGCTCGGCCGCGAGCGCCTCACGCAGCACGGCGCGGTTGGCCCGCACGGCTTCGGGCATATCACTCACGTGGTCGCCGAGGTTCATCGCATCGAAAGGCGCGGCCGACACCCCGCCGGCACGGGTGGTGAACACGGCCCGCACCCGCGCGGGCGCGGGCCAGTCGGGCTGCAGCCAATCGGGATGAAAAGCCTTCATGCCGCGAAATCCGGGCATTGCGAAGGATGCGCCTTCTGGAACGCCGGAAGGCTTGCGCAGGCCTCTACCGCCGCCATGGTGCGCGGCAGGCCGTCGAGCGGCACCTGGAAACGCTGCGCATTGAAGATCTGCGGCACGATGCAGCAGTCGGCCAGCGTGGGCGCATCGCCGTAGCAGAAGACGGACGCGGGCAGGCCGGCCCGCTCGCGCGACGGCGCGAGCAGGTCCAGTTGCCGTTCGAAGGCTTCCAGGCCCTGGCGGCACCAATGCTGGTACCAGACGTTCTTGCCGGCTTCGTCGTGCTGCAGCTCATTCGTCAGGAACTTCAGCACGCGCAGGTTGGTGATGGGATGCACCTCGCAGGCGATCTGCTGTGCCAGTGCGCGCACCTGGGCCCGGGCGATCGGCTGGCTGGGCAGCAGCGGCGGCGCGGGATGGGTCTCGTCCAGGTATTCGATGATGGCCATGGACTGCGGCAGCAGCTCGCCATCGACTTCGAGCACCGGCACCAGCCGGTCGGCCGAGATCGCCGCGTGCGCGGGCGCGCGCTGTTCACCCTTGGCGAGGTGCACCGGCAGGTAGTCGTAGCGCAGCCCCTTGAGTTCGAGCGCAATGCGCACCCGGTACGAAGCGGAAGAACGGAAGTAGTTGTGGAGTTTCATGGTCGACGGCTGCGCCGTGGCGTAGCGATCTGGAAGGACTTGACCCCGTGGATTCTCGGCGACTTTGCCGGCCGCGCCAGCTGCCCAGTGAACGCCCCTCACCTCAGCGAGGCAAGCCAGCCGCCAGTTCGCGCGTCACTTCCGCCGCCGGCACGGCCCGGCAGGCGCTGGCGTTCTGCCCCGACCACAACGGCGAAAAGTCGCCGCTGCCCCGGGCCTCGGCATGGGCCCGCAATGGCGCCATGCGCGCCGTGGCCAGGGGGAAGGCCGGCGCCGCATCGCTCATGGCCCCAAGCTCGCGCATGACGCGGTTGACGATGCCACGCGCGGGCGCGCCGCTGAACACGCGGGTGAGCGCCGTATGGCGCGCCTGCGGGCTTTGCAGCGCGGCGCGGTACACGGCGCTGGTGCTCGACTCGGGGCAACACAGGTAGGCGGTGCCGGCCTGCACCCCGGCCGCGCCCAGCGCCATGGCGGCGGCCACGCCCCGCGCATCGACGATGCCGCCGGCCGCGATCACCGGCACGTTCACCGCACGCACGATCTGCGGCAGCAGCGCGAAGCTGCCGACCTGGGTGCTGATGTCTTGCGTGAGGAACATGCCGCGGTGCCCGCCGGCCTCCAGCCCCTGGGCGATGACGGCATCGACGCCGCGCGAGGCCAGCCACACGGCCTCGTCCACCGTGGTGGCGGAGGAGACGACCTTGCCGCCCCAGCCGCGTACCCGCGCCAGAAGATCGTCCGACGGCAGGCCGAAATGAAAGCTCACCACCGCGGGGCGAAACACTTCCAGCAGTGCGGCGGCCTCAAGGCTGAATGGCGCACGCCCCGGCCCGGCCGGCACAGCGGCACTGTCGAGACCGGCCTCGTCGTAATACGGCTGCAGCGCAGCGCGCCAGGTCTGGTCGCGCGCCGCATCGGGCAGCGGCGGCGTATGGCAGAAGAAATTGACGTTGAACGGTGTGTCGGTCTGCGCCTGGATGCGGCCGAGCTCGTCGCGCAGCACATCGAGGCTCAGCATCGCCGCGGGCAGCGAGCCCAGCGCGCCGGCCTGGCACACGGCAATGGCCAGGGCGCTGCCCTGCGAACCGGCCATCGGCGCCTGGACGATGGGCAGTTGGGTGCCGAACAAGGTGGCGATCGATGTCATGGCGTCTCCTCTGAACAGATTTTGAAGTATCCGGTTGCGATTTCATCGGCCTCCGCCTTCGAAATGCCATCTGCAGGGCACACAATTTGCGTCGTGACCCGCAGGGTTCGCAACCGCGCACAATCCTCCATTCTCACAACAACGGACCAACAGATGGCAAACATCCACTTCATCGGCGGCGAAAAGGGCGGCGTCGGCAAATCTCTGACCTCGCGCGTGCTGGCGCAATACATGATCGACCGCGAAATCCCGTTCCTCGGCTTCGATACCGACCGCTCCCATCCGGCGCTGATGCGTTTCTATGCCGGCTACGCCTCGCCGGTGGTAATGGAGGGCCAGGAAGCGCTCGACGTGGTGGTCGAAGCCGCCGCCGAAGTGCCCGACCGCCGCATCCTCGTCGACCTGGCCGCGCAGACGCATGCGCCGCTGGTGCAGTGGATGGACGACGCCGGCGTGGTCGAGATGGCCAGCGAACTCGGCCTGCGCATTTTCTACTGGCATGTGATGGACTCCGGCCGCGACTCGGTCGACCTGCTCGAAAAGCTGCTCGACCGCTTCGGCCCCAACGTGCAATACGTGCTGGTACGCAACCAGGTGCGCGGCAACGACTTCTCTTCGCTCGAAGCCTCGGGCCAGCAGGTGCGCGCGGTGGAGATGGGCGCCAAGATCGTGTCGCTGAAGAAGCTCAACGAAGGCGTGATCAACAAGATCGACGCCGGCAGCAGCAGCTTCTGGAAAGCCAAGACGCCGCAGGAACCGAACAGCGGTGGCCTCGGCCTGATGGACCGCCAACGCGTGAAGATGTGGCTGAAAGACGTCTACAGCGAACTCGACGACGTCGGCGTCTGACGCTACCCACCTATTGAAGCAGCAGGGATCTCGCCTGCCTGGGCCGCTTCCTGCGGTGCGGGATCTTCACTTCGATCATGGTGCCCTGGAACGGAGCGCTGGTGAAATTGGCCTCGCCCCCGATCATCAAGGCGCGTTCGCGAATGCCCAGCAGGCCAAAGGATTTCGAGCCCCCATGGCGGATCTCGAACCCCTTGCCATCGTCGCGAACGGTCAGCTGGATGTGGTTGGCATGGCAACTCAGGTGGATGAGGACCTGCTGCGCCTCGGCATAACGGGCCACATTGGTCAGCGACTCCTGGACGATGCGAAATACGGCGATGGATTGTTCCTCGTTCAACTCAAGCTCGGAGTCGTCGACCATCAGATGGCAAGTCACCGCAACCCGCGCGCGGAACTCGGCGGCCAGCCATTCCAGGGCCGGGCCAATGCCCATGTCCAGCACGGCTGGACGCAGGTGTGTGGCCACGTTGCGCACCACCCCGATGGTCTTGTCGGTCAGCGACAACAAATGCCGCAGGGATTCCCCTAGTGGGGCCGGCGCTTCGGCGAACTGCAGTTGCAGGGTAATGATGTCCAGGCGCTGGGCGGTCAGCATTTGGCCGAGCTCGTCGTGGATTTCCCGTGCGATGTGTTTGCGCTCCTCCTCGCGGGCGCTGTCGCGCCGGGCGGCCAGTTCGCGCAACATGTCGCGCGACTCCATGATTTCACGCTCCTTTTGCTTCAGGGCGGTGATGTTGTTGCCAATCGCCAGGATCCCGACGATGCACGCCTTGGTGTCGCGCTCTGCCACGAAGCGGATATGGTGGACTTCTCCTTTGAAGCGTCCATGGGCGAAACCGATTTCGATTTCGTCGGGCTCACCGGTGATCAGCAAGCGCTGCAGCTTGCTCAGGAATTCACCAGACCGAGGCGCGTAGTCTCCCATCAGGTCGGGCAAAGGCTTGCCCAGGATGTGCTCGACGCCAAGCTCTCTCCTTTTGATGAATGCCCTATTGGCGTAGGTATAGCGAAACTGGGTGTCCAAGCGGACGAGCGCGCTGGGTAGATTTTCTGCCAGCGTACGGAACTCCCTCTCCCGCGCCACCAGCGCTTCCTCGATCAGCTTGCGCTGAGTGATGTTGCGCGAAAGCACGATGAGACGAGGACCGTCCCCCTCTGTAACCGATTTACGCGCGATGGACAGTTCAAACCAATAGGTTTCATTTGCCGCTTCCAGGCTGAACTGCTGCCCGTTTGAGGCGCCTACGGCATACGCTTCGCGCAAGCCGTCCATGAATGTTTGAGCGGCTTCAGCGGGCAAGACTTCGCAGACCATTTTTCCAAGAACGCTTTGCATCATCGGCAGATCCAAACGACGTACGTGGCAATCGTGAAAGCGGCCATCCAACCCCAATTCGAACAACATGTCTGGAATCGTATCCATGGTGGCCTGGAGCTTGTTGCGCGAGCGCTGGAGCTCGGTGTTGGTGTCGGTCAGCAGGCCCTGGGAACGTCGCAGGCGCAATAGAAAATAGCCCGTGACAGACAATAGCGCCAGGCTCGCCAACAAGATGGTCCAGAGCCAACGGTGCAGGTCGGCGTGCTCCGCCTCGCGACGGACCAGCCTGTCGATTTCCCGCTGTCGGCTCTCATTCTGGTAGCGCCGGGTCAACTCCAGCATGTGAGAGGCGGCCTTTTCACGGGCGGCCTTGGCGGCGACTTCCGAAGCTTCCCCCATGTAGCGATACGCCAACGTAGGCGCACCCGACGCCGCGTAGACGTCGGCCAGACGCTGGGCGTTCTGGACCAGATAGGGAGGCAGGTTGATTTCCTTGGCCAGCGCCTGGGCTTGCGTGGCGTCGGCGAGCGCTTCGGGCAGCCTGTTCAACTCTTGGTAGATCTTGCTGCGGGCCATCAGCGTCCACCAGGTACCGATCTTGTTCGGGTGTTCCTGGAAGATGCGCAGGCTCTGATTCTCGTGAAGCAGGGCCTCCGCCGGGCGATGGTGCCGAAGCAGAATTTCGGCCATGGCAAACCGGGCGTGTGCCGTCTGGAATGGCGCATTGGCGGCGTCGTACAGGGCCAATGCTTCCTGCAAGTGCTGCTCTCCTTGCTTGGTCTTGCCGAGTTTGTCTTCTTCTGCCGCCATGCCCAGCAAAGCATCGGCCTGCAGCAAACCGGATTGGGTCTGCAGGGCCCAGTCGCGCATCTGCGTGTAATACTGCAAGGCATCGGCGGAGCGGCTGTTTTGGCTGTAGGCTGTGGCCAAACCTTGGTAGGCATAGACCTGGGCCAGTGGCACGTTATTACGCTTGGCAATTTCCATCGCCTGGACACACGTGGCCAGCGAATCTTCAACACGTCCCAGTCTTAGAAAAACCATGGCTTGGCGCAATAACGCTTCACCCAGCAGATCGGGGCGGTCAACATCCGTCAACAGTTCCAGGGCTTGCGCTGGTGCGTTGCTGATGTCCTCGATATTGGCGAGGTAGACGGCGTTGAGGCTGAGGTTGAGCCAGGCTTCAATCTGGCCGATGCGGTCCTTATTTAGCTGGGCCAGTACCAAGGCCTGCCGGGTGAACTGATCGGCTTGCTGTGACTGGGCCTGGTAGGTGTAGATACGCGCCAGCAGATTCAAGGCCCGCACAGTGTCGGCAGGAGTGGCTTCGCTTGGCATATCGCGCCGCAGCGCCAGCGCCCGCTCGAGAGCCTGCGAAGTATTGTTTTCGGCCAGTGCGCGGGTTTGCGCAAGCTCTGCACGCCATCCGCCAAGGGACGGCTGCGCCCAAGCCTGCTCCCCCCAACAACCCAGCAACCAGATGAGTGCGATCAACCAGCGACAGCTAACGAATGGGGGGTGGGGTGTCATCAACTCTGCGCCAGGGGACGGGTATTTGAGCCCTGCAGGAAATGGCGCGAATGGTATTTCCACAGGAAATGACGATGGGCAGGAGTGCTCAAAAGTCCATCTTGATCATTGCCAATCGCAAGATTCGCGCCATATCCGATCACTTCATCCATGATGAAAGTCGGAAATACCAAGGGTGAATAATACCCTATATGTAACCAAGCATTTCAAAATCGACGCCACATGGCGACAAAAGGACTCAGGCCGTGGATTCATCCTCGGCCACGGCCAGGCCGCCCACGTGTCACGCATCTCCTTCAAGCCACGCGGCTTCAAAATCCTTGGCCGACACGGGACGGCCATAGTGGTAGCCCTGGCCGAAATGGCAGCCATGGGTTTGCAGGAAAAGCGCCTGGGCTTCGGTCTCTATCCCCTCTGCCACTACGTCGAGCGACAGGCTGCGGCCCATGGAGATCATGGCTTTGACAAGTTCCGTGCTGTCGCGGTCCAGCGTGACATCGCGGGTAAAGGAGCGGTCGATCTTGAGCACGTTGATGGGAAAGCGCTTGAGATAACCCAAGGCCGAGTAACCGGTGCCGAAGTCATCGATCGCGATGCTGATGCCCAGGTCGCGAAGCGTCAGCAAGGTGGCACGCACGTCTTCGTTGTCGTCCAGCAGCAGACTCTCGGTGATTTCAAGCTCCAGCCAGCGCGGGGAGCACCCCGTCACGGAAAGCACGCTGCGCACGGTGGTCGCCAGGTCGTTCTCAAGGAACTGGCGCGACGACAGATTCACCGCAACCTTCAGCTCCGGCCCACCCTGTTCGTTCCAGCGTTGCGCCATCAGGCAGGCCTTGGTCAACACCCACACGCCGATGCCAACAATCAGGCCCGAGTCTTCGGCGATGCCGATGAATTTGTCCGGCAACACGAGTCCCAGCGTGGGGTGGTGCCACCGCAGCAACGCCTCCGCCCCCACCAGCCGGCCGCTGGCCAGGTCGATTTTGGGCTGGTAGTAGAGCGCCAGTTCGTCCTTTGGTTCGGCATGGTGCAGGGCGACTTCCAGCGCGGCCCGCTCTTTTGACTTGGCGGTCAGAGCGGGGCTGTAGTAGCGAAAGTTGGCCCGTCCCCGGGCCTTGGCGTCGTACAACGCGGCATCGGCGTACTGGAGCAGGCTGTCGGCACTATGGCCATCGAAGGGATAGACTGAAATACCGATGCTGGCGGAGACAAACAGATCCAGCGTGTCGATCCGAAAGGGACGGGCCAGCGTATCCAGAATCCTGCGTGCGGCCCGGGTCAGGTCTGCAACATCCCGGACATTCGGAAAGACCATGGCGAATTCGTCACCACCCAGACGCGCCACCATATCGTTGCCGTGCACCAGCCCCGTCAAACGCCGCGCCGCCTCACGCAGCAGGCCATCTCCGATGCGGTGCCCATGTGTGTCATTGATCTCCTTGAAGCGATCCAGGTCCAACACCAGCAGGCCCAGTATCTGCCCCTCTTGGGCAGCGTCGAACAAGGCTTGCTGCAGGCGTTCACCCAGCAGGGTCCGGTTGGGCAGCTCGGTAACGGGGTCGCGGTAAGCGATCTCCGGCAAGCACGATTCAACGGACATGAACTCACTGATGTCCTGGGTCGTCCCCATCAGGCGCACGGCCTGGCCATCTGGCCCGTATTCCGCCTGGACACGGGTGTGCAGATGCAGCAGGCCACGGCTCGTCTGGGCACGGTAGGTATAGCTCAGCTTCTCGTCCTTGCGCTGCAGGGCGCTGTCCACCATGGCGCGGATCCGGTCGTGGTCCTCCTTGAGTGCCAGGGACAACATCTCGTGAAAGCTGGGCCTCCAGTCGGAGGGCTGGCTGAAGATGCGGCACACCCCCTCCGACATGCCGGACTGCTGGCGTGCGCAGTCCCATTGCCAGTGGCCAATCTGCGCCAACGCCTCGAGTTGCTGCCAACTGCAAGCTGGCAAGCACGACCCGGGTTCGGGGGGCAACTGAACGTGGCAAGGGTCCATGTGTTACGGCCCCAAGGAGGCGAGCACGGCAATGCCCAACAGCGCGAAGCCAGCAAGAAAGCCCATTTTTTGGGCTTTTTGAGCAACAGTGAGCTTCATCGAGACTCTTTCAGGAGACCGAGCGGGAAGCTTGATATCTCTGCGCTCTTGCGATGCCCAAACTCATTTCCATGCTCCTTTTCTTAAACTTCAAAACCACCGAAGAAAGGCACTGTCCAGGTTCGGTTTTTTTGGCGCGCCCAAGCTTCGCAGAAGACGGCTTGACTACACATCAGGCCAGGATGATTTGAAAGTGGGGAAACTCATGCGCCCAGGTAGGATCCGTCTCCACCGGGTAGGAATCGACCGACTCGCGGATCTTGGGGTGTGCCGCCCGACCGGGGGGTGAAAAAAACCAACGAGAGACTAGTCCGTCAACTTCTGGTTGATGGCGTAGCGCACCAGGTCGATGTTGCTGCACCAGCCCATTTTTTCCATCAACCGAGTTTTGTGGGTGGAGACGGTTTTATTGCTGATGGAGAGCTGCTCGGCAATGTCATTCACACCATACCCCTTGGCAAACAACACGAAAACCTGGAGTTCGCGGTCCGTCAGGGATTCATGCAGGCGGTCTTGCTTGGCGGGTGTAAGCGACTCAAAGGCCAGGGTTTCGGCCAGGGAAGGGTCCAGGTAGCGCCCCCCCGCCGCCGTCTTGCGGATGGCGGTGAGCAGGACGTCCGAGCTGATGTCCTTGGTCAGATAGCCCGCGGCGCCAGCGGCAATGGCACGCTTGGCAATTTGCGGTTCGTTATGCATGGACAACACCAGGATCGGCGGGGGGTTTTCCATGGACAGGATGCGCGTGATGAGATCCGGTCCGGCAATGCCGGGCATGGTCATGTCAAGCAGGACCAAATCAAACTGGCCTCGATGCAGGGCTTCGAGTACCTGGGTGCCGTTGATGGCCTCGGCGACGACGACGATGTCGGTCGTGATGGAAAAGAGCTTCGCGAACCCTTCACGCACCAGGGCATGGTCATCAGCTAGAAGAAGTCGGATGGGGGGCATCGTAAGGCGCGGATAAGACTACAGTGGTAGCGAGAATGTCACGCTTCAGTCCCGCCCACCATCAGGGAGGACTGAGTTGCGGGTGAGGATATCGCGCCACGATGTAGGAATATCCCGACGGCTCAGAAGACTGGATAGGTCGAGAGCTGCGTCGCCAGCACGAAATGCGTCCACTCGTGCAGATGGCGCCAGGCCGGACGGCAGCGGGCATCGCTCGAAGCGGCCTGCAGGCAGGCGTTGAGCATCGGGTCGACCTCATCGTTGACGGTACCCACGCCCAGGAAGGTGCCCGCCTTGGCCACCAGTGTTTCGAAGGTATGGGCGAACGGCACCACCTCATTGGGATAACGCGGCAACCGCTTCGCCTGCATCACGCCTTTGCGGGTAAAGACCATGTCGTTGGAGCGGAACTGGGGCCCCGCCACATACATCCCGGTTTGCGGATGCATGACCATGGTCGTCAACTGCTGGTCAACCTGGTAGAAAAAATTCCAGGGCGCTTGCGGGCCCAGAATCCGCCGCTCGAACTCTTCGGACCGCCATTGCGCGTCTGCCGGCGTCGGCGCAGGCGACGACCAGACGATCAGCTTGAACGGGCCGCCCTTGGAGCGCGCAATGCAGCTCTCGCCTTCGCGCTGGAGTTCGCTGCCCGCGGGCACCAGCGAAGTGGCGCCGCTGGCCTCATGCACCCAGACGTCGAACATGAACTGGCTGATCGCCGCGGGCGCCTCGCGCGACAGGTTGAGGATGTGGCGCAGGCGTGGCTGATCGTCCGCGCCGCGAGACAGATCATCAAAACCCCGGCGGCCCGTGTTGACGAACTCAAGCCCGCCGCAAGTCAGGCGCCTGCCGGACTTGCGCGCGGTGGCCAACTGGTCCAGTTCGACCGAGGTGTAAAAAGTGCCGGCGACGCGCAGCGAACGGTCCACAGGTTCGTTCGATACCACCAGCGTCTTGACCCATTCGATCGGCCAACCCCAGCTGGCCGCAGCCGCCCCTGCCTTCAGCCCGCCAGCGATCACGCCGATGACCTCCCCCATCGCATTCACGATCGGCCCACCGGACATGCCGGGCTGCAGGGCCACGTTGAAGCGCAGCACCTCGCGGTCGGTGGCGATGGGGCTGACGCGGCGCAGTTCCTCGTCCGCGTCGGGCGGCAAGATGTCGCGAAGCCGCGCGGAGCCGGTGGAAAACCGGACCTCCTGGTCGCCCGCCGTGGGCACGCCGTGGGCATAACCAAAGCCGGCATAGGTGCTGCCCCGGGGCGCCGGCGCCGAGGCGATCTGCAGCACCGGCACATCGGGCGGATCGGCCACCTCCAGCAGGCCCAGGTCGCCCGCCGAAAAAACCCGCACGAGCCTGGCCTGCTTCAGTTTGCCGCCGGACGCGGGCACGGCCTCGTACGACACCACGATGTTGCTGCAGCCCCCCACCACATGATGGGCGGTGACCACCCGCCCGGCCTTCTCGATCAGGAAGCCGCTGCCAGAACGCCGCGTGCCGTCCGCACAGCCGCCAGCGGTCACCTGCACGAGGGAGCGCAGCACCTGCTTGCGCATCTCGAAGCTTGGCGCCTGCGCCACCGAGGTTTGTGGCACGGCCGACCACAACAGCAGAGCGACGCCGCACCAAGTGGTGAAAGCGGTGATGCGGCACTTGCGCGGTGTCAGGCCGCGCATAGGAACAACGGGCTCACGCGAGCCGCGGAAGACTGTTCATCAACCGTGAGCTTCTTCAGGCCTTGCGCAACCGCGCGTGCGTTGTCGTCCCCCGTGCCCATGAAGGCGATGACCTCGGCAGCACCTGCGCCACCCGCAATCATGCGCCGCAGCGCCGCGCAAAAGTCTGGCGAGGACGCGAACAACACCGGTTGGCGCGACAGCAGCACCTGCTGGGCCACTTCACCCCCCTTGCCTGCGCCTGTAGCACCGGCCGGAAGCAGCCCGAAACGGATGAAGCGCAGCATGTCGTTTTGCTGTGCCGGGTCATGGATGCCGATCTCGGCCAAGGCCGCGCGCTGGCTCGCCACCGAAGGCCCGAGGAACTGCGAGGTCCGCAGGTAAATGCCCAAAGGGCACGCCAGGGCGGCGACGAGCCCGAAGGCCGCAAGACGGTAGGCGGCACTTCTGGACATCGGATTCGGCAGCTTTTCCGAAAGCCCGAACACCCCGGCCAGCAAGGCCACCAGGCCCGCGACCAGCGCGTTGACGACCGGGGACGCCGACAGCCCGATGACCAGGCCCAGCAGCAGCCCCAGGGCGCCGCCGGCCAGGCCATCGACCAGGCCCGCGCGGCGGTCGCGGGCCACTGACTTTGCAGGAGGCGCACTGTCGGGCATCGACTTCTCCCAGTTGGGCGCAGTCTACTCCCGGGCGGGTGTGGGCAGCACAAGTTTCGTCGACCATCAACGCCCGTGGATGCGCAAGCCCAGCAGCAACAGCACCGCCAGCGCCAACACCAGGGCAATGCCCTGCCAGAACGCCACCGGATGGCGCTCCACGAGCGGCGGCGCCCGCATGCGCTGGAACTGGGGCCCGGGCGAACGCAGGTCTTGAATGAACTCGGACACGGCTTCCTGGCGCTTCGCCGGATGCGGGTGCAGGGCTTTTTGCAGCACGCCGTCGAGCCAGGCCGGCAGCTCGGGCCGCAGATGGCGCAGCGGAACATAACGCAGCCGCTTCAAGTCGGCGGGCGACTGCAGGCGCGGGACCTGCAAGCCATAGGGTAGCCGCGCGCTCAGCATCTGGTAGGCCAGCACGGCCAGCGCAAACAGATCGGAGCGCGCACTGCCCCCGCTCCCCACGAAGTACTCCGGTGCGGTGTACTGCAGCGTGCCGGCGATGGCGTCGGCCCGGGCACCGGGCGTGCCTTCGGCGAGGCCGGCCACGTGTGTCGATGCAAAGTCGATGATCCTCACCGTGCCGGTGCGGTCGATCATCACGTTGTCGGGCCGCAGGTCCTGGTGCAGCATTTCCTTGCCATGGAAGGCCTGCAACCCCCTGGCCACCTGCTCGACGATGCCGCGCACGGTGTCCAGGTCCGGGCTGGGGTGGTCGGTCATCCACTGCGTGAGCGTCTGCCCGTCCACGAATTCCATCGCCACGTACACGTGCCGGCGCGGACGGTCACACAAAATCGGCTTGAGCACATGCGGGCTGTGCACGCGGCGGGCCACCCATTCCTCAAGCAGGAAACCGTCGAGGTAGTCCGGGTCGGCGCCCAGGTCGACCGATGGCGTCTTCAGCACCACCTGCAGCCCGGTCTGTTCGTCGACCGCCAGATGCACATGGCTGCGCGAACTGGCATGGAGCTCACGCACGATGGTGTAGCCCTCGAAGCTCATCCGCGGCGACAGCGGTGGCGGTAGCGCGAGTCCGTCCCGCTGCAACTGCATGTTCCGCGGGTTCCCTTCGGGCAAGGCGTCGATGCGCAGCAACTGCACCGTCATGTCGTCGCTTCCACCACGCGCCTGGGCAATCGACACCAACGCACTGGCGGCGGCATCGAAGTTGTCGGCGTCATCGGAGCAGAGCGCGAGGGCTTCATGCACGGCAGCGGCATCGAAGTGCAGGTACGCACCGTCGGTGGCCAGAACATAGATCTCGCCGACCTCGGCGGGAATGCAGCGGTAGTCGATCTCGACGTTGGGCCCGGCCCCCAGCGCACGGCCGAGGAAGGACTCAAGGGACGAGAGGTACACACGGTGGTCTTCGGTCAACTGCTCCAGCGACTGCGCGTGCAGGCGGTAGATGCGCGTGTCGCCCACGTGCAGCAGATGCAGCTCGCGGCCCTTCAGGACCAGGGCGCTGAAGGTGCAGACGTAGCCGCGGTCCTTGTCGAAGCGCGCCTGGCTGCGCATGGTCTGCGCGTGCAGCCAGGCGTTGGTCGCGCCCAGCACACGTTGCGCCGAGCGGCGCACCGACCAGGCGTCCGAGGTGGCGTAGTAGTCGTCCAGAAAGCCGCACACCGCGGCGGCACTGGCTTCCTGGCTCACGGCACTGGAGCCGATGCCGTCGGCCTGCGCGACCACGATGCCCTTGCTGCTGCGCAGTGGCTCCAGGGGCAGCATCGCACCATGGAAGTCCTGGTTGACGCCCTTGACCCCGGCGCGCGAATGCTGGCCCAGCGTGACCCGCAAGGCACTGGTCAAGATGCCCCTTCCAGGAACACCGCAGAACTGGCTTTGCCAGGCTGCTGGTGTTGCCCCCTGCAAGGGGGTTGGTGAAAGATGCGCAGCATCTGCAGCCTGGGGGTGTTACCCAATCACGCGTTTCGGCGCGGTCTTGTAGTGCGTGGAGTACAGCGTCGCGCCGACGAAGGTCAGGCCGCCCACCAGGTTGCCCAGCACGGTGGGGAGCTCGTTCCAGATGAAGTAGTCCATCAGCGTGAACTTGCCGCCGAGCATCAGCCCGGTGGGGAACAGGAACATGTTGACGATCGAGTGCTCGAAGCCCATGTAGAAGAAGATCATCACCGGCATCCACATGCCGATGGCCTTGCCCGAAACCGTGGTGGACATCATGGCCGCGACCACGCCGGTGGAGACCATCCAGTTGCACATGACGCCGCGGATGAACAGGGTGAGCATGCCGGCGGCGCCGTGCGCGGCATAACCCAGGGTGCGGCCTTCGCCGATATGGCCCAGCTTCTCACCAACGGCATTGGGAGCCTCGCTGAAGCCGAAGGTGAAGATGATGGCCATGAACACCGCCACCGTGAGCGCACCGGCGAAGTTGCCGACGAACACCAGGCTCCAGTTGCGCAGCACGCCGGCCCAGGTGGCGCCGGGGCGCTTGTCGAACACGGCCAGCGGCACCAGGGTGAAGACGCCGGTCAGCAAATCAAAACCCATCAGGTACAGCATGATGAAGCCCACCGGGAACAGCATCGCTCCCACCAAGGCGTTGCCGGAATTGACCGTGACGGTCACCGCGAACGCAGCGGCCAGCGCGAGGATGGCGCCGGCCATGTAGGAACGGATCAGCGTGTCGCGGGTGGACATCAGCAGCTTCGATTCACCGGCGTCGACCATCTTGGTGACGAACTCGGCAGGGGCGAGGTAGGCCATTTAACTTCCTTTGATACTTTGATACGGGGGAACTGAAGGACGCGTTCCGAACGCAGGTTCGGAAACGCAAAAAACGAAAACGGCGTCCGTTGTGTCACCCGTCATGGGGTGGCACAAGGGACGCCGTTATCCTTGGATGCACGATTTCAACACCTGCGGAAATCCGCTGGCACCGTTCACCAAACCGTCTTCAGCTTGATGGCGTGATCGCGTGCAAGTTTCATGCCGCTGAGTTTGTATGGGAACCTGCTCGCCAGGCCGCTACCGTGCAGCAAAGCAGCGCACAACACAAGGGTCAAGCCTCGGTCTGGTGCACCAGGGCCTCGAAATGGTTCAGCGCACGGACTTGTCGCCCGGCTCAGCGAGCTTGGCGAAGGCGAAGTCCGGCAGCGACAGCGTGGCTTCGGCCACATCCAGCAACCGGCGGTTCTGGTCCATCGACGTCTTCTGCAGCATGCGGAACGCAACTTCTTCGTTGATGCCGAGCCGGGCCATCAACATGCCCTTCGCCCGCTCGATCACCTTGCGCTCGTTGAGCGCGCGGCGGGCCGCGTCGAGCTCGGCCTCCATGCCGGCCATGCGGGCCGACTGGGCCTGCAGCAAGTCGAGCAGCGAAGCCGATTCCCCGCCGCCCGGGCTGTTGATTCGCTCTTGAACGGCCTCGGGTGCGGTGGCCATGTCGAAGAAACGGTCCACCGCATGGGTGCGCTGAGGCGGGTTGTCGCGCAGGCGGCGCAGCAGGCCTTTGGAATCCTGCAAGTCCTGCTGTGCCTCAAGGATGCGCGCGGCGCAGTCTTCGCGCAGCCGCTTCACCAGTTCGACCTGCAGCAGCCAGAGTTCGTTCATGCGCTCGGTGCAGACGTTAAACCAGGTGTCGCTGAGATTGCTGTCGAGCGCGACACCGGGCCGGGCTGTGCACAGCGTGCGCCGCAGCCGCTCCAGCTTGGCCACACCCGGCACGAGTTGCTGTTGCTCCCAGCGGGTGCGCAGCGCCGGATCGGCAAACTCGGCGAACACGCGCAGGCTGCGCTCCTGCGCGTCGATCAGGTGAATCACACGCTGCTGGTGCGCCTCGCTGCCCTGGCCCGAGGCATAGAGCAGCGCACCCACCGCCCGCTCCTGGCCGGCCTCTTCCTCGGCCTGCACCAGATGCAGGAAGGCGACCAGCAGGCGCGACACGCTCGGCAGCCCGGCGGCATCGGCCACATGAAAAACCAGTTCGATCAAGCCGGCAATCAAGTGGCTGAATGCGGCCACGGAGTCGTGGGCGCTCATGGCCTGGCGCTCGATCTGGCTGCGCAGCGCCTCCAGCGCGTCCAGCCCCAGCAGCGCCCAGGCCATCAGCGACAAGGTCTTGGCCGTGGCGCCCTGCGCGTGTTCGAGGTCGGCCGCGAACGCCTCACGCAGCCGCGCCTCTACCGGCCGGGCTTCTTCAATGAGCGTGCGGCGCGTGTCGGCAAAGCGTTGCCCCTTCGACGCCAGATAGATGCTCGAAGCACCGCGTTCACGCTGCAGGGCCTGGATCAACTGCCCGATCACGTCCACCAGATGGGCCCGGCTGGCGAGCTGGTGCACGGCGTCGATCTCCAGCTGCTTGGCCCGCAGCACGAGTGTCGAGACGGACAGGGGCGCGGCCGGGTCGGGCATGCTCAAGCTCCAGGGAGAAAGCGAAGATGAAGGCGAAGGAGCTTGAAGCTTATCAGGCCAATGCCACGTGCACCCGGCCGCCAGCGACACGCACGCCGTGGGCGCGCACCGACTGCTCGGGCGCCTCCAGACATTCGCCAGTGTGCAGGTCGAAGTGGTTCTTGTACAGCGGCGAGGCGACGACGATGCGGTCCCCGAGGTTGCCGAGCAGGCCGCGCGACAACACGCTGGCGCCCGATTTGGGGTCGACATTGTCGATCGCGAAGAAGCGGTCGGTGCCGATGCGGAAGACCGCGACATGGCGGCTTTCCACCAGCGCACACACCCCGGTGCTGGGCAGGATGTCGTCGACCGCGCAGATGTCGGTCCAGACGGCTGGAATAGTCACTTCGATGCTCATGCTGTCACTCCTTTGGCAGGCTTGCGTTCCTCGGCACGGGCCGGCCGGATCTGGCCGCGCTCTTCCACGAAGATCACGTGTTCGTCGGCCTTGTCGCTGTTGACGAAGGAGCGGAAACGCTTGCGGGTTTCGGGGTCGTTGACCGCGGTCTTCCATTCGCACTGGTAGGTGTCGGCCACGTGCTGCATCTGGCCTTCCAGTTCCGCGCACAGGCCCAGGCTGTCCTTGACCAGCACGTCCTTCAGGTAGTCGAGGCCACCTTCGAGGTTCTCGCGCCAGGTGCTGGTGCGTTGCAGCCGGTCGGCGGTGCGCACGTAGAACATCAGTACACGATCGATCATGCGGACCAGCTCTTCTTTCGTGAGGTCGGAGGCGAACAGTTCGGCGTGGCGCGGCTTCATGCCACCGTTGCCACACACGTAGAGGTTCCAGCCCTTTTCGGTAGCGATCACGCCGATGTCCTTGCCCTGGGCCTCGGCGCATTCCCGCGTGCATCCGGACACGCCGAACTTGATCTTGTGCGGCGAGCGCAGGCCCTTGTAGCGGTTCTCCAGTTCGACAGCGAGCCCCACGCTGTCGCCCACGCCGTAGCGGCACCAGGTCGAGCCAACGCAGCTCTTCACCGTGCGCAGCGACTTGCCGTACGCATGGCCGGACTCGAAGCCGGCGGCGATCAGTTCCTCCCAGATCGGCGGCAGCTGTTCCACACGCGCGCCGAACAGGTCCACCCGCTGGCCGCCGGTGATCTTGGTGTACAGGCCGTATTTTTTGGCGACCTGGCCGACGGCGATCAGGCCTTCGGGCGTGACCTCGCCGCCCGGCATGCGCGGCACCACGGAGTAGGAACCGTCCTTCTGGATGTTGCCCAGGTAATAGTCGTTGCTGTCCTGCAGGCCGGCGAGGTCCTTCTTGAGCACGAACTCGTTCCAGTTTGACGCGAAGACGCTGGCCGCCACGGGTTTGCAGATGTCGCAGCCCAGGCCCTTGCCGTGCCTGGCCAGCAGTTCGTCGAAGCTCTTGATGTTGCCGACGCGCACCAGGTGGTAGATCTCCTGGCGCGAGTAGGCGAAGTGCTCGCAGACGTGGTTGTTGACCGCCATGCCGCGGCGCGACATCTCCACCTTCATCACCTGGGTGACCAGCGGCACGCAGCCGCCGCAGGTGGCGCCGGCCTTGGTACAGGCCTTCATCTCGGCAATGGTGCAGGCGCCCTCGCCCACCGCCGCGCAGATGGCGCCCTTGG
>Ga0307515_10000755_pt1 | contig 74850 bp, 77 predicted proteins | sample 17_EM_MG_FD_194513 | JGI IMG/M metagenome (GOLD analysis project Ga0307515, IMG submission 194513) | Populus trichocarpa ectomycorrhiza microbial communities from riparian zone in the Pacific Northwest, United States - 17_EM | ecosystem: Host-associated > Plants > Roots > Unclassified | place... | reverse complement strand
GTCCCCCTGACCCCCCCCCCCCCCCCCCCCCCTCCCCCTCCTACCAGCTAACGACAACAGCAAGGCGTAGGCTGGCTTAAGCGCTCCGCCATCGCCTTCGGTACTCTCACCCTGGATATCAAGCACTACAAAGCCACCGAGGACGATGACCGGTCTAAGAAGGACGTGGAGCGCATCGATATCAACCAGACATTAACGGGCGGGTTCAAAGGCACGACTGAGTTGCGGTCGCTCGATTGGGTCGAGCGCAGTCATTACGATGATATCTTTGGGAATGTGATGGGGAAGAGCAGGAGGGTGAAGCTAGCTGAGATTGAGGATGAGTATTTGAAGACGGGATGGCCGGAGGAGTTGGTTGAGGAGGGGCTCATTGAGAGCTTTGTTATAAGCGAGGAGAATGCGTGGGTTGCTACTCAGGTATGTCCTGGCGGAGGCTAGTGGGAGGAGGGAGCTAATGTGCGGTAGATCTGGGGATTTGAGTATATCGAAGTCGGAGGGGAGAAGCAGAAGCGGTATGTGAGGCATCTCAAGTTCGAGAAGGAGGCGGAGAGACTCAACAAGATGATGATCTATGATTATACTGGGCCTACTCCTGCTGTCGAATAGAGTGTTGGGTGGTTTCTGGGGGTATGCAGCGTGGAGCTATGGAGCTCGGAGAACAAATGGGGTAAACTATGATGTAGCCAGAGATACTGCCAGTCTCATGCCCAGATTTCTAGTTTCGCAAGCTCGGTCGGCCGAACGATTAGTTTCGCAGTCTGGGCACGAGATAGATCGATTAATTCAAAGTGTCTAATGCACTATCAAACAAATAAGTGTAAAGCGATAACTCCTCGCGATGAGAAAAACACGACCAAACAACTCCACATTGTAACCGTATCATGAACATCCGCAACTAAAGATGAGAAAGAATCCCATCCCAACCTGAACGTACAAGGTAACAGTGCCACAGATTCCTACGGCGTCTATCCCTCGTCCATCTCTTCCATTACCGATCATAATTTACCACCCCATCAATAATCCACAACTGCCCATTCGCAACCTCATCCTTAACCTGCAGCACATCGATTCCCTCAGGCATAATCTTCTTCCTTCCATCCTTCTCCTCCCACCAAACCTCCACCCCCTCCACAGTCTTAACTTTAACTCCTTCCTCCCACGGCGAAGCTCCAACACAATGTGCCTCCACAAACCGCCTTAAATTCCTTGTTGCGCGATCCTCGCCCTGAAGACCCTTATAGATCTCGGAGAAAATGTTTCCACCCGCGCCTTCATCGTTCGGATCTTCCCATGGCTTCCGTGGCAAGCGAGATACCGCAGTATTGGATGGCGCGAGAACGGTAGTGTTTTCGCTGCGGTTTGAGAGGAGCTCGGAAATGGACTCTATGGAACGCGTGAAGCCGGAGAAAATCGAGATTTGTTTGTCGAGGGGGATGATGTCACCGAGGAGCGGTGTGCCGGACGGTTTGTTATCGAATGAGGAGGCCATGATCAAGATGTCGGAGGGGGGATGAGGGGAGATCTTTAGTGGGTTTTGGCGGGCGCAAACGAGGGTTGTAAAAGCGGTAAGTGTTAGTAGGAAGGTTGGTTTCATGGTGGTTGAGGCTTTTGTTCTCGAAAGTTGTTCTGCAGGTGTGGTAGTGGAAGCGTCAACTTCCTTGCTTTGGAAGCTTGCCCTGGTAGCTAGCTTGCTTTTTTGTTGCACGTGCAAATTCAATGGTTACTAAGGTGGATTAGGGTTGGGGGGGTTGGATATTCACGATTGCAGAGACGTGGGATGCTACTTTAACATCGTACGAGAACAGTGCTCTATTGAAGACATTTATGGGTTGGGGGCATTATAAGGGCGGGATGTACCTACCTCAAGTGGGCGTTTTAGACAGAAACTGATCTGTATGCAATGAGCCTGTCTGAGGTGAAGGTCGTTTGAATCGTTTACGCCCCCCGGGCTGGTATGCAAGCTTACTTTGCGCCATCACAGATGAACCGTTATCGTATTAAAGACAGGATGAACTGGGTAGGGCGCTCTAAAATACCCAAGTAAATCGCTGGTTTTCTCTCCCTTTTACGGGAAATTCCAGAGAAACGCCGCATGACTCCGTCATAAACAGGCCATAATTAAATAATTCGAGAATGTCCAGGGTCTAAGTAAAGCGGATAGATATGTACTCTACTCTACAGTACTTCACTGGTTAGGTCGGTTCCTCTAATAATGGTACCGAGGATCATTTTGCCGGAACGCTACTTCAACGGTTGTGCTCGACAGCCGTCATTAACATTACCAGGTCAGATAAAATAAAAAAAAGGGTTGCATTTTTCTCAATTTTGCCCATATCATGCACGGTTATGCTACTTATCCGGAAGGAATATCTACTTGTGTGAATACTTCTCCGGAAGTGCATTGAAACTAGCAGCGTTACTGTGCGGAGCGGTAGTTGACGAATGCACCCAGGCCTACGCCTGTAGGTTTTCCTGTGCTCTCTGATGATTGTCACAGCGTTAGTTCCAAGTACCCCAGTGTTGAAATATTGGTGCCCTGTACAAAACACCTATCAGGATGAACGTGCATGATGCCTGCCAGCGGCGGCACCTAGCCACTGAAGTGATTAGGATTCCGCCTGCTATCCGCCCCACCTTTCTTTCCCTCTTCTTGCTGCTTTCCTCTTGCCATCTCATCTCATTACCTATCCCCCGAAGAGCATCGACCACCCGCTCCTCTTCTGGTGTCTGCCTTCATATTCCCGATTCCCGATTGAACCCAACAAAATTCTCGTCGTTTCTCGAGCAAAACGGTTCGCAGTATAATGGCAGATGCACCGAGCCGTCCGAGTGTGTTGATCATCGGTGGATTGGGTCCGTTGAACACCACCTCCTCCTCCTGTCCCAGTTGTCGTTCCACAGCTCCTGGAATGCATCGCTGACATTGTTTCTCTTTTTTTTTCTTTTGTGAAGGCTTCATTGGCCGTTTCCTCACCCGATACCTGCACGAGAACAAGCTTGCGTCTGAAATTCGGATAGTCGACAAGCAATTGCCCCAGCTAGCCTGGCTCGCTCCAGAGTTCGAGGAGGCATGTGCGGCTCAGTTCGTGCAGGGTGATATGTCGCGGGATTGTAAGGGCTCTCTTTCCCTCCCCCACTTTTCCACTTTCGTCGGTTCGATACACTGACAAGGGGCGGGGGTAAAGACACCGCCGAAAAGGTCTTTACGAGAGAGAACGGCAGCTCGTGGGATTATGTGTTCAATTGCGGCGGAGATAACCGGTTCTCGCAAGATGACGAGATATACAAGCAGCGTTCCCTACAGCTTTCTGTTACCGCCGCGAAGGAGGCGGCGAAAAGGGGTGCTAAGTGCTGGGTGGAGTTGTCGTCGGGTGCAGTCTATAAGGCGGAACGGGAGCCTCGCAAGGAGACCGACAAGTTGAAGCCGTGGGTGCGTTTGGCGAAATACAAGCTGGAAGCGGAGAAGGAGTTGGAGAAGATCGAAGGGTATGTAACAACCCAACCGATGTGGAGCTACATATTTCAAAAAACCAACACGCCACCGCTGCGAGAGAGGGGCGCAAGAAGAAGAAATGCTAATATGATGGCTCTTGTGATAGACTGAACCTTGTGATACTAAGACTGGCAAACGTTTATGGACCATACTGCTCTAAAGTCATCGGGACTATGCTTTGTATGGCCAGAGTCTATGCATACTTGGGCGAGGAGATGAAGTGGCTGTGGACAAAAGACCTCCGAACACATACCGTCCATGTGTTGGATGTTGCTAGGGCGTTGTGGCATGCTGCAGAGTGGTGCGCCAATGGAGAGAAGAACTGGGACGAAGAAAATTTGGGGAAGACACCGGTATTCAATATTGTTGACCACGGGGACACCAGTAAGTTCCTCAATGCCACTATTGGGGGGAAGTACTGACAGTAAAAAAAGACCAAGGTTCAATGCAAGCCCACATCGCCAAGATCTTCAATATAAAAACCGGCTTTCACGGCACAATAGTCTCACAGTTTGCCAAAATGAACTTAAACTCAGCCGTAGACGAGGAAAACGACGAGCTCCTGCATCCCTGGGGGCAGTTGCTGACCGAGGCCAAAATTACACGCCCGGGCCCTATAAATCCCTATCTCGAACACGAGTTGGTGCGAGACTCGGACTTGAGCTTAGACGGTAGCAGATTCGAGGAGGTTACCAGCTTCAAGTATGAAGTTCCTGAGGTCACGGAAGAGGGACTGCGGGAAATGATTAAGAGCTACGAGCGCTTGAATTGGTGGCCCCCGATTGATCTCAACACGAAACCTGAAGAAGAGGCCACAAGCTAAGGCCGCTGTTGTCGTCGTGGGACCAATATTCTGCTTCTGTATATATGATAGTTTGTGTTGAGATTGACTGTTTGGCGGTGAGCGGGAGATACCACTTTACGTATGGGTACAGCAAGGTGGGCGCTGGCGTTCGTTTTTATGGTAATATATACCATACGAGTAAATACCTTCTTTTTGTTTTATCTACAGCATCTACCCTCTGTCGTTTATATCTGCATCCTTATCTGAAGAAACTGGAAGCTGCTGAAGCCTCCAAAGCATCCACTTTCGTTAATAGTCATACATACTGCGTTGGAAGAACTTCACACCATTTGCGTACCGGTAGCTATAGCTCAAACTGGTTGTCTCGAAGCTCTGATCCTGACCAGCGAGTGGTATCCAATCGGTTCCTGTATAGAGCTCAGCTTCGGAACTCAGGTCTTCTATGTATTCAAGAATACAGGGGATCTAGTTTTACCTGTAGCCCAGGTGAACCCATAGTGATACAAAGTCTCGGACGACTCAAGGCCGAGCTGTAACTTTGGCCCCATCCTTTAAACAAACGATTCTCACTCCCCATCCGAATTTCAATTATCATAGCATTAATTGAATACACCGATATACCGCAGTTTTTTCCGTATATGGTCTCTTTTATTATCTTTCCCTGCCTGTGGGCTGTTCAAGCAAATCACCAAATGTTTGCGGCATGGCGCGCGTCTAAACATGAAGCGCGAAAACGGCACTTCGCTTGCATTGGCCCCCGATGGCCGAGTGGAGGAGCGCCTCCTCTTCTCTTCTCCCCACCCCACAATACCTTCTCTGTCTTCAACTTTTGGTACCGCAACATCAATTCCCCCGGACAACCGACCGAATCCATAGCTAGATTTAGGGGAGGGAATTGCGGGGGAGGATCTCTAGCATCAGGCCACTAACAACTCCGAACGCCGCCCCCACTACACGAGACGAGCTTCGCGCCACGACACGAACCCACACGACGACTTGCGACACCATGTCCGCAACACCTCCCAGCATCGATAAGGCGAGGCTGGTTCGAGAACGTATGTTCCTCTTCCCCCACAGAAAGTGCCGCAGCGGCGGTGGTGCTGACGTCAAAACGTTAGATGCGGATAAGACATGTCGTATGGAAATGGAAAGCGTTCCTCCGGACGTTCCATACACAGTCGTCGACCTTGTAGGTAAAGGTAGTTTTGGCAGTGTCTTCAAAGGGTACTGATCTTCCCACTTTCTACTTCCACTTCCATTGCGTTCGCTGAACACCGAGAAACTGCAGGATCCACAACGAGACGAAACAGGTGGTCGCCGTGAAGTCGCTCGACCTCGACCAACAGGACGAGGAAATTCAAGACATCCAGAAGGAGATCGGCTTGTTGACGCAGCTGAAAGCCGGAGATGCGCCCAATATCACCGCGTACCACGGTAGCTATGTGCTCGGCCATAAACTGTGGATCATCATGGACTTCTGTAGCGGAGGGTCGATGAGAACTTTGGTTGGTGTTTGTGAGTGGGTTGGAGGTAAAAGGGACTGACGAAAGTGGTACAGATGAAAGCGGGTCCGATCGAGGAAAAGTACATCGCAGTTGTTATCCGAGAAACTTTGACTGCGCTTCAATACCTGCATTCGCAAGGGATCATACATCGCGACATCAAGGGTAGGGTTTCTTTCCCCTGGTGTGGTACGGGCTACATGCTGATCCGTCCCGGCGCAGCGGCAAACATCCTCGTAAACCAGGATGGCCGGGTGCAGCTTTGTGATTTTGGGGTCTCGGCACAGTTAGTAGGAAAGGCCAATAAGAGAAACACATTCGTCGGAACACCGCAATGGATGGCGCCAGAAGCCCTTCTTGGAGGACTCTACGATTTTAAAGTGGGTCTTTCCACCCCCATCTTAGAGATACTCCACTAGGTACTGACTACCGGCAAGATCGACATCTGGTCATTCGGTATTACAATCATTGAGCTGGCCAAACAAAACCCACCGTTGTACCAATACCATCCCGAACGAGTCATTGACATGATTCCTCGGATGCCGCCGCCTAGACTTGAGGGTGGTCACTGGTCCAATGGGCTTAGGGAGTTCGTTGCGCTATGTTTGAATGACATTCCAGACCAACGACCATCTGCTGAAGAATTGCAAAAATCCAAGTTTGTCAAGGCGGTTAAGAGCCCCTACACGATCATGCGGGATTTATGTGTACGATACGAACAATGGGAGAAGGCCGGAGGTGCTCGGATGTCCATGCTGTATGAGAGATCCGAAGACGGCGATACCATTTCGGCTGCAGGAAACGACCCGGCGTGGGATTTCGACACTGTCAAGTCCAGGGTGTCTGGTGTTCCGAAAGAATTCGAGATGCTGTCGGTGATACAGAGACAAACACTGAGGGGATATCGGCCACCCCCACCTCCACAAGGACCTTCGCCGGGGATATCGCCAGGAATGCCACCACTTCAGCGAGGTCCTAGGCCGCGAAACGGAGCAGAGAAGCTTTATAGGCTTTTTCAAGACCCTAATAGCGACCCACAGCCTTGGAGTGAATCGTCGTCAGAGGCATCATTCAGAATGAACGGAAACCACGGTCGTGCAATGACACCAGACAACAATGGATCAAGCAGCAGTCTGGGAATGATATCAATCCCGTCGTTTGATGACAATGGCATGCTAGTTACCGAGTCAAGCAGCAGATCGTCACCCAACCCGAGCCCCATTGGAATGATCTCAATGCCGACGGAAGAGGAAATGATGGCAATGGCGGTGCAAAAGGTGGCTGCGGCGGCTGCTGCTGCTGCGTCGGGTCCACTGCCGACTCCGACCTCAATGCCACTTATGTCTGTCCCACCAATGTCAGATAAGCCAACCATCACCCGAACACGTCCACAGAAGGCAGATTCAGCTGGAACGCCCACTCTTCAGCCATCCGAGATTGATGCGACTGTCAATCGTGTTCCTTCTCCACGCCGACCACCGATTCCAGCGTCTGCCCCCTCCTCACCTCCACGATTCGCGAGCCAGCAGCCAGGAACTCTGACCCCTGCTGGCAATCTGAATGGTCACAAGTCCCACCACCTCTCTTCTAAATCAGTTCCTACCTTTGCGGGACTTCGAGAGGAACAGGTACCCCCAATACCTGCACCACCTAAGGTACGATCTGCCGAGTCTACTCCTGGCCCACACCTGAAGTCAAGGTCACAAGATATCACCCAGAGAGGACAACGTCCACCAGGAAGGTTACATGCGAGGCCTAGTCACCTCAACCTTGGTCCTTCCAGTAGTGCGAACTTTATTGAGAGCACTAAGCTTCCCCTGAGTCCTGGAAGGATGGTTACTCCAGGAGAACGTACTGGAAGAAACGGATATGGATTTCCCTCAGTCCTCCCGAGTCCTGGAAGGATGGTTACTCCGGGAGAACGTACGGGGAAACATGGGTATGGGTTTCCCGCCATGGGCACACCTGTGATGTTTCAACGCCCAGCACAAATACCCGCTGAGGTAGGAAGTTTGGAGTTCCCGCCTATGGCACCTCTCGATACTACGGTACTCTCCCAGCCTCCTGGAAACGGCGAAATGATGCGAGAATTGGATAGGCTTCTTACCGGATTGACTGATGGCTATGAAGTGGTGGAGGTCGCCCTTAAGTGTCTTAAAAGGGAAAGACGTCGGAAAGTCCCCACCGATGATGAGGAATAATTGCGTGCAGCATATTTTCAATTCATGTAGCATTTGTACGGGTGTTGTTGCGGAATTTTTGTCTGCTTTGGGTGCATCGAATTTTTTACTACGGGTTTTTTGTGGGCCTTAATAGATACTTTTTGTAGTTATCTGTGTGGGGGGGTCTGATTTCTGTTCGGCATTTTTGTGGCGGCCCCTTTGGTAGAGGTTCGGCATTTGGTTTCGAGCATTGTGATTCATGGTGTTGTTTGTGTTTCTGTTTATGGTTGTTTTCGTTTGATAGCAATGGGTATCAGCATCATGGGCACTGCACTTCTTTTTTTTTCTTTTTTTGTTGCGCTTTATTCGTTTATGATGTGATGGTATTTATGAGTGTGAATATGATAGACTGACTGTAATGTCTATGTTCATGGAGAATCACTCAGATTGTTGAAAGTTCTTAGCATCGTTAAGTCTGACTCCGTTTCTGAGGCCGGGTTCCGTAGAGAAGCAATCCCGGCTCTTTGAAATATGTTAGGTATTCTCTACGGATCCTTACGCTCCTGCCCCCAACAGCATCGTGAGGATGACGTGAGCTCTGGTGTTAGGGGATACCATTGGGGTGGGGACGCTCGCCTATCGAAACGCTGAGCAGTAACCAGCAAATCTTGGTAGCGTTTAAGGGGCAGCGGCAGCCTTGAGTAGATTGGACTCGGGTATTGGGGGGGTTCCAGTTCGATGATATCCCCAAGCAATAACACACCCCGATCAACACTCCTGATCCAGCCCTTCCACTTCAGCCCCTCCACTACCATGTCTTCTTATCTGCAGATACCACTGCCAACTCCCTTTCCAGCACACGGGACATCTCTGGGAGAAACATGGCTTTCCACCGGTACATGCTCACTGGTGGAGGTTTCGTGTGTTTAACGTTATTCGCAGTAGAAAGGGCTGCTATTGGGTATGAAAGCGGGTTTGATATACTTTTCCCGAAGCATTCTGGACTGAAACAGAAGTAGAAGGGAAGGAAAGGGGAGGTGGAAATTCCTTCGTCAGGTTCGAATACGGGAACATTGGGAACCGGAAGGAAATATAGAGTTGGTCCGTCTCTCCTGAGTTACCAGGGGTTTATCGACAACTTTTGGTCTTGGATAGCTGAACGCTCAGGGAGGTTGCTCTACGTATCTGACGCAAGGCTGGATATGGTTTATAATTGAAGACCTTTTGGAGTGTCGTAGAGTTTTGAATTAACTGAATCGTTATACTACGAGAAGAGAATAGCAAGTACTGTAACAAAGCAAGTTGCTGCGTATGAACTGGTCGTATCACTTCGAGCTGAGAGAACGAAAACACTCGGAGCTCACTTAACATTTGAAGCCGCAGTACCTACTTAAATGTAGGCGGCCCGGCGGATCCACAGCCGCTGCCGCCATAGTTAACCCAAATGCCATATATATCCCGCACCCCCGATCTCCCCCGTATGTTGCTGCAGGGACAGCTACAAACCGCAAATATTACGCCGATTGGCCGATCCGATTAACTTTCAATATCGAACGATTACCGCCTCCGTCAACCAAATCACTGGGGGAGGAGGTGGGGGTTAATATAGACGAACGACCCTCCGCGGAGCGTAAACCAGTTGTATAAAGGAGCGATATTTTGGATAAATACACCTCAAGAGACTTCGAGGTGTTTTTGAAAACGTAACCCATCTTTCACCCGTGCTCGGAGACCATGAGGCCTGAGGGTTGAAATCGGGTGAGGAAGTGCTGCCTAGGTATGGGCTAGAGAGTGCAGACGTTGACGTGCGGGTTCATATATCACTCCTTTATGTGATCCAGGCTTCATCAACCTACGTTCTTTGCTTTTGGAAGATTATCAGTATATTCACTACAGTAGAAAAAGGAAAGAGTTGGTTGTAGTGACCAGGGCCTACTTCCTCACTTTCCAATACATTAATATGCTGGTAGATCAGAGAGACGCTTTCACATTTCATAATAGCACTCCATTGATCGGTTTTTGTGTAGCCCTTCAGCGCCGTGATCAGCTGATGTCGTAGGGGAAAGGGCTGATTGTTTGTGAACATGACTGGGTATACGTATTCTTCGGCCTCTAGAATGATAGTGAGTAGGTACGTCGTTTGGAACCTGGTAGACAGAGCCATAAATATAAATATATTTTATTTTTCATCTGTTATGAGGTTACGAATACAAAAATAAACGGTCACGAATTTAAGGCTAGTTTGGATGTCGCTTTGGAGCCAAATCCGTCATGATAGATAAGCAAAGGCTACTCTTCAATATCTCGAATTTGAATGGTATCCTCAAGGCGCCTAATCTATTTCCAGATGAGTCGTGGGGTCCGATTGCCCGTATCTTTCGTTTCAAGCAAGTCGTGGGACGACAAATGAACGAGTTCAGTCTACCGCCACAAACGAGATCTCGAACCCCCACACACAGGTGGCCCCCAGAGACGCGAGAAATCTATTTGCGTTTCCACTCGAGTCTCTGTATACACTAAAGATACACACATCCAACCCTTCACATTCATCCACATTATACAAAACTTCTTTTTTCTATTCTGCAGACGCAGCAGCACCAGTGATAATCTCGACCAACTCTCCAGTAATGACAGCCTGTCGAGTACGGTTGTAAAGAATCTGGAACTTGCCGATCATCTCACCAGCGTTCTTAGAGGCGTTGTCCATGGCATTGCGACGGGCGGCAATTTCACAGGCATAACCCTCGGCCAGAGCCTGTAATAGTCGGTCAACACGCCATTCTCAATTACAACTTCAGATAGGCGATTTTACCCAGAAGATGGAGTTTGCAAGGGAAAACTCGCGGAGGTTGGGAAGCTGCTCATCGCTGGTCTCGAAGGCGGTGATGTTGGCTGGTGTCCGTTAGCATTGAGGTGGCCAAGGTGGGCTTATATGATAGCGATGGAAATGATATATCTCAGAAGGAAGGCAACGGAAATTTTCCACATGGTTTTGCGCTCTCGGTATATAAATAGTTTACATCCGAAATCTCTTCATCACCGATATAAGGTGGGAATAAGACAGTCAAATACGTACCAGCAGCCTTGACGGACTCCTCAGAGAAGGCGTTTATGGTGGTAGCCTCGTAGGAGACGGGGGTCAGGAAAGAGTTGTAGATAATCTCGACATTCTCATACTCTCCTGGCAGCTGTAGGATCTGGTCGGCGATGGCCTGAGCAGTCGCAAATGTGGGCACATCCTTTCCAATACCCGCGAAGCTCAACACCATATTGTTTGCATGAGTTCTGCCCAACTGCGATTTGCACTTCTCACCCATGACGACAATGTCGGCGTTAGAGTTCGCCGCCAGCTTCACACGCACAGCCTTGGAAAGACTGGAGTGGACACCACCACACAGACCCTTGTCGGAAGATGAGACGATGTAAAGGGTCTTTCCACCCTCGACTGGCTGAGCCTCAGCCTCCTCAAAGACCTTGTTGGACGTCTTTCCGTAGACCCGGGACTGGACCATGGAACGCTGGGCCTGGTTCATCCTGGTGGAAGCGACAATCTTCATGGTCTTGGTGATCTTTTCGATGTTCTTGATAGACTTGAGACGGCCCTCAATTTCTCGGAGGGTGGCATAGTTGTTGGAGAGGACCGGCCTAGACACAGTGACGATGGATGAGTTGGTTTGGGTTGTCTTCGGCAAACACACCACCGACCGGGTGGGGGAGGGTAGGTGTGTTCGATATCGAGTGAGAGCAATTACCTGCAAGAGGCAGCGGCCCTTTGAAGAGCGGGTCTTGCTGCCCGGGAAAGCATAGTTGACGAGAGAAATTGAGGGTGGAGGGGAGAGGTTGAGTTGACTTTGGGCGGATAGAATCGCGATGAGGAGCCGGACGGGGTGATTGAATCTTGCAATGCAACGCAAACCGGCGGTGATGGCGAGGCGTGATTGGCCGTGGCACCCGAAATGCCTTAGTAACGGGGAGACTCAGGACTAACGGTTTCCACGCCCAACGAGCCGCAGTGACTGAAAAGTAAGACACTCTCGCTCACTCACTTCGCTCACGCTCTCGCCTCAGTCTCCCTTCTTTCCTCTTCTTTCCTTCCCCAACCTCAACATCAGCGTCTGAGCCTTCGCTTTTAATTTCTCCATTTTTCCTTGCTCTCGTGCTCGTACCCCTACCCTCTTAAATAAACACTTTCCACCACCTCACCCTCCTACACCAAGTCGAACCTCAATCATTATTTCCACTAGTGGCGTCCATTGTTCCCGCGTCATCGGGTACACTGTGTCGCTTTTCGACACAACTCGCGTTGCCTTCTTGCGCCGCCGCCCTCTGACAGCACCCTATCCCTACCAACACCTTCGCTGCACCCCTCGATTTCACCACGTTCTGCGCGAATCTCACTCCTCCTCCTGCGCTAGAACAACACCCACCAGAGTACTACCATCAATCCTCACAACTATGTCTTCCTCAGATGACGACGTGCCTTTGGCAAGAAGAAAGGCTACCAACGGTATGTGTGATACCTCAGCTGCACTTAACCCGGACTTTCGATTCTTCTTTGTTGGCATCCCTATCACTGCCCCTTCAGCCTTACACTTCATGGCTTGGCCGCTACTTTTTAGTGCACTATGAAGAACTATTTGTCGCTGACGCCTCGGTGAACTCATAGGTTCGTCACCTGCATCTAACCGCAAGAGTCCGGTCCTTCCCTCAAAAATATCAAAGGCACTGGATAGGAAAGTCGACAAGGAATACGATGAAATGGACGTCGACCACTTAGGAGAGAACGTACCACAGGGCATCTCCATCAGCAATGGCCCCGTAATGGAAATTGAAGTCGATGAAGTCAACGGATCACGAAAAACGGCGAAACGAAAAGGTCGAAAACCGACGGTCAAGGAAGAAAGTGGTAGCGATAGCGATGCGCCATTGGTTAGTACTATTGGCTTTATACCCATCCACCAGCTGACATAGGATTCTAGAACAAGCGTCGGCGGACCAACGGTGCTGCAAAGGCTGAACCAGCGGAAGATTCAGATGATGATGTACCTCTTGCGTCGAAACCTAGGTTTCCAACAACCAAAAGGAAGTCGACATCCCCAACTATCACCAGAATGCCGCCTACGATTACAGGAAGACATGACGATTCTGATTCTGATATTCCCCTGGCTGCCGCCAAGTTATCCAAAGAGAAGGCAGCAATTGTTAAGGAGCAAGAAAAGACTGCGAAAAAGCTTCAGGCCGAGGATAAAAAGAATATTGCGGCTAAGAAGCGGAAACCTGCAGTGAAAAAGGAGGAAGAAAGCGACGATAGTGATGTCCCATTAAAAGGCAAGAAGCGAGCTACTCCAGTTAAGACCAAGGCCAATGGTGTCAAGAAGGAAGAATTGTCAGATGATGATGATATGCCTCTTGCTAAGAAGCCACGAGCTCCCAAACCAGCTGCGGTCAAGAAGGAAGCAGCTGTTAAGAAGGAAGCAAAGGGCAAAGGAAGAGCCAAGAAATCAGAAACTCCAGCAACTCCAGCAGAAGGGGAGGAGGAGGAGGAAGACGAAGACGAATACAAGTGGTGGGAGAATCCCGATACAGCTGGGACCGTAAAGTGGACCACTTTGGAACACAATGGCGTGCTGTTCCCACCGCCTTATGAACCTCTTCCGAAGAATGTCAAGATGAAGTACAATGGTGTTGAGATCACTCTACCCACTGCGGCTGAGGAAGTTGCTGGCTTCTTTGGTGCAATGCTTGAAACGCAACATACACAAAACCCTAAATTTGTTGAGAATTTCTTCAAAGACTTTCAAGAGATTCTCAAAGATGCTGGAGGCGCCAAAGATCCTCAGGGAAAGGTGAGCGGTGATACAATTCTTCTGACCCTCTAAAGATTCTAATGTTCTCAGAAAATACAAGTTAAACAATTTGAGAAGTGCGACTTCACACCCATGTTCAACTATTTTGAGGCGAAAAAGGCAGAGAAGAAAGCGATGAGTGCCGCCGACAAGAAAACTCTGAAAGTCGAGAAGGATGAGGCTGAGAAGAAGTACACTATTTGTCTTCTTGATGGCCGCAAAGAGAAGGTTGGCAATTTTCGGGTTGAACCTCCAGGGCTCTTCCGAGGACGTGGCGACCACCCCAAGACCGGGAAAGTCAAACTCAGAGTCCAACCTGAGCAAGTCACCCTCAATATTGGTAAGGATGCGGCCGTTCCTCCGCCCCCACAGGGCCACAAGTGGGGTGGTATCAGTCATGATGACAAAGTTACCTGGTTGGCTACCTGGAAGGAAAATATCAACGGCAATATCAAGTATGTCATGCTTGCCGCAGATAGTAGCTTGAAAGGCCAGAGTGACTATAAGAAGTTTGAAAAGGCGCGAGAACTGAAGGTATGCATAGGTTTCTCTGCCGTTGGTTGGATTCGCTTCTGACACTTGGTAGAAACACATTGCCCGTATCCGTGCCGACTACACCAAGGACCTCAAATCAGGGGTGATGGCAGACCGACAGCGTGCAACTGCAATTTATCTCATCGACCAACTTGCTCTCAGAGCTGGTAATGAGAAAGGTGAAGACGAAGCAGACACTGTTGGTTGTTGTTCACTTCGCTTTGAGCATGTCACTCTTGAACCCCCCAATAAGGTCATCTTTGACTTCTTGGGAAAGGACTCGATCCGTTACCATGATACGGTCGAAGTTTCGCCTCAGGTTTTCAAGAATATCAGGATCTTCAAAAAGCCACCAAAAACAACAGGTGACATGATCTTTGACCGACTCAATGTAAGTTTTATATTCCCTGTCATGTTTCGAACGTGCGTATTTAACGTCTCTCTAGACCAGTGACCTCAACAAGCATCTCCAAGGCTACATGAAGGGGCTCTCTGCAAAGGTTTTCCGTACATACAACGCCTCGTTTACTATGGAAAGGGAGATGCTGAAGATTCCGAACGATGGGTATGTTCACGACAAGTACTTGGCTTACAATGAGGCCAACAGGATGGTTGCGATCTTGTGTAACCATCAACGGACCGTGAGTACGACACACGAGGCCTCAATTGCCAAGGCCTTTGACAAGGTATTTCGATATATCCTGATAACCCTTGCCCAATTCATTCTAATGACGGGAACAGATCAAAGGCCTTCGATATCAGAAGCTTAGATTAAAGAAACAGATCCTCTTCTTGGATTCTAAAAGAAAGAAGAAAGACCCTGAGTTCTTCAAGCCGGATCCGGAAATTGATGACGAAGAATGGATTAAGGAGCATCAAAAGGTCCTTATCGAACAGGAGCGGGAAAAAATCACCAAGAAATTCGAGAAAGACAATGAGAAACTTGTTTCCGAAGGCGAGAAGGAGTTAAAGGCAAATATCCTCGAGGAACGACTCGAGGTCCTCAAAGAGATGGAGGAGGACTTCAAGAAAGAGAACAAGAGCGGCACTGTCGAACCCAAGTCTCGAGGTGCTACAGTTGAAAAAATAGAGGCCAGTATCGAGAAGATGGAAGAACGCATTAGAAAGATGGAGGCCGATACTAAGGTTAAGGATGACAACAAGACTGTTGCCCTGGGAACATCCAAAATCGTAAGTTTGACTGGTCCATGTTCTTGCCAGAGCAATGGCGCTGACAATATTGGCTTAGAATTACATTGACCCAAGATTGACGGTTATGTTCTGCAAGAAGTACGACGTCCCCATTGAGAAACTTTTCACCAAGACTCTGCGTGATAAGTTCAAGTGGGCACTAGAGTCGGCCGATGAAAATTGGGAGTTCTAAATGTCCTAACGAATCTTGTTGATGTCGACTCCCAACTTTTCTCCCGACAGATGTTACTCCTCTCTAGGATAACTCGACTCTACATTTGCGCGGGTTGAAGGCTAGTTTTGCGGGTTTTTTCTGTTTTGTTCCTTTTTGCTATTAAGTACTACACGTGGGTATAAAGTTTGCTGTCATGATGGGAAGTCGCATTTTAGTACTGATCCCGTTCAATATGTATCTTAGTTTTTTTACTGCTACTTTTTGCTGGGGAGTTTTTTGTCTTTGAGGAGGAGAAGGGTGGGAAGAAGGGTGAATAAAAGGGTTGTACAAAATAGGGTTCAATTTTGATTCTTGATGTCGTATTTTTTATAAAGCTTTTTTATTTATTTATGTCTTATTATGGCTCTTTCTTTGTGCGATTGAGATGGAGCTGATGGGAAGTGATGAGGTCAGAGTCATGCGGTTGATGGACACTGTACATATAGTATGATGTGATGGAGAGAAAGTTGAATGTTTATGGGTTTATTGTGCTGTGGATCACTCGCTCTCGAGAAGTTAAGATTCCATAAGTTATGGATGGAAGATGGCATTTTGGAATGTTGATTGAATGAGAGCATGGCTGTGGATTGTCTGAGAAGAAAGGAATGTGTTAATGCTTACTGTGCTATTGCAACTGCCTGGGATTCTATCCATTCTTTTCTTTCCCTCCCTGTTCCAATCACTAGGTCGGTGTATTCATTGCCTTCGAGGTAGGCATATGCATGTATCGCGCTCTGAACTGATCACCCTGGGCGCAGTGAGATGTCAAGATCCAATTGGTTTGACAAACTGCACTTGAGAGACGCTCGTATCTCTTGAAGAGTCGGTTCCTGTCGTCGAGTACGGGGATTTTCGTCGCCACCCGAGTTTTGGTGTGAGTGATTGCTTATGTCGGGGGTGAAATATCCCTGAATTTGGACTCTGGGGCGAACGAGTTGTTCGTACGGCCTATGCTCAGACGAATTGCTGCGCTCCTTGAATCCATCGAGTGGGGGAACCCAGGACTCGAGCATCCAGCACTATGAAGGACTCTCTTTTGGATGTAAGTCACTTACTAGAAGTTAGTTTAACAGTCGAGGCAGAGATTGGATCTTTAACTCCTACGTTGGCGTACTAATAACATGGATTGGGAAGTAGTTCGGATGAATCTTGATATAGTGAGCGGGGTTTTTTGTTTGTAATCATATTATTTGGCCGCTTGCGGCCATGACATACATCTTTCTAATTATCCCCGCCACTTCTCATAGCCAACAAATGAAATGAGCAAAGTCGTGACCTCCTACCCCTACCCTTTCATCCCCTGTGAGCCGGGATGGTGCTGACCGGCGTATTTTCTCAAACGGAAGTTCAGATTCGACTGGGCAGAAAGTTTCATCCCATCGACGGCTCAATACAAGATGTTGATTTTTTTAGTAGACCCACAAACGAACAAATCGCTGATAGCAAATGTGCCTTCCGCTGCAGACAAGTGTTTTCGGCTGCCCTTAAGTCACTCCCAACCGTACAAGAGCTACTGGGTGTATACTATGAGGAGCCAAAAAATCCTTCGACGTACCCACAATATAGGGCGACTGGGCCAGGAAGACGTATACAGTCATGAAACCCAAACAGGAAAAACTGAACTACAGCTTCAGGGCAGTGTACACGGCGTACCTATGCTATGGAGCAATTAGTCATGACCTTATACCATGCTGTATTACTGCGTCAATATATCGTGGAAACTATAATGAACGATGAGACACTCAACGTAGCCTGGAAATCTGGGCACAATGCGTCCGTAAATCCCGACCGAGCTGTCCACTCGTGGCGCTGTTGTCATCGTTTGTGTAATTTTTCGCATCCTCTCGGCGGTCTTCGGTAAGAACTTTGATGCAGGGTCCTACCAACCTGAGTTTGTTACCAACGACAGCCTGCTAATTCATGGGTTCTACTATGATCTCGTCTAGCCGGAGAGAACTTGTCCCTAATCGAACTTTTTGGGGGAAACATTGAAGATAGGTGGATACCAAGAGGCTGCACTACTTCTACAGTACACAAATAGGTACTTGGATACTTTATCACCACCCTAGTGACATTTGGCTACTCTGATGGTATGGGAAACTCACTCTAAGCTTATGAGCCCATTCATACTACGTCACTCGGGTTGAAAATCGACTGCTATGGATACACTTTGGACAGTCTCTTTGCAATATCCCTTGCTTCTCTCTCATTTCTCTTATCTTCTCTATGCCACACTCCCCGTACGGACGATGTCCAATATCATTCATCGCATCAAAGGCTTGCATATAGTTACGCTTTCTAACCAACATATTGAACACCAACCCCGAGGACCATTTACAATCCGTCTTATAACGTGCTGACGTTCCCACACAGTGCCGATGTCCCTAGCCCTCTTAGCCGTGTGAATCGTATCCCGACGTATGTCCACATCGGAAATCATGACATCAAAGCCTTCTATTCCAAAGAAACATTTCCTCGCGGCAATTCTCGACTTCGAAGTTGCAGCAAACCTAGACAGGTATATACTCCAGACCAAGTATCCCATGCACTCGCTGGCCTACAGTAGTTCCACCCCTCCAAAGCAGCAATCATACGAATTAGCCCTTATGAATCTAACAGCGAATCTTCACCGAATGTGTAACTACGACCACACACTGTGGTCATATGGCCTCGACCTTATCCCAGGCACAAACGACAGCTATTGCATAGAAAGTGAGCGAATCGTGTCATCTCGTGCTCAAGTTCTGGGAGATAGTAGGGTATACGTATAAACAAGAATTTTCACCAGAAAACTGGTAGAGGTTTATATCTATGCTCCTCCTCCAAATGTAAACCCTGATGTACTAGTACAGTAGAGAATAGAGGTGCATGTATTCCAGACCGGCTCACCACTGGTGCAAGAAAAGAAATGGATCCACACCAACTGCGAAGCGTAAATGTTATAAGTTTTTATAAGTGTGTAAAGGGTCTCAAACCTCCGTCCGAGTACGTTGTCCGCATTGTTAGCGTGGTTGTGCTAATGTTTGTGAGCTGGATTATATATAAGTGCCGTGGGTTAAGGATGCTAAGGATGTCACAGAGGAGGCGTTGGGATGTAGAGTGTAGATGTTATCTGAGAGCTTTATATATCATACCGGTTGCTTATCTAGGTAAGTATGCAATGTCCCTTGTACATACTGGCTGGAATTATGTACTTCACAATTGTAAAACAGCTGGCTCGCATGATGTCTCGATGTGTTTTACTACAAAGTAAGAACCCCTTATAGTGGCTGTCTTGGGTACTAGTTCTATTTCTACGAATTAATGGACGAAATATACCAATCTCTATCACTTTAGTATCGCCGAGCCAACCTACGTACAAGAAAGGATGACAAGGTATCTTTGACATTTTAGATTCAGATGAAGAACTTAGAATATTGCTCTTGCTCCGTCGTTTCCCGGTGTATATGGGAAGAGGGAAGAATTGCAAACACAGTCCAAGATACAAAGTTACACCTGGTCTCCTTTGCTTACAACGAGGAGATCCAGATACCGCGTACCCAAGCTATTTTCCAAACCAAATACAGAATTCCAGCCCTATGATGACCTAAACGCCTCCCCACAACCGAACCGTTATAGTATCAATCACCCGCACCACCCCGCTATTCCGGTCTCCTCCTCACAAACTCCTCCAAATCCCCCCTCGTCGCAACACCCAGCACAAACCGTCTCGCAACATCCGTAACAACCGCAAACTCCTCGCATACAAAAAACTCCTGCAGCTCTTCGAGTGGGGTCTCAGGCGTGATGAGCTTATACCCTTTGACCCGCCGTCTATCGAAGCGGTTCATGACTGTGCTCACGGGCTCGTCGGGATTTGCCCGCTTTAGCGAATGCGAGGAAACGTATCCTAGCAGCGCGCGCGTCGACGGGTTTACTACTGTTAACTGGCTGTAGTCCCGGTCGTACGACATTGCTTGCGCGGTGCCGATTGGCGTTGTAGGGTGGATTGAGAGCGCCGGCGGGAGGTCGAGGTCTTCAACAGTTGCCTGGAGGGGTTAGCTATGGTGTGTAGAGTGTAGAGGGGAGGGAGGGAATTACGCCGCGGAATTTGGCGTGTGAAAGCGGTGAGGTCATCGTTGGGACAGTAACGGGGGCGGCGACAGACATGGAGGTTTGTAGAATCTGGTTTGAAGTCGTCGAGTGAGGTTGGGGTAGGTAGTGGGGTTGTGTTGCACAGACCATCTATGCAGGCGCGCCCTGCCAAGCTCGACACCTCGACACCTCAACATCGTTCTTCACTACCGCCCACGATTCTCCACACAAATATAATACCGCCACGATGTTGTTCGGTCTCATGCCCCTGATCAAAAGTATGTCTTCTCGCCTACTCTTCCCCGTGCTTCCCGCTAACAGCCATAGTGATCGTCCTCATTGTCAACGCCATCGCAATCCTCTCCGAAGACCGTTTCCTCGCCCGAAGTACGTCACCTCTCCTCCCGCACCTGCAACAATGCTGACAAGGGATGGGTGAATAGTCGGATGGGCAGCACAGCAACCTGAACCTGCGTTTGGATCCGGGCAGGATGTGAGCATCAAGGGAAAGATCGTCAACCTCATCAGTGCGACACGGTTATTGGCGAGGAGTGAGTCTTGGTGGTGTGGAGGAGCTAGCTAGATGGATGGGAAGCTAACGACACTATAATTGCAGTACCACTGATTGTGATTAATACGGTAATTATCATTTACGAATTGCTGCTGGGATAATGAAAGGAGGAGAGCTTTAATGATGTCTGGCTCGGCTGTTTGATTGTTTGCACGGTACATGGTTGGATTCGAGGTCTATATAAGAGTGTTTTTAGAGTGTTTTTTATACCAAATTTTCATAGTTTTCATGTTCTAGAGAAGCTGTGAGTACTAGCAATCGAGAGATTCTAGCCAGATGTCCAATTCCATGCACTACATACCCTCTGTAGCGAATGAATGCGATCTGATTGGGAGGCTTGAAGCTGTGAGAGTTGAGCTCATGGAGTTATCTCCTATTCGATCGTGTTCCCAATTGAAGTGTGTTAAGAACAAGCAATCGCCAAGCCAGAAGCAGGAACCTTGCCCGTACACAAGCTCTATCAACTCTCCCATCTAACAAATACTACTCCTATCAATCTACCCCCTCTAGACGGCGCCCTCCATCAGAAATGACTTCTAAATACGCCGCCCTACCTGATCTCGTACTCATTCCATTCATCCTTCCAGCGGAACATGGCTAACCCCACCAGGACCAATCCCAAGATATCTACGAGACCCCCGACCTTGTCTCCGATGTGACCACGCTCCCAGACGACGACGATGCCTCATCGTCAACTAGCCAAATCGATCACACGCACATGACCCTCTCAGCCGCTGCACAGCGCTTTCGACACTCGGAGATCGATGCGACAAATGTCGACTTTAGTGATCGCATCTCGGGGAAGAGACAAAGCTATATTGTGTCGTCGCGGCGACGGCAGGGCGGGGATGGAAGTGATAATGATGAGGATTGGGAGGAGGAGAGTGTAGAGCGGCGGCTGGCACGGCTTCGGAGGGAGGTGGAAGAACTGAAAGGGCAGGTCGCTGAGAAGGGGGATGATGAAAGTGCCAGGAAGGGCGTTGACGAACTTGCGGAGGCACTGGAGGGGTTCACGACCGATGGGGCACAGGAAAGGCTGGCGAAGAAGATGGCGGCGAGTTTGGGCGTTGTTGGGAGGGTAAAAAGAGAGGTGCTTACGGAGAAGGAGGAGGTATGTCCCCCTATAAGGCGAGAAGGGAAGTTGCTGATGGGAAAAGACACAGGAAGAGAATACAGCTACATACACGGTCACGTACGCTCCATCCTATAAGCAAACGCATACTCTGGGCAAAGTCGCGGATTTCGACCACCGCCTCACGGTGCTGGAAAAGGTCCTGGGGATGTCCGCGTCTTCGCTTAATGATCTTGACCAGCAGCTCCCGTCCAATGCAATGATCCCGCACCTTGAGGAGCTCTCACGGCAGATGGCAGTGCTCTCTGGCTCCACCACCTCCTCTCTCGACTCTGCATCGCGACGCGTAAAGCAGCTCGTTGCGGACACGGAGAAGCTGGCAGAGGTGAGGAAGGCTGCGAAGCTGGCGGCTGCGGATGGAGTTGATCCCATGGAGAACGACGAGACGGTGGCAAAAATAAATGCGCTTTATGGGGTCCTGCCCACGATTGAGAGCATGAAGCCACTGTTACCGGCAATATTGGATAGGTTGAGAAGTTTGAGGGCCATCCATCAGGATGCAGGATGGGCGAGTGAGATGTTAGGAAGGATCGAGACTAGACAGGAGGAGATGGCAGCTGAGATCCAGAAGTGGGAGGAAGCATTAGAGAATGTGGAGGGGGTTATGAAGGAGAGTCAGGGCACGATTGAGGGGAATATGGTCAAGGTAGAGGGATGGGTGAAGGAGATTGAGAAGAAGATGGAACAGTTGAAATAGCGAGTTTAGAGATATATTGACGAGCGTTGTTCTTTGAGCGAGCAGGTTTGGAGTTTATATGGTTTTGTTTTATACCTATCCAATAATTTACACACACCTAGTGCTCGGTGATTCATTGATTTGTCTGATTCGGTTGGCTGTGCTGAAGAGTTGGGGATCGATAGGCTAAGGGTGCAACAAATGTGTCACATCATTAATATTGTGCTCTTGAATTTCGTCCAAAAGACAGCGGATTCTCGGATCGAGTTCAAGACTGATATATCAACTATCTCCATCACCCCGCTCTCCCCGGATCCCCAGACGTAACGCGAGTTGGTTAAAGTTAAGCGTTGACGTTATTTTGTACGTTCCCTGTTGTGTCCCCAGCCTCACGCCACCCGCCACACCCCAACCACATCTTTTAGCGCGTCAAGTTCATCATCATCCATCCTCCTAACGACAACGGGTCTCTCGGTTGAATCCTAACCTCCTCCATCCCATTCCCCTCCGCCATCGTCATCTCCCTTTTTTGGATTTGGCTTAATCCCCGGGTTTACCCAATTGACTCCTCCACTATATCGCGATCGTAACGCGCTTCGCTCATTTCTCGCAGCCCCAAAACAACAACCAATCACAATGCCAGTAAAGCGTAAGCGTTCAACGCTCGAAAAAGCGGAAACCGCTGCTGCGCTCGTTAGCCCCGAGCCTGAATCCCCCGTCGATGCATCCTTCGACTCCTCACTGGACGATAACAATACCGGTGCTGGAGCGCTCACCAACGCGGCTGGTACCCTCGCGATCTCGGAGTGTCCGTACACGGTCGAGTTCCGCTCTAGTAGGGGGAACAGACAAAAGCGTCCGAAGACGACGAAGCGCAATAAGGTTGCTACCACTGATGGAGGTCCCCCACCGCATCAGGACCTCGATAAGACTCCGCCCGAGGATAACACCACTGTTTTTATTGTCCGCCCGGACAAGCAATGGCAACAGCTCAAAAAGTACCGGAACTTTGTCGGTTTGTTCCCCCTCGCCACTCCCCTTCCTCTTCTGTGCTAACCTAGCAAAAGTGGGAACGGAAACCTTCGCGCTCAATGAATACGTTTTCATCAACCACACCAACATCCCGCACGGCACGGACCTCTCACAGATCGATGACTCAAAGTTCTGGGTGGCGCGCGTGCTCGAGATCCGTGCAGAAGACGAAGCTCACGTCTACCTCCGCGTTTACTGGATGTACTGGCCCGAGGAACTCCCGGGCGGCCGACAGTACTACCACGGCGCAAAAGAACTCGTGGCAAGTAATCACATGGAGATCGTCGACGCCATGACCGTTTCCGGCCGCGCAAACGTCAAGCACTGGCTCGAACTCGACGAGGATGAAGACCTCCCCGATCTCTTCTGGCGCCAGAAATTCGACTACCCCACCCAGTCCCTCATGGATATCAGACAGCACTGCCGCTGCCACCGATACTACAACCCAGACCAACTCATGGTCGGGTGCCCAAACCCCAAGTGTGGAACCTGGCTCCACGAACAATGCATCATCGATGACATCAAATGCAAAGTCTTGGAACGCGGCGGTGGACCCCCAGATCCTCCCCCCCAGACTGCAACAGAATCAGAAGACTCTGCGGAGAACACCATCTCCGTCGCTAAAGCACCTCCTAAAAGAAAAGGCGGTGCAAAGAGTGGAAAGAGCCTCTTCCAATCCGCAGTCGAAAGCTTCAAAACCTCTACCCCCGCCCCAGAAACTCCTGACAAGCAGTCCTCTAAAGCCACACCTTCCTCTGCAGCCGCAAATGGAAAGGCATCTGCGAAAAAGAAGACAAAAAAGGAAATCGAGAGCGAGCTGGATAAGATTAAGGTTACGTATATTGCTGGTAGCTCAAGGGTTCTCGTTAAAGACCTGCGTGGTGTCAAGACTACGGCCACGGTAACGCCGAAGGTTAATGGTACTAAGAAGAAGCGTGGGTCGTCGGCTGTTGCGCCTGTGGAGGAAAAGAGTGAGGAGGAACAGGGAGAGGCAGAGGCAAAGGAATGGGAGGAGGATGTATGCTGTCTCGTTTGTAATTCGGTTATTGAGTAAGCGGGGGTTAAAAGCTTTTTCATTTCTATTGTGAGTTTTGGAGAGTGGAAGGGGCGCGAGATTCGCTGGTTTTTGTTTGCACACGTTCTACGTATACTGGCATTTGTCTCTTTGTGTTTTTGTTTTACTCTTGAGAGAGAGGTTGCTTTGGCTTCGCGTTTGGGGGTTTTATATGCGTCTCCCCTCGGTTCTGTGCTCTCCTTTTTTGTTATCTGTTTCTGCTCGAATATCTGCTAGCTGTTGAGGGAATGATAAGGCTTTTCTTTGTTGTTATTCGTGTGTGCATGTGTATTGAGGACAGTAATGTATGTAACTTCTGTTTTGTCTTTCGTATCCGTGAATTAAAGTATATCCTACATACAACAGTCTTTGGGAGTATTAAACAAGGACGATTAAAAAAAGACTAAACAAACCGCCTTCACTTCTGCCTCTGCTTCTTTACAATCCATAACACATCCCGCATTTCAACTCCCACCCACCGTCCCCCCAGGAGCTTGCGAAGTCCAAACCCGTGCTCCCACCATCTTTCCCCCACTTCCGACCCAGGCCGGTATACTTTCACCCTACTAAATCCCCGAATCACATCTACAACTTCGAACAACCCGATCGTTCGCTCGAGACTCTCAGTCACCGCCCAATCCACGCCCTCCCAGAACTCTGGGGTAAGCAGGACCTCGGGATCTTCGGTCTTGTCCCACCGTATGCTTGGTGCCTGGTCCTGGAGGAACCGGGATGCGCCAGTCATGCACGTTTTTACGTCTAGATATACTGTTGCATTGCCCGGGACCAAGAGGGGGAGACGGGAGAGTGCGACGCCGCCGGGGTAGTTTTGGGATGATACTGCGAGCATGAAGATGGAGACCGGGAGAGCAAGGGGGAGGAGGAGTGGGACGAGGGTATAGATTGTGCGCTTCTCTCGCCGGTTCCAGAGGTAGGATATGCCCAGTGAGGAGAGGAGGGTTAGTTGTGGGATGACGTAGATTATGAACCGCCATTCTTTGTGTGGGAGGAGGGAGTAGGTACTAATGAAGAGGAGGTTGGGGAGGAGGAGTGTGCTAGCCCTGGGAATGGTGAAGAGTGCGAGGGGGAGGGTGAGCAGAGAGAGGGGATTGAGGAGGAGCTTGGGGAGGGCCGAGGTTAGGTAGTAGAGCCATGATTCCTTGCCCCAGGCGGAGGCCTGGCCTTGGATCGCGTTGAAGTGGAAGGCGGAGAGTTCGGGCCATAGAAGTCCGAGGCGGGAGAGAATGGGGGTGCTGAAGATTGCGTTGGGGGTGGAGGAGAGCCAGAAGTAGGAGTCGATCGAGAGGGTTAAGAAGAGACCGATGGTGCCGCCGATTATGCCGGAGACGAGGAGTTTGGGGAGTGTGAGCCGACGGGTTAGGAGTAGGTGTAATGCGTGGAATAGGAGCAGTAGTGCAACCTCGGAGCGGAAGATTATTGCGGTGATGGTGAGGAGGGAGATTCCTAGGGCTGAGCTGCCGCCGGGGAGGAAACTCGCGTTTGCGAGAAGGGTGAGGATTAGTGCGAATGTGTTTGGTAGTGTGCGGGAGGCGTAGTAGGGTAGGTGGAACTGTGTGAGCTGCAGGAGCGTGTAGATTCGTGCCGTAGTTGCGCCATAGGAACAACGGATGCGGCAGATGTAGTAGCCCAGTGCGAACGAGGTGGCGAGGGCAAGGGTTCCGCGGACTAGAATTGTGGTGTTAGTATACCGCTTCAGTTAGGAGTGCGGAGAGGGACCAATGGTTTGCTCATCTGCCCAGCTTCCCAGAAGCATTTTGATCGGTGCGCTGGCGTAGGCTAGTAGCAGCGGCCCGACGAAGCTTCGTGGCACGGAACCGGGAAAGGTGAGATGGTCATAGTGTTCTTTGAGGTAGGAGGAGACGTTGGTGGTTGGCAGACCGTAGTGGAGGATGTCGTGGGCTGCTTGAAGTGAGAAGGATTCTTCGACTTTGGTGTAGGGTGAGACCAGGAGGTGAGTTAGTGTTACGATGAGAGGGAGGAGGAAATCTAGAGATGTTGTTGGGTGCGGTAGTGGTGGTGGCAGGAACTGAGACTGACCTAGGACCCCCATTGTGTGGTTGTTGTGGTGTTTGCGAAGGTCGGCAGCACGGTAGTACTGGAGTGACGTAGCTCATACAAGGCTCAGCTCCAGTCTTCTATAGAACAGATTCGGATCTCGGATTAATTGTGCGGGTCCTTTATGATCTCTTTTTCTTTCTTGCTTATTTGGCTGTCGGTCCTCCGTTCTTCCGTTGAATGATCCATCACTCTACGGTGGCGACGTCGATCGAAGCCTTGTTCCGCCCATCTCGCAGATACAGTTCCAGGTGTGTACCTCCAATCCGCACACCCAAACTCGCTGCCGTTTCACCCGCCCAGCTACCGAACCCTCGATAAATTCTCTCCTCTTCCCTCGCAATCCCACTTTCTCTTTACGCAGCTTCATCATCCGTCACTCGGTTATACAATGCCCAGTATCACATTATTTCCGGCGCCCGCAACTATGGCGTCGCTATTTCCCTCCCCTCTTCAGCGACGGCAGGCACCCCCAGCAGAGGCATACTGGATCGCCTCCGTCTCCGATAAGGCGCACGAGCTCTCGGAGGAGGCAAAACGAGAGATAAAGAAAGCGAGTGCTCTTGCGCAGCAGAAGGCCGGGAAGATTGAGATGTACTCGCCAAAGTTCTATGCCGCGTGCACGCTCGGCGGGCTTCTTGCATGTGTATGTGCTCCGCCACGATCTCGGTGATAGGGGAGGACTAATGGGAACACAGGGAGTAACGCACACCGCCGTCACCCCACTCGATCTCGTCAAGTGTCGTCGTCAGGTCGACGCAAAGCTCTACAAGACCAACTTCCAGGCGTGGTCTATGATTGGTCGAGCAGAGGGGATCAGAGGTATCTTTACCGGGTGGAGCCCAACGTTCTTTGGGTACTGTGCGCAGGGCGCTTTCAAATACGGCGGGTGAGTTCCCTTGCTTGTTGCTCTCTTGCTGCCGCACCCGCTGATTGAGGTACATAGATACGAATACTTCAAGAAATTCTACACCGACCTTGCGGGTCCGGAATACGCGTCAAAATACAAAACCGGTATCTATCTTGCTGGGTCCGCATCCGCCGAGTTTCTCGCCGACATTGCTCTGTGCCCCTTCGAGGCGGTAAAAGTTCGGATGCAAACCACGATTCCTGCCGCATACTCGTCGACATTTAAAGGTATCAGCTCGGTTGTTTCCTCTGAGGGCGTCGCAGGCCTCTACAAAGGAATCGTCCCGCTGTGGGGAAGACAGATCCCGTACACGATGATGAAGTTTGCGTCGTTTGAGACGATTGTAGAGGCAATCTATAATTACCTCCCCAAGCAAAAATCGGAGTATGGCAAGGGTGTGCAGACGGCGGTTTCTTTCGGTGGAGGGTATATTGCAGGTATCCTCTGCGCGGTTGTCTCGCACCCCGCGGATGTCATGGTGAGTAAATTGAACTCGGAGAGGAAAGCGGGTGAGAGTGCGGGACAGGCGACGGGGAGAATATATAAGGAGATTGGGTTCAAGGGATTGTGGAATGGTTTGCCGGTCAGGATTGTGATGATTGGAACCCTCACCGGACTGCAGTGGTTGATCTATGATTCTTTTAAGATCTTTGTGGGGTTACCGACCACTGGAGGAGGGAGTGAAGAGAAGAAGAAACAGGTGTAGATGGTGGTGATAAATGAAAGGGTTAGGGCTGGTGTGGGTGCGTTTCCTTCGTGTTTGGGTGGGTGGTTTATACCTTTGGTTTTGCTGTTTGTTTCTTAGCGTAGTACTGGGGGGAAGTAAAAGTGACTGAAGGACTGAGGGTACATGATAATTCGCTCCTTCGAAACATTTATACATTGAACTGGACATATTGTGCGAATATTGGGCGGAAGCCACCTACGTAACTTCACATTGCTCCTTGCTCCTCTAGCATAAATACACGCAGGATCCGGGGGCGGATGGACATGTACCGAATGCTGGGTTGTAATTGAACGTCTTGGCCAACATTCACCCCGGGATTGGGCGAGATTTCTACAGATGGATAGGTTGTGGGCGTTGAGTTGGGTCCTAAGTTTATTGATGGTGCGGCTGGATATGGCGTGGGGCGAGATCATAAGAAAGCACTCGATGTTCAGAATCCCGTAGTCAGCCAGTAACTTTTATAGCCGTGCTATGAGTTGTACAGTACAAGTATGACGGCCTACGACTTGAAGGCTATAGAAAACAAGATACTGCTCTGGAACTAGGCCTAGGTTAAAGAATGGTCGGTAATTGAAGAAGCCTAGCATTGGAGGATATAAGCGCCAGCACGCACGCGCGGCTGTGTGATATGGTTGCGGGAATTGAATACCCTGGGACTCTCGGGTGTGGTACATAATGTATTCTCGCCGTGCGGGCCGTAGGTAGGTGTGGGAATGTAACTTGGGGTCGTCAGCCGAGGTATTTTCCGACGTGCTAGGCGTAGGCGCGGGATATATCTCAACCCCTACGGTGCATTTTTTTCCGGATTAACTAGTGGCCGTGGAGAGTATCTGCATAAACTAAGTACGGGCTCAGAAATTCCCTCCTGCAGCAAAGTTTTTTATATAAGGATTGCTTAAGCAGTGAAACTCCGAGTCGAGGTCTTGTCGATCTGTTAAAATTTCTTCAGGAAAGGTCAATTCCCGCAGTTGTAGGCATCCGAATAGCTTAGTACTCCCTGCGGGAAGAATATAAGCGCTGTGGGTTGGGATTGTCTTGTTTCCGCACGGGCTATAAAAGTTGAACTGCGGGATTTTGACTGGCTTTCTGAGATTGCCCTGATGCCGCTCGAGTGACGTCTGATGTCCTATACCTCATGCGGGTGGCTAATCAAGGGCTGGGGATATCAGCCTTGCTGATGAGGCAAGGCTGAAACTACGGCGAGGGATAGCTCTACACTGCCGGAATAACGGGCCGCACTCTCAAACCCTGATATAAGTGCGCTTATTGTGTTCGTGTGATGCCGTACCCTGTGATAAGCACCTTAGCCTTAGGGCTGGTGAGTTACCCTGGACTCGGGAGCAGTCAGTTTTAGGCAGAGACGACAAACTTAACCCGGGTTATGGGAAATGCGAGCACGGGTGTACCCTGCTAATTCTGGAAGTTGGTGTGTGGGTTCTGCTTTGGCGTTGATCTAGGACGGGTTGGTGGGAAGATGGAGGGCGGGCTTTGTGGGGGGACGTCGGCTGCGGTGCCGTTGGTTGGATGGTGATGGCTGGCTGGGATGGGAGTCGACCTGTCGTCGCCAGGAACAGATGGCTCTACCGCCAAATGTCCTTGAGGACCAGTCTTGTGCCAGTATTCGTCTCATTCAAGACCTTGGTCAGCTGACAGAATGAGATGAGATGGATACAAGCTTCTGACGGGAGAAGCAGCCCGGTTCTACGCCGCATTGGTGTGGATATTGGACTCGGCGGTCATTATCCCGAAGGGGGGCAGTCAGCTGTTGAGAAACTTGTCATTCAAATGTATGACGGTTATGGCGATAGTGATGGTGAAGTGCAATGTTGATAATATACCGTGCATAAAGGACCGAACATATATAATCGGTAATCGAGTGTTCGGAGGTAATATTCTTTGTGATCAAGGAGTGTTACTCTAGGTGAACTCATGGTAATCAATTAGGGATAGTATGTGTACATTTCATGATATTTTATGGCTCCCTCACTCCCAACGCTCTATCTTTACTTATACTTCCTCCGCTCGGTGTGTTTGCCATGGGCATTGATCATGAGATCGCTGGTTTTCTACGGGGATGTAGTAAAGAGCTATTTCTTTGCTCTTTCTACTTTCTTCCCCTTCTTCAAAAGAGTGAGAGGAGAGGGTGATGGTTCCCATGTATAAAATACCGGACTGCCCGCTCAAACTTGTGCTGCTGTCGAAGGCTGGTCCGCGGAGCAGCATCTCGCGCAACATCAATTCACCATTCAGAAAGCGGTAGTCAGCCTGCTCTGTCCGTATTCACATGATAGTAGTCAGTCCTCTCTTTGGACTCACAAGGCTGTAATCAGAAATTACCGCTAGGTGCACGGTACAGTATTAGCATTGCGGACGACTGAGCGCTGAGTCCGCGTGACCGACTGTGATGCCGAGCACGTGACCGCAAGAGATTAAAGTTAACCTCATCCAATGTCATCCCCTAGATTTCCTTTTACAACCCGAGGATCAACGATGAGACATGCAGGTTTTGGCATCGGGTGGACACTAAGGGATGTCTAAAGCCCGGGGCACTTGCATGCTACGGGTGGGTGTGGAAAGCAATAGCACCCTATAAGTAAGCCACTTCCATGTACCTCCTCGTAGACTTGACACTGAGAGGTACTTCAGGAATGCACACCCTGTCGGTGGTGATTGGTGCTCTCCAATGACCAAAGTTGTGGGCTTTCACCAGGATCTATATTGAGTTGGTGTGACAGGAAGCAAAAATATCTTTTTTGGTGTGTAGCCGCTGGCTCCAGTTGATAGATATTTCAAGTTTCGTGGAGGCTTTTTATGTCCCTTCTCCAATGTGTTTATCTGTCTGATGCTGCGCAGAGGTTATGTTTCCGATAGGGCGGTAATGGCAGATACTAATAACTCAACCAAAAAAAAAGCTGACCGGATAAATATGTACGCACCTATTCTGTAACCAGGTCATAAAGACGTGAAGAAGAAGAGGATCCTCATTCGTCGATACGAGGAAAATGCGGGGTGAACAGTGCCAAGATACGATAAAGTGACGCTAGAAGTATGTGGAGGCTCCGAAAGAAGATTTGTCGGTGGTTGGTACAACCATCCTCTCGAGTTGGATGCAGCAGCAAATAGCGGAATCTAATGTTGCTAACAAAAGCATCACGATGACTTGCAGAAGGAGTTGAGGCGAAGGTGAGGAACTGGCGAATGTTGAGAGAGATCATCCCATATTGTACCTAAATAAGATACCTCCTACCATGGTAGGGTTCAATCCAGGTCGTGGCCATGTGGGAAGATGGTTTTGCAGCCCAGCAGCCTCGAAACACCCGACCCCGGGTATCCTTTAGCCTGAGCATGTCCTTGTCCGTCCCTGACAGATGCCGTTCTACTGGTTCTGGACCCCGCTGAGACCTGTTGAATACCGGCAAAGGCGAGGGTGTTGAATGAAGTTGTTTCTCCGGGCAAATCTGGTTTTGGGATACTCGGGCCTCGCAAACAGATATCGTATCGGTTAGAGGGAATAGTCGTGGTATTGACGATCATAATGCGTGCATACTTCATTCCATGTGCGGCGGCTAAGAGGAACGTTCTCACCACCGCCACTCTACTGCTCCGCTTATTCTGACCACTCCCCTCAATCCACCATCCCGAAGTGCACTGAACCAGAGATCCTTCAATCCCTTCAATCCCTTCAATCTATCAATCTGCCTCGTCTGCCCGCACTGTGCCCGTCCAACCTCGCACTGCCAGCATCTTCGTAACACCAACAACCACATCACAGGCAACAGTCTTTCCTCACCTTCGATCGCAGTCGCTCTGGTACCTACCTATTTCTCGATAGAAAGCACCGCGTCTTTACCTCAGCGCATTACCGACACATCCCACTCTACATCCCACCTTCCTTTAATCCCAGCGACGCAGGTTTGCCCCCACCTTCCTCGCGCAGCTATCAGCATCTTTACATCTTCCTGCGAATCCAGCCTATCCACTGCTTCTTTCTCTAACAACTCTCGAACCCGTCTCCCGAGCAGATTCGCGACCCGTTTGATCTTTACCCACCAGCCACGAGTAACAATCGCCGCCCGCATCAACCACCGGCAATTACCGTCGCGCGATTTACTCGAGGGGAAAAGGTCATAGCCGCTACAATAAGAGCGGATGAAGATGTTCAACTCTCTAAAGACTCTACCATGGATCGGAGATCGTACGGTCAGTGCCAGCTCCCATCCCATTAGTTATCCTAGAGGCTTCACAACTACTGGTCGGCTCTGTGCATATGAACGGTTGGCTACCTGCTTGACTACACCTGTTGCTATTCAATGGGTGTAATGGGATGGCGCGATGATATTTAGGCACGAAAGGGCTAACATTCACGGTTTTGGCGACCGTAGAACGCACATCAACACACCGCAACATCACCGACGAAACAGAAGACCGATTCGCAGCCACCGGGACTACAGTCGTTGACGGGTGATGGCCCACCCCGTTTGGATGGAAGTGATAGGTTTTTTGGGATGGAGAATGTAGTTGGCGTACGCTCCGAACCTCCGGTAAGTAGTATACCGGACTATGCAGATTTGGCTGACAGGTAGTGGGCAGTTTGGGAATACTTGGTACTTATCGCAATCTTCCGCAACCGGATCCATCCCATCTCCGTGTTCGCTGATGTTTTTCGTGGCCACAGTTACTGCAATTCGATACTCCAGTGCCTCTACTACTCCAAACCGTTTCGAGAACATGTTGTCAACTTCCCTTTGCGAGGACAACCGCCCTACCAGGCGAACTCGCCCGTTGAAGCATCTGCGGACGGCCGACCACTTGTACGAATAAACACAGAACCGTTGCCGACAACCTCGGCAAGTTCTATAGCTGCAGCTGCAAAAGCAAAATTGACTTTAGCCAGTCCAAATAAAGATGAAAAGAAAAAGCCACTACCAGCGACTGCAATGATGGTTCAACTCCCCACAAACCCAGAGAATAAGGATTCCCCGGATTACAAAAAGAAGAAAGCAGTGGAAACGGGACCGGTATTGGATTTGGATCAGGGCAATCATGCGGCTTATGGGATGGAGGAATCCTTGTTTACGGCGCTAAAGGATATCTTCGAAAGTATAATGGCGCACAGTTCTAAGACAGGGGTGGTGAAACCGAACAAGTTTTTAGAAATTTTAAGGAGAGAAAACGACATGTTTAATGGGCAGCAGCACCAGGACGCTCATGAGTTTCTGAACTATGTCTTAAACCAGGTCATTGAGAATGTCGAGACTTATCAAAAGAAGTTGCTAAAGGAGAATGGGGGCTCAATCCCTCCAAAGGTGTCGGGATCCTCAACGCCCGTAGAAACCTCTTCAATGGCATCGTCTAGTGCGGTGACGGCATCGTCCGGGATGGCGGGGTGGATTCATGACCTCTTTGAAGGGATGCTCTCTTCCGAGACCAAATGTCTGACTTGCGAGAACGTTTCACGGCGGAATGAACAATTTATGGACCTCTCTATTGATCTGGAAAAGAATTCATCAGTCACCTCTTGCCTCCGCAACTTCTCCGCCTCAGAAATGTTATGCGAACGAAACAAATTCCATTGCGATCATTGCGGAGGTCTGCAAGAAGCCGAAAAACGGATGAAGATCAAACGGTTGCCACGGGTGCTTGCTCTGCACCTGAAACGGTTCAAGTACATGGAATCGACAAACCGGTTCGAGAAATTGCATTACCGAGTGTTGTATCCGTACCATCTTCGTCTTTTTAACACAACCGACGATGCGGATGAACCCGATCGGCTTTACGAGCTTTATGCAGTTGTTGTACATATTGGAGGGGGTCCTTACCATGGACATTATGTTGCGATTGTTAAGACGGAGGACAAAGGGTGGTTGCTCTTTGACGATGAGTTAGTAGAACCGGTGGACAAGAATTATGTTAGGAATTTCTTTGGGGAGCGAACAGGAACTGGCGTTGCTAGCGCATACGTTCTGTTTTATCAGGAGACCACTTTCGAGGCTGTGCAGCGGGAAATATGGGCAGACGAACAGACCGCGCCTGCTGCCGCGACAAACACAGCTGAAGCTGCTAAGGTGGACTCGTTACAGTCAAAAGCGCCTAATGGTGCTAACGGGCACGTCGTGAAGCCGCAAGATCTGGAAATGGAGGCCCTAGCAGAAATACAACCGTCCGTTACATCACCTCTACCGAGGTCGGAGTTTCCCCACGACGATCATAGGGCTCCAGGCAATTCTGCGGCCGAACATCTGATCCCACCGATAAAGTCGAAGAAAGAGCGGGAACGGGAGAGGAAAGAAGAGAAAGAGCGCGAAAAGGCTGAGCGGAAGGCTGCGGCGAAGTCGTCAGACGAGAAGGAAAAGGATGGCGGGGAAGGCAGGACGAGCATGAGTCGATTCAGAAACACATCGAGAAGTTTAAGGCAACCTCAGAAGTGGCTTGGTGGTGGTGGGCATCATCACAAAGACAAAGAAAAGGCTCTCTCTTATGGAACTCTAGTAAACGACCAGGAAATGGTACCACAGCTGCCACCAAGGCCAGAAGCGCCACCACTGCCACCACGACCGGAATTCACGAATGGCTCTGATGTGACGGACTCGACACCGATACTGGTTAATGGCCAGAAGGAAAATTCACCTCTAGCAACGAAAAAAGAGAAAGAGGACAAGAAGCGGGATAAGGAGAAGAAGGGTAAAGTGGACTCGGACAGAAGGAAAGTCCACCATCATCGACCGAGTTTGTTTGGGCTAAGAAAGAAGGCACAAGCCACACTGGGAGAGTAGTAGATTCATTCTAATGTAGAAACTTGCCACATAATTTCGCTCCGATTCAGCTATCCAGGAATCGGACGTTGTATGGATAGGATGCGATACCACTTTGGACCGTTATGACTTTATTGGAGCGGTTTTGGGATGTTTTTTTCCGTTCAATGAAACTGTATGGAGATTGTGTTTGTGTTTTCTTGGCTTTCGGCTTGGACAGAATTGCTCGCATTGCTCGCATTTACAAACGCCGGACAAGAGCATGGCGCTTTCCGCCTATCCGTTTCCATTGCTTGTTTTTGGCATTCTTTGCTTTCATTCTAGGGCTGGTTTTTACTCTTACTCTTCTTGAGATGTTTCAATTCATGTGTTCTCTTTCTATTGTTTCCGATACATGTATAACTGCATGATGGCGTTGGGATGCTTCTTCTTCATTGTCTCTATGGCTTTATGTTACCTTTTTTCGATATCTTTATGATGATGCCTGAACAACATCCAAAGATTTCTTTCTGGTGTGGGGATTGTGAGGGGAGTTGGAGGCTTATGATAAAAGTAATACTAACCTAAAAGTATCGTGATTTCTGTTCTCGGTGTTTGAGGGTGATGATGGGTGAACTTGTGGGGGTCGGCTTCTCGGCAATATCCGTGCCAAGCATTGAGCAAGGTTCGACGCGCAAACAACAAAGCAACCTTGGATGTTTTGATTGAGCCAAAACAAACTTCAACTCGTCCCCTCCATAACCCCCGTTTCAACATACAGTACCATGGCTGCAGGAACAGCAGCAGTCTGAGCTAAACAATGGGCACCGGTACTACACTCATCACTCTCCAACACCATCGTGTCCACGCACCTCCCTCTTCCTCTTCCTCCCGACCAAACAAACGGCGCCGCCTCTCCCCGGCAGTATGGGATACCGGTCAAGCCGTCCTTACCCTCCCCGAAGTCCAAGTACTCCTCATCTCGGCCGGCGTCCCCGGCTCTATCCGCGCACACATAGAAACGACACGTCTCACCCCCTCCCACCTTCAGATCCCGAAGGGTCTGCAACCACTGGAATGGATCCTGAAGCAGCTTCACCACCTCGACGCGCTCCCAACTGACCTCGACCTCCTCCCCTCATACCTCCTTGAGCTTCTCCCACCCAAAGGCACTGCCGAGATCCCAGCGGTGGTAACAGCCACCCCGCAACGCGTCGCGCTCTCGGAACTACACCTCCCCATCCCCGTCTCGGCGTGCGTGTGGACGCTAAAGCTTCCACGTCTCACCACCGCAGCCGCAACCGCCGCATCAATCCAGCGCTTCCTCCCCGCCGACGAGCAGCTGCTGTTCCGCGGGACGGATCTAAAGACACGTGGGTTCTTCACACCCGTACTTCCTGCTGCCGCGAGCGCAGAGTTTGGGCCCGGGTTGTATACCACCCCGAATTTGGAGTATGCGACGCATCTTGCGGGAGTGGGGTGTGGGGTGGTGTATGTTTTTCGGGTTCCGGAGGCGCAGGGGTTGAGGGTTTTTGAGGCTCGCGGGAAGGAGTGGGATGGGGTTGTTAGGACCGCCGGGAGACGGTTGGGGTGGAGGACGGATGTAGTTGTTGGCGGGGTTAGTAGGGATTGTTGGGAGGCGAAAGAGAATAGACGAGCGCCGAAGGTGGATGAGAGGTTGATGCAGTGTGTGTGGAGGAGTGGGGAGGCGTGTAGAAGGCTTGCTGAGGGGTGTGTGGCGGTGTTTTTTATTGAGGATGTGCAGGAGGCTGTGTAATGCAGGCGGTGGATTGTGATGGAGGCGGTGGATGTATGATGCAGGCTGACATGGGAGGCGTTTGGGTGTATATGTTTGCTGCAGCGAAGTGGTCCTACGACTGGCTATTTGTTTATTCGTTGGTTATTGGATTATTGGCGTTGGGGGTTGGGGGTTGGGGTGTCGTGTATTTGCATAGAGAGAGGCGGAATAGGAATAATTAATCACTTGCTATGATACCGTAGGCGCATGGGTGTTAAGCATTTTCGCTTAGAGAAGTAGTGCGGCCCTTACTGCTAGGTTTCGTCATGTCCTCTTATATACAGGCCTCTATAATACTATGACGATGCGGTGGCCACTCACGAAACCCCTTCATCGACTGCCTTCCTTTACGGAAACCAGCTACCTTCTTCTCAGTTAACGATCAAGAGTCTGTGAGTACGATATTTATCTGACCAAATACCATACCCGTGAACAGCTGTTCGACTACTGTACATACATTGCCGAGGACATCAATGAACTTAAGGGTTTTGATCTCAGTTTCTACTCTATGCTCGTAAGATGGCTATCGACCGCAAGTTAGACCAAGGGTTTTACTACCTACCGTAACCTACAGAGCATACGGCGGCTTACAGAAGCTTACATCTAGCGGCCGAATAGTAACACTGATTGTGTCTGTGATACTGGAAGCCCACTTATTTATATCTCAGACGAGGTAACACATGCTCATTGTTGGATGGTCCCGTGTGCTAACTGGTGCAGGCGGTAGAGGTGTGGTGAAAATTTCTTGATTCGACTAGGAGGACAGCTATACGCTGTATATGTTCCTCTCCATTTCGTTTGATCAGAAAGCAAGGGGGCTTTATAACAGCCAAGGTGATTTTATACACGATGGCCGATACATACCTACCTAAGTAGGTAGGTACGTACTACACAAGCTAGTATGTACCTGCCGAGTGCTATAAAGTACCGGAGACTCGACTCTAGACGGCTAAACAAGAGGTCCTATTCCATTTTCACCGGTACATCTTTTCAAACCGTCAACAGGCGGGTACATCAGGCTAACTCGAGTGCTTGCCAATGACCCACCTCCAACCTCCAACATCCAACCTCTAATCTCTAACCTCTAATACTCGCACACAACAACACCAATGTTTTCCCCTCATCTTCAAACCACCTCACCCTGGTCTTCCGTCATACCCACCCTTCAACGCCACCCGCTAAACTTCGTCCCCGCCTCGCTCGCTGGTGGAGTCGACATCCAACTCACTTCGGACTATGGCATCCTCTTCTACAACGCTACTACCACCACCGATACTACTACTACCGCACCTTCCAAGGACTACACCGAGCTCCTCGCACGTATCGACCGCATCTTACACTCCTCTACGCCGCAGCTTACGATCTTCTACCTCGGAGACAATCCGTGGAATCTGCAGTTGAAAGTACACGAAACGTTTACAGAATCCGTTACTGTCCTCCCACTGGGAAGAGTTGAGGATATACCCTCAATGCTAGTGGAGATGGCAAGGTCTTGTGCTGAGACGCGGAGGTATTTGCAGCAGAGGGCAGGGGAAGATAAAGTGAGGGCTGAGTGGTTGTTGGGGTGTATGGGGCTTAGTGAACATGGTATGTGGGATGTTTTTTTGGGAGGAAATGAATGCTAATAGGAGGACAGCGATATTGATGCTTCATTCAATGTTTGCAAGCTTAAATGAGCTTGCAGACGCGGTGGAGAACGGGGACGAAAAGTTGAATGTACTGGATGAGGCGGATAGGACTGCATTAAAGAAGTTTTGGGGGGAGGAGTTGGTTTTGGGAGATTGATAGGTGGTGTTGGTGAGGAGAGCCAGATAACAAAGCATGTATCTGACTATGGAGAAAGTACGAGTTTTTCGCGTAGAACTGTTTAACCGAGTGGTACTGCGGATTTCTTTCTGACCGGCGGGTGGGAGTTCGTCCGTAATATATGATACTATTGTTGCAAGTTTCTAGGCGTGACAGTGAAAGGGATTCTGCTGACGTTTCTCGGCCCTGCTCGATGGTATCACGAAAGCTGCCTCCAACAGTAGTTCGGATATCATGAATATAAGTAATTATTGGTCCTCCAGGGCTGGTCTCGCGCAGGCAAGAATACAACTGCCGAGTAAACGTTGGGAAAATTGTAGGGGATTTATGGTAATGATCTACAAGGCTACATATAGGGCATAACACAAGGCTGATCCGTCGTCTAATTAGGGCTATGATGCATACAAGGATTGGTTAGAGGCGGAGGCTCTGCGGATCGTCTTGTTTTCTCTCTCGCCACATCACACCAATAATACCCTTTGATTTCCCTTGCTGCTACACTTCTACCGATAGGACCAGAAATATTCACTGCGATGGGGAACCAGGAAATGTGATCAATTATTCGGATACCTGGCTCTGATCCTTGAGATATTGCTACCTTGATTCCGCTGGAGATTTTCGAGGCTACCAGGTATGACGGTGGCACAGGTTCCACGGAGTTTACTGTAAGCCTGTGGGCGAGGTTAATTAGGATGATAGGTGCAATTTGCATTTTGCGGGGTACATTAAGCTGTACTGTAACGCTCATCCGAAGAATCGTGGCTCCGGATGATACTGCCGAATGTGTGGGTTATAATTGCACCTGGTTGTGTTTTGCAAAAGGACTCAACAAGGCTGCCGGCACCAAAAGCGAATAAAAGTGGCACCAATTATTAGTAGTCAGTCACCCGAAGTCAGTCATCGCGATAGGCTCTACCTCCGTTTACGCGTGGTGTTGGGATGCTACGTTATGTTAACCCCCGCAGAATTGATACCGAAGTCCAGCAAACAAACTAAGTATCTATAATGTTGTGCCGATTGGATAATTGACTTTCAACACTGAATAATGACCGTTTTTTCATCTATCAGCCACCAACAAAAATCCGATTGACTCTTAGCAGTTTTCCAGCATATACCACTATTGTGGGAGGTAGAGGCATAGTCTAGAATTGTTGTAGCGACACTATACTCTCCCATGGGCGAGCAGGGGGAGCATTTCGTGGATGATCTGCAGGCTCAGTGACGGTGAAAGCCATTGCCTACTTTGCCGTTCGTTTTTGGTCTGGTGGTTTCACATCTCTTGTACTATATACTGGGCATCATCACTTCCTAGGGCGGTCCAGCCAACGGTATGATTTCTGAAAAAGCAAATTAGAGATATCAACCAGTGAAAGTATAGTGTAAACTGGGACGTATCCGAGGATTCGCCAGGATCAGGCCACTACAATCCGAAGTCATGCACATACCCGTGCATGGAACATGGCGGAGGGTAGTGATGAGCATACTTGACCCCACCGGACTAGTGGATACACCGTTGCCCATAATTGTGTGCGCGTGCAGCGATGTTCAAGGGTCTGTAGCTTGCGCACGTCCTCATACCATATTGGGTCATTTAGGATGCAACATGCTGCTGAGTGATTATAGCGTTGGTAGCGGACGTCATATAGATAGCGTAGCTAGCAACACACAGCCTACATGGAAATGTAATTTTACTGACATCTTGGCTGTGCTACGAGCCATAGGCCATTTGGAGTGAGCTTGGTTGAGGAACCAGGTGGTTCGATTTCGAAGTTAGGTCCTTTGAGCGGGAAAGCCCTGTTCAGTAGCACCTGTGTCTCAACTGGGCGAATGACCTGGGTGGAAATCTCTGGGTCTCGGTGATTCACCAAAACTTTTGTCCCTAGGAAGTATGTACCAGGTATTTTCAATTCAAGCAGCTATTGTTTTGGTCCGTAGCGGTTGTTCACACATGATGTACTTAAATACTGAATTCGAAGTTAATTCGGTCGCTAAACTATGGTATTGTGAAACAGTTTTGTTCTGGCTTGGAGTTGTGAAGTCGGGGTTATAAAAAGTAGCGCTTACGGAGCTGAACATTTTAGAGAGGCGCCGAGAATTAGATAGTGAGGCCATAACGTTAGGTATTAGACAAGGTATTTTTAAGTATGATCTAATTGCCAGGATCAGAAGCGGTGTGTATGAAGAAAACATATGTCGGTTACGATTTTGGGTTATTCAATAGGAAGAATCAACATAACTTTCGTGTAACTAATGAGGGTATTTGCCACAATAGCCAGTTAAAGATACATATCAAGCTATATCTAGACAGAGCTGCCAGGTCAAAAAGTGTATCAACCTACCGCCCGGCCCAACACAGAACAGGCGGTCATCTGAAAGGATTGCAGAATTCACTTTCTTCAAAAAAACTCCCTAAGCGTTATCACCGAAAGCGGGCGCTTGAGAACCTGCAGTTAACAATGAGTTTTTGGGAATTTGGGCTTAATTTAGACTCACATTTCAAATCAGATGTAGTTCTGACCACTGTGAAAGTCTCGAATGTGCCCTTTTTCATTAGGCTGCAAAGTCGGACTAACGGGCCCTCATGATTTCGGGATATCATTTGGTAGAAGAGTTTTGAAATGGAGAATAGACAGTTAATAGAAAGTTTGTGATTTCGCGGCTGGACCTTAAACTTTCTTATTAGTAAAATGTAGCATAAGTACTAGGAGCCCTCCAATTCATTAAGTTAAACAGCGTTGTGCTATAGTTACTAATTTATATAGGAATCTTAACACGCTAGCCTGTTTAAAAACCAAGTACATATGAAACAAAACACTAGCCGTGTCTAAAGCACAGACCAGCAGAAGATTAGAACTCTGGATCGCTGCGAAGGTCATCTGAATCTTTGCAGAGATTCAAGGCAACCAATGTGATAACACGGAAAGTTAAGAAGATTCAGAAGTGACTTAGTCCTCGGGAAACTAGCCCCGGTATATCGACGTTACTTGAACTACAGTAACACAAATCTATAGAAAAAAAACTAAGAAGACATTCAGAGGAGGGGCTATGAGATACCTGTGTCGTTCTAGTAATTTCAAGATTTGTATTGTGATGGGACTTCAAAGGAAACGCAGCTACTCTCCCCAACCAAGCTTTCCAATTAATGGCAGGGATAGATTCAACGCACCTGAGACCCAATCATACAATTCAATGTGGTCTTCATGGAAAGGTTGTAGTCGTATCTTGAGAAGTGACTCCGCCCATGTTCGCCCCCACAGAGTAGAAATTATATGAGGGCTTGCGTGTAATTCTAACAATAAGCTGCACTCGACGTATGTGGGACAAACACTGCATCGGTATCTCAAAGCAACTGATAGCCGTTGACTCAGTGATCATGACAGCTGTTCTTTCTGCAATTACCCATTGGCATCCCTGCAAAGCTTATCTTGAAAAACCTGTAGGCATACTGTATGCATGGACTTACTTCATTGTCAGAAAGGACCCGTTGGTCACATACCCATTGGTGCTGCGGTCCCAACAAGGTGCACTCAGGCTGTGTCTCATGATATAGAGTGTAGCCTTGGAGGGTCACAGTACACCATAAGTCTCCAAAGTCAACAGCTTAATGTCCACTCGCAGTTAGTCTGGACGTATCGAAGTATACGATCAACACGTAAAATCACTCGGTGTTCTCACTAGTTCTATAGAATTCTACGCTATTGTAAACATCCCGGAAGACATCCTAAAGAAATCTGAATTACGTGGGCTATATATATCTAGCAGCGGGGTGGCGCTAGTAGCTTACTGGGTGACTCGGGCGCGAATTGGGACTGTTTAGGTGCACTGCACAAACGGAGTGATCGCCCACAATTCCTAGTAGAGGGGAGTGACTGGTAAGTGTGAGGCAAGGTTTTTATGAGATGCAAAAAGGCGATAATACCTTGGCAGCGTTGGAGATGGTACTCAGAACTTCAGAGGATACCTATGAACGATTCAGCTGATAAGTTGGGATGAATTGACGATGAGGCTGTAGAGAGGCGAAAACGCCTGAGCATTTTACAGATCGATGACAAGGTTCGTCCAAGATAGAGCAGTACATACCAACTGCATATACGTACATACTAGGATTTCTTTCCATAATACCTATTCCTCTAAGAGGCTTACATCCGGTAGATACTTCAATTAATCGTATTATCATTCAATTAGGTATTAGACTTATAGACTGTAGTATGTATCTCTACTCGAATACGGTAGAGTAAAGCACATATTTTTGCAAACCGGACAGCCCAGACCTATTTAATTCCCTCGCTTTATAGGTATGCATGCACCATCACGGAAGCTCACTCTTACAGTTGGACCCAGTTCGAGCTATCTGTTTTCATGCAAAGAGGGTGGCCGTTGTGGCTATAGAACGGTATTCAAATGGTTGGATAAAAATTTTGCGCGAAATCAGGCAAGGATGGATAGATACTACAGACTAAAAAACGGCTGTTGGGGGTAACCAACGATGTGGCCAACCACTACTCGCGATGAAGATGGGATTGATGTTTCATCGAATCTGCCTCACGATGGAATGGTCCAACTAATTAAAAATTGATCATACGTATTGTTCGAAATCATGATATATTTGGCTGCGAAGCGACCATGGTATGCTATCCTACTTTCCTCTACACCCTTATACTTCTCGTCGCTGACCAGGTAGGTACCCTCTTTCCCATCGCCACTACTGAATTCAAGCCTAGGATCGATCACACAAAGGAAAAAGGCGAATAATTTACGCGTTATTAATGTGGATGAAACAAATAGAAGGCAAAACTCCACCCAAGCACTAGAAGTATCCAAACACCTGAACGCGCCCAGCCAGCTCTAAACCGTAAGAAACCCAAAACCCAAAACCATAAGAAACCAACGCCCATACAGTATTAACGCCTATCACCAAAGTAAGTAGTTGTTGTTTCACTTCTATCCATCCCATACCTCGTAATAAAGCCGGCCACAAAGTCACTGCAACCAAAGTAAGCCCAACATGTCCACCGGTAGAGAACTAGAGTGGTGAGTGGTGTACGGACGATGCAGTATTGTAGAAATCTTTTATATTTTTGTCAGTTGTTTCTGACATGAGTCGTTGAATAGCGCTCAGAAGTTCCTGCGGTATTTGACCTCCTTGCTTCTCGGCCCTTTTTCGACAAATTTTGAGTTGGTTTTCAAGCCCACACTGTGTTAAGGCTGGAAGCGCCTGATCGAAGATGGAATTTGTGTCCATAGGTTTTAAAGATAGACGAGAGGACGTGTGAGAGATGTTCGAACGGGTGTGAGTGATGCCGTGAGTAGAGCAGTAAGTGAAGAAAAAGGATGATCAGCTTGTGAAGGAATTTATGTGTGGTTGGTTGAATGGACCATGCTGCGATGTATCCCCTCCCTTGCCTCGAGACCAATTGGCATGCACTAGGGTTCCGCTAGTACACTGGTGGACCCGCTGCTGGTGGCTGGCGATAGCACTAGCAGACTTCATTGCACCGACTGCACCGACTGCACCGACTGCACCGACTGCACCGACTGCACCGACTGCACCGACTGCACCGACTGTACTAGCCCCACCCTATTATAGTCCCTTAGGGTAGAAACAGACGAGCTTTGATAGCTGTAGTCGTAGGCTTGGGGAAAGTTGCTATACCTTCTAGTATATGATCGACCCGTCGAACATGAGGGTAAAGTTCGGCAATTGAACCGGTACAATAAGACAAAAAAGAAAAGTGCAGAAGAAGCAAGAAACGTCATATAAACTTGCATCTCGCCTCACGTGATACTTAAGGTTGAGGGCTGGGCATGAGGCGAGGCTGTGCAAATTAAATGAATCCGAATCCCTAGGAAAGTATAAAATGAAATTTGGGCTGTAAAGTTTGTGAGGGTAGGCCAATGATTCACATATCCGGTATGTTGTCTCTATACTGCTGTCGTTTTTTGATTGAGAACCATTCGCATGGGCTTTTAAAACCGGGGTAGCAGGATTGACGCCCTTCCATGAGAGCAATCCAATCCTTGATAGCGTCTCTCTTTTCGTTGAAGACCTCAGTCTGGTCAGCCAGATCATAAGCAGCGGATAATTTGAGAGCTGTCAAGGTGAACTCGCTCAAGAGCGTGGGGCTTTCCCGGGCCAACTTGAATGCTTGTCGCTGTTCTTCAAGAACATCGTAAAGATTGGCTATCGCCATTTCCAACTGCGATTTGTCGAAATGGTAGCCCTGAGCATAGGCCATTTCAATAATAACGTTTGCTTTTTTAAACTTCACAAACGCATTAAGCATATGAAGAGATGTATCTAATGCAATCGTCAGCATAATAGAGCATCAGATACGGCGAAAATCCACTAACATGGCATCCAATCTGCGGGTACACAGCAACCACGAAAAAACCTATCATTTTCAGCGCTAAGCGGAAATTTAACAATTAGCTTAGGATCTTCAACCAGGGAGATCGAAGGATACTACTCCGATAGTAATAGGAGGAAGGCAAGGACGGAAGTCTCTTCCAACACGAGTGATAGGTGATGAGTATTCAATGCTACCTTTGGCATTTCCATTGCCTCTCTTGCGCTTTATTACCAGGAAAGTAGCTTTCATATTTCACTAAGACTATGAAAAAGGGTACATACTTGAAGAAGCATACACTTGAAGAAGCAGCCCTGTTGCAGGGATCATGATATCGGTCTTGCATCTCACGGGGACTTCCTTTTCGATGGTATTCTTTCGACATTACGTCGAAAATACGCTGTGCAATCTCATCAAATAGTGGTGCTTGCTCCTGGACGTATTTACTGACATAGTCCTTGATATTTTCCAGTTCGTTGTAGTGGTGGCACCTGATGGGTTTGGGATATTCCACATTAAGATAGTAGTAGGTCTTTTCGCTGTTCCCTCGGTTGCAGTAACCTTCAACTCTGTTGGAGGGGATCGTTGTGTCCGTAATTTGAGAACACCCCATTCGAAACGTTATCTTGAGATTTCTCCAAAAGCTGAAAAGATGAAGTGTTCGATGGTGGGTGCCGGTCCCGATATCCAGGAAGAGTGCTTCCTTTCGGTGACCAGTCAGGTTTTTCATCCTCTCATATGCTAATTCACAAGGGTTATTGTGCCCCCGGAAGGCGGCGTCGATATAGACCTCTCCACTGGGATGTGTATAGGGCTGGAAATATGTGGGTGCCGCTGTAGCTGCCATAATTGTTTGTGGAATTGTCCATTTATCCCCAATGTCGTTGTCTTCCGGGTGTGTGCAAAGCATTCGTAAGGTATCGGTATCAGTATTAGTTCTGGGCCGCCGTTCAACCATAATTACTGGTATTAATCTAGGATTGGGGTAAGACGTTAGTGATACTGAGAGAGGGAAGGTGGATGAGATGGAGTCACTTTACTTACACTCTGCACTGTGTAGGATGATTCACACTCGGTACTAAGGGTTCATTCGGTCCCCAGCCGTGAGTATCTAGGTAGTCCCCGATCGCCCTTTCCAAGACCTCTGAACGGTAGCGGTAGAAACCTGCGACAATTTTTCGTCGAATTCGAAAGGAAGATGTCGCGTACGTCCTAAATGCCCGACAGTATACTATGAACTTCTGGTCTCCGAATACAATTTTGACAAGTTCCTCGTAAGCCTTCTTGCAATCCTTTATTGTCATTCCAAGCCGTCCTAACATCAGGGCTATGATCCTAACAGCTATTAAGTATGAAGATGTCTCCATGACGATAATATCTGGGAACTTACGCCCCCGTAGAAACACCGCAAATTATATCGAAGTGTTCACAGGGCTTGAAGTCTTCTGAGTATATATCCTTCAAGTTTCTCGCGTCCAGCTTTCCTTTAATCTTCTTTTCGAGTTCATCAAAAATGCAGAGACTTGTATAACCTCTGATTCCACCACCATCTGTAACCAAGAACATCGTAAGTCACGCATCTGTTTATCAATGTCTGAGCTAGGAAGTGCTTACTAAAATTTAGGACCATGGGCGGATTAGTATGGTTGGGCATGGCGGAGCGAAGTTGTGTGAGGTTCGAGGAGTAGTGTAATAATTTCAATCAACTCATGGGCCCCCCTCGAGGATACGATTATGACAAAATATACATGATATATCTAGCTTAAGAGGAGCCGCCTCAACTGCATCTAAGGGTATGAAAGGGGGGCAGGAAAAAATCCCAATGGAGGATTTCGTAGGACACCACCTTCCAAAGGTCCTGAAGCCTTGCGTGTTCATGAGATTTGCTCGACGATGAAGCTTCGTTGTAGAACACGACACACATGAAAGGGAAGCTCTTCGAAATCATCAGTTGATGTGAGCCAGGACGGGTAGTGGATAAGGCGGCTCACGAAATCGTTTGCAATCTAAATCTACTTCAAGTGTTAGATGCAAAAGTTTCGAAGATTCCCCAAGAGTTCTGCCTACCTTTGAAAGGAACTTGTCCTTACCCACACAGTGAGTACAGCGGATTATCGCCCTCCAGTTATTCCAATGCTCGGGAACCAACTAATAGCCTTCAACTTGCATGGGCTTCAGAAGTGATGTAGCAAGACGCTGGTGAGTGGTTTAATGAAGCGGGTGGAAGTCAAGCGTGAAGACGTTTGCGATGGATTCGGGTATGTTAGCCGTGCGTACATAGTTAATTCATTTACTTTGTAGCCGTCTCGATCGGAATTTGTTGGCGCGATATGGGATGCAGCCATCACATCTAATTTTGGTCAATTGGAACGTGCAGTCTGCAAGTCAGCCGCAAGAAATTGATACTCACAAAGTGGTACTGTAGGCAAAAGGGAATCGGCGGCTGCTGCGCATGTCATTCATTGCATGCCTTATCCAGGAACTCGTGACTGGGCATGGCCTTGAGTGCCTGCACTCATCTACCAGCAGGCGATACGTCGACGAGCAGTATTTAAACTTTTGGTAAACAATGTTTTCTAAGTAGCGGAAGCACCTGCTCTGCTGAACATCAGCCCGGTAAGCATTGCTGCCTTTAATCGGAGGCGCTGAACAGCACATTATTTGCAGGAGCTGTTGAAAACTAGCCTCAAGATCAGAGCCGCCCACCCCCAGATGTTGCGGCTTGTAATGCAGGAAGAGTTAATCACAAGTCCGGGTTTTGCTGCAGGAAGTCTGGCTGCTCGTTGGATATCCGTTGGCAGCGCAGGAAGGAAGGTCTATTGATCAGAGGTCGTTGTAATGAGGTATGGGCAAACGGATTAAGGAATCTTGAGCCGCTGCCGTCATAAACGGCTACTTATAGTAAGTACGGCGATACTTTGTGAATCCAGACTTTCAGACCTAGGGCGACTTGAAAAGAGGTGTTGGTGTTGGTGCTGTTGAGGCTATACTGCTGAAACAGTATTTACTCGACGAAGACGGCTGCGGGATATTGAAGATTGACTGTCAGGGTGTAACTGTGGAAAAGGATAGTAAGCCATCTCTTCACATTAGCATAGGTTTTGCCGCCTTCAGAGCCACACGGGCTGAGACCATCCCTTTTCACTGTGCCGCTATTCCTGTTATTTTGGTATGTATCCACGCTGCTGATGATGGACGTGAGGCGACTGTTTGACGGGTATCGTTTCGTTTGAACGCCAGTGCGAAACGTGCAATCAATGTCAAATCCCTGTCAGATCCACTATCCGTGGTGTGTTCTCCGCACCAAGTATTTGATTTGTATTCCTATAGGTATGGGTACTTGAAGTTACATACAATTTCTCCGAGTGATTATTGTGATTTCCTCGCAAAGCTAGAAGCACAATGACAGTTAATCCGTTCCTTCATCCAGGTTGGGAGAATAAACAGTGTAACCACTGTCATGTTGTACGATCAGTTGATAATGCTGTAGTGGGATACTCAATACTGGCCGTTGAACGAGCGGCGGCATAACCACCATGTATCTTCTTGTATCTGGATAATTGAATGGAACTTCAGAATAGTGTGTGCTACCCATTCTCCCCCAAAGCTCTTTGGGGGTATACATGTATTCTGTGGGGTGCTACTTTGCTTTTCGTGTTCCGTGTTCATGCAAACGTGGCTATATGCGGCTTTCTCCAGAAAGAGCGCCATGCATCATCCCGCGTATCGCGTCAGTGCGTTACATGAAGAAACCAGAGTTTGTTTGTCTGTTCAAGGATATGTCTTGAGATCAAGAGTGAAGCGAAAGCATAAATATGTGGGGTGTGGAGACTTGGAAATATACTTTCCGTGAAGTACCTATCATTGGCATCACCCAGTGTGACGCAGCTGTTTGCCTGTTCACGATATATACTTGCTGCCAGCATTTTAAATCAGAGACTTGCTTAATACAGAGATTACCCACTTCGGATGGTGTACGGATTCAAATAAGGTTTGGTCGCTTGCATGTATTGGTTCTAAATCCAGGTCCCGAGTAGGTTTGAATCTTGAGGTACTACGTGCTTGCAGCGGGAATCATGGGGTGGATTGCAACGTGGCCTAGACATCAGTGGCGTCGCTTCCCGCGTCAGAATGTACAGTTTCATCGCTTTTTGTCCAATCTTCGAAGGCCAAAATTGATGGGGATCCGTGTTCTTCGAGAAGGCCTGTAACGTCTCACGACTTGTTGCTCTGCCGGACTGCTCAAATGGGCCTCAAGGATGTGAATATCTGACGAAATCCTGCATCAGTCTAGACGTTCTCGAGGCTTTAAAGGCTAATGTGGTCCTCTTCTTTGCTCCTCAAAAGACACTGGCAGTGTATTCCTATTCTCAAGAACAAGGGTTGGAGAGCCCACTTGAAATGTGAGCTATGCTCAGAATCGTCCAGCTGCGATGGGCCGTGCTGTGCTCGTGTTAGGCTTGTGTCGTTGGACTGGTCTAATGATGGGCACGGTGATCCTGACGTGAGGAAAGGGGGCTCAAAAGTTGTTTTTCTTCGGTAGTTATATAGAAATTTGTACCTCCTGTAGGTGTGAAAGATTGAGGGAGTTCAGGGAGCAGGATCAGAAGGCGGGAGAGCATGAGAGTGATCAAGGCGACTGTAGGAAGACTGTACTCTAGGAGTGTGTGATCAAAAAGGAAGGATATCCATCGATGCCGACTATCCACCGCCGCAAGGCAAAAAAGCGGTAGGTACATCACATGCTAAGACAAGGCAAGAGATTTAGTGGTACCCGAGCTGCTCCCAGAGTTTTGTCGCTCGCTACTTCTTTGGGCGAAAATCAATACCAATAGAGGGATTTACGATGGAATAGAGAGGAATAGATGTGTATTTGGAGCATGGTTCTACATTTGCCTCTATTTTATTTAACTATGATTCTACGTTTTGTGGTGTTTTTATCTACTCTTATCTACTTGAAGTTTCTAAAGAGCCGTTTCTGTGTCCACTTTGGATTCACCATTCCCGAGGATAGGAGTAGATGAAAGCAGGAGAGAAGATGTTTCACACCTTTATCATTCTATTTCACATTGTTTGCGAAGTAACCGTGTGGACCACGCGTCTCTGCTCCACCAGTAGTTCCCCTATTTTACTATACCAGGTGTCGGAGTTCGTCCTTTGCGCTCACGAACCAGCATCTGTCTTCTTCGCAAGCTCTACCAGAGCTTATCAACCGGTGAAAACTCTGACGCTTTCTGTCTTGAATCAAGGCTGACTGGAATCGCCGTGACGCTGTTTTTGGGTGTGTTCGTACGAGCTGAGTGGTAGAGGCGGGACTGGTGCTGATAAGAGTCAGGCCGGGCCGTTATCTGCTTCTGCGACCTTCAGAGTGAATATAAACTGTTTCCTCTCTGCATGACCTCGTTGAACATATCTCGGCGGTGTTTTTACTTATCCGGTTTGGGGAATCATGGTCGTTAGCATCCACGGGGGCAAAATCCATTTTTGCAATCGAGGCCGGCTCAAGGCTAACAACACCGACTGCTCACATGCAGATAAAAGGGAGAAAGACTGACAAAAGCTTTCCCGGACCCGGCAAACCCCCATAAAGTGTTATATAGACCCTGATCATGAGTGATGCGGCATGTTATACCCATCGGTGATCATGGGAAAGTATATCAATGCTGGCGCCACTGCCAATGTATCTTCGGATGGTTCTTGCAAATTTGTACTCCAGAAGTACCGTATACGTTGCTATTGTCCCCAATGCCGAGACACAGCAGAATGTTGCATGTTGGATGGCCAGATGAATAGGTCGGTTATATAGACGGGTGGGGCTGGATGAACGATTGGTTGAACATCCATGAGATCAAATATGAGGGATTACTCAAGTTCATACGGCGAGGCATGCAAATAGACGTCTGACAAATAGGTATCAAGCCCATCGAGAGAATGTTCCAAATTTTCCTCCTGCCCTCCTGCCCTCCATGTCCAAAATTATGCTATTGAGTCTCCGCATGCTTCAGTACCAGGCTTTCTGTCGGCCTCCATTCACTTTGTCTCGTACTTACTTTCTTCCCTCTCTTCCCTCTCTTCCTTCTATTTGTTGATTTCTGAGGTATTGAGCCGCCCAAAACAATAACAATGTTGGCACATAATAGGGTTAGGAACACCGCGCGCCCAATACTTGGCCCGACGAATGGATGTAGGCCATTATCTCACAATAACATGCTCTCGCGCAGATCAACTATAGCTGATGGTGATTGATCCATGAAGCATCATATGTTTCTATGACTTTTATCTTTGGAGGGGAGGAGATAACCCAACCTTCTTCGTGGGGACTATCTAAGCTAACAACCTCCGAAACGATCGTCCGTCTCCAAATGCACCCTGTTAGTTATCAGGTGGGATCAATCACCACGATTCTCACGATCAGGTTACACGCATGAAAATATATATGCCAGCACATCAAGCAGGAAGGAGGCGGCATCGTACGGATGATGGGAGAACAAGAAGCTCCCCAGGCTGGATTTTCTATTCAATAGAGTCGCACCTTCGTATTACAAACCACCGCCTACTTCAAGAACTGACCAGCCATGTTCATCAGCCCTGAGCTTCCACCACTGCTTCCTCCACTGGCCGCATCGAACTTGCTCTTCAAGAACAGCTTCAACGCATACTGTGCAGCCTGACTGACGACATCCTGCTTCGTCTCTCCAGAAGCCTAAACACCTGTTAGTCACTCACAAAGCTGATTTGAACCAGGCTGCATACCACATTGCCCTTCGACTTCTGCGTATCAAACAGCTTGACAGCCTCCGCCATCGCAAGTCCAATAAACGCATTCTGGTCCTTTCCGGCACCGCTCGACGACCCTGATCCTCCTGTGAATCTCTTCAATGCCTGAAGCGCAGCTGCCTGTCCAAGACTCCTGGAGTCCTTTTGTCCCCTTCCTCCATCCTCCTCATACAGATCCTTGTGGTTACGCACATATTCCCTCTCGTCGACCTCGTCCCTCTCCAAATCTTTCTCCTTCCCGCTTAAGAATCCTAGCGCAATGGAAAACAACGAGCTATCGCTAGAGCTGGCATCTCTCTCTGCGTACTCCTTAGCTCCCGAGTAATCACCTGAGGAACTGTATCCACCAGACCCCTGTGCGGGACGGTATTCACGCCCCGAGGCGTCGTAACGATCGTCTTCGATGCGGGAGGAGACTGGGCGGCCACCGTGGCCGCCAAAGCCTGAACTCTCCTCGCCGTAGTAGGATTGGTTTTGACCGGCTGACTCGCGGGAGTAACCCCGTGTGTCGCGCGAAGAGTCTTCGTGGCGAGAGGGCGATTGCCGCCGGGCACCATGCGTGCTATATCCGATCTCTTCGCGGCTGCGCTCGTTTGTGTCGCGGGTGTAGCCTCCTTCGTACCGGCTGCCGCCGTAGCTGTCGTTATCGCGGCCGTAGGAGGAACTCTGGTGGGAGCCGTAACCTTCGCGCTCGTTCCGGCCAGATGAGCCGTAGCTGCCCTCGTTACGACCGGAGTGCTCTCTGTCTTCGTCTTGGTTGTCTCTTCCGAGAGCTTTGTCGACGACGGCGTCTTTGACTTTATGTAAAATACTGTCCATGATTTTGTGTATGGGGGGTTTGTAGTGATTCGGAGGGGTTTAATTGATGAGGTTGTGTTTGTTTATGTGGTGATGATGGGAATGTGTGTTTAAGTAGACTGTAGAAAGCCTGTTCATATTTACGTCACTGGGCCGACGTCATCTTGTGTATCCCCGCCCACACCTCTCGTTACCCCGCCATTAGGGGTCCATGGCGACACATTTTGCGTGCAGACGGGAACTTTTTTGAGGGGCGTGAGTGAATATCCGTTTTGTAATGGGTATCCACACTCGCGCAATTGCTCGCTGGTTATTTTCTGTATAGAGTCCTCGGTGTTTAGGTGCTCGATACCAAGAGCTTAGTTACGTGACTTTTGACATCGCGCCGCAGAAGTAGCTTTATTGGTGGCGACCTGCAGCTGCACGATGGACAGGTGGAAAGACAGGGAATCTAGATCGAGTACGGTACGGCGAGCCTGTACTCTAGCGAGCAATCGCCAATGTTCGAGCGAGGGCACAATATCTTCGAGTGATTTTGTGTGACATCACTAGAAATTTAATTACTACAATATTGTAACTTGATATATTCTACCGTACTATCATCTCGTGTAGTGATATTTAAGTATATACTTCGTCCGCCCGATTCGTTTCCCCGATTCGTTTTCCCATTTCATTTTTATGCTTCGTTTTAATGTTTTGTTTGGAACTTTAAAAGGCTTGGGATCTTGATTTTTTATTTATTTCATTATTTCCATATCAAGTAACCCAGCCTCGAAGATATTGTGCCCCTCGCTCAAACATTGGCGGTTGCTCGCTATAGGCTGCCGTACTTCCAAGAACCCGAGGTTTGAGAGCCCAGGGGTGAGGTAAGTACCCAGGGGAGAGTTCAAGTTACCGGTCATACAATATCAGTTAGCATCTATATCAAGACTTCTAGGGGCTCGACAACTGGCGGAACTTTGGAATTGCGCTGTGTAATTTGCGTTTTTCGAATACGATAGCGGTTTTGTTTGTTTGTAATCATACAGCATTCGGCCACTACGATTGTGTTCTAGCCCGCCGGGCAACTGGGCAGTGATTTTGGTCGATGACTGCGGGCGGGTGCGGCATTTAGGAGCTGGGCGGGTAAGAATAGTACTTGCCAAGTAAACAAATGTAACATGGGGGAACTTCCGTGTGAGAGTGCGGATAAGTGGAGACGACGATCCCGAGACCGGCGGGGAAAGGCGGCCGGATATTTCACGTGAAAACCCGTCCGGGTGCTCTTATCTAGAATGATTATTGGCAGGGTCTATCGCATCTTGTCAGAGCCAGAAAGGTAATAGCATTTTTAACGTTTTAACCAATAACAGCTTCCCCGCTTAAACGTTCTTAGGTAGACAGCGTGGTCACTTTTTCATATTTACGAGCAAAACTCCAGTATCATTGAGTTTACAAGCCCTTAACGAGATAGGCTACAATTCAAACTAAAGACACTAACTATATGCATGGTATGAAATATGAATGTAACAAACCCAACCTTTCAATAACCAGACCGTCCACCGTACCTAGAACTCTCCTCTTCATCGTCATTGTTGCGCGAAGACCCGTAACCCAAGCTACGAGTGTTTGTCTCATCGCCGTCGACGTTGCGCGAGGAACCGTAGGTGGTCTTAGAAGACCCAAATCCAGAGCTACGTGTGTTTGAGTCCTCATCGTCTCGAGAGCTTCCGTAGGTGTTAGAAGATCCGTATCCAGAGCTACGAGCGTTTGAGTCTTCATCGTCTCGAGAGCTTTTATAGGTGTTGGAGGATCCGTAGCTAGAGCTGCGGGTATTTGACTCTTCGTCGTCGTTGTGCGAAGAACCGTAGGTAGTAGATTTGGAGGACCCGTATCCAGAGCTGCGAGTAGTCGAGTCCTCATCTTCGTCGTCGTTCTTCCTGGAGGGTCCGTAGGTAGTCTTCACGGATCCGTATCCAGACCCACGAGTAGTTGAGTCCTCGTCTTCGTCGTCGTTCTTCTTGGAGGATCCGTAAGTGTTGGTGCTACGGCCGTAGGTGTTTGAGTTTTCATCGTCGTCGTTACCACGGCGGCCATAGCTAGGGTTGCGAGTGGTGGAGTCTTCGTCATCGTCGTTGTTGTTGCTGCGGCGAATTGTGGATGAGCCATAGGTGCTGGTGGTGTGTGAATCATCCGCGTCGCGGGAGGAGCCATACGTGGAGAACTCGTTGCGGGAGGAGCCGTAGGAGGAAGTTTCCTGGGTACGGGAAGAACCGTATCCAGTGTTGCTCTCTTCATCGCGGCGGGAAGAGCCATAGGTGTTGGTCTCATCATCATTGTCATGTCCGTACGAGGAGGTGTTACGGCTGGAACTGCCGTAGGAATCATTGTCGTAGTTGCTCATGATTGCGAGTGAACTTGGATGAAGAAAGTAAACTTGTAAAGTGGGATATTCGAGGAAATATATGCTTCAATTGATCTTGTCAGCTGCTATTTCCTTCAAAAATGCGAAATATATGGCCCAGTTAAGTACTCTACATTACAAGCTGCTCTCAACTCGCGTTGATATATCGTCATATCATCTCCAATGGGCCAAGATCCAATCCACCAAAAACGTACGCCATCTCGCCACACGCGGGCACTCGCAAGCCGATCTAGATCGATGATATAATGATGGTTGGGATCGCCCCGCTTTTTCGCAGGTTGATGGCGAGCGTCTAGACTTCTTGGTGATACTTGGAAGCCCTCTAGTTTACTTAGTCATGACACGGGAAACGCCGATATATACCTAGCTGATCCCACTAGTTCTGGTGCGGAGGCGCAGTTAAACGTTCGGCTGTGGAGGCGACGGTTTCCGAGCAGCTAATTGTTAGTATAGTTAACTAGTATCTCACCCAGAAGCTGGCCCGCTGACAATTGCAATGAATCGGGCCATGTTTGCTGAGAAAGAGCACAATTAAAGCAACTCTAAATTATCTGGTTACATAGAATCGGGGCACTCGATGTCCGAATCACTCTCTTAGAAAGTTTAGCATTCGGCGTGAGAAACAAGATGTGAACTGGAATACCTAAGTTGCCCTGGTAGTGATGATGCTCCGTGTTGCGTTTAAGCTCCTCACTAGCAATTAAGTCTCCATATCTTGTAACGGCCGCTGCAGACGAGGAATGATCTATTGCCACCTGGCTGATCATGACTGCTAACCCGTGCCCGTAACTAGACGCCTTTAGCCGCTTCAGAAGGGCCAAGAACACCCCTGGAGCTAGCCAAACGAGTGAAAGAAGAGCAGTAGGTTTTGAAAGGCGACACTGGTTGCTCCGGAGTTGCGGATGGGGATTATCTGTTCGTACAAAGACCACTGTTAGTAGAGTATGTGGAATTCAGCGATTCAACTTAATGCTTCTCACCATTGCCAATTTATGGCGTCCGCGGATCGAACAATTTGTTGCTCTCGGGTTAATGCAAACACCAGTGCTCCGAGGTCGGCTACCAAATACCCAAATCTGAGGCAAGGGATTCCACCTAGGAAGTTTCTCTTGGCCACGAGCCACACTCCAAATGCATATCATAACTTATGCGTTGCGTCATCACCCCTATTCCAGTACTACTCCACGGCAAAATTCCGTCCCGAGAACGATGTCAATCCAAGTCAATCCTTTGACTCCGTGCAGTCGCTGGCCTAATTATAATGGTGCTAAACCCGTGAAGAATTCAGTTTACCACTGTTTATCTTTTGTTTGTTCATCAATAGGTAATGGTTGGTCTACCTAGTACTCTTTGTAGTATGATGGAAGTGAAATATCATGTTGATGCAGCCTGTAGCTGGAGATGCTCTCGTTTCGTTGCTTGTAAGCTTACGTTCACTCCTGTCTGCCGATTGAGAGATATGGAAGTCAGTGGGCGGCTGGTTTACTCTGCTGGCAAGCTCTACATACTCTCTATGATACGAGTACAGCTAAAAGGAGGGGTTTAAGCCACGCTCTGCAAACCCTAGCCCAACCTAACGTGCATCCATGAAGCAGCACCGGACTGCACCGTATGGTTGCGTATTGCAAGTAATCGCGTTCAAATTTGTGCTACTAGCTCTATGGTGGCCCATATGACAAATTGTATTCTAACTATACGTTTCACTGGAATGATATGACCTCTGAGAATGGCTTACCTACACACTCACTGAGATGTGAGATTTGTGAAGTAAAATACTGTGGCAAGAAGTGGTGATCTATTTGTACTAGCGGCATTTATAAATATTAACTTCTCATGAGAATTTCCTGATGAAGACGACGAATCATAGGAAGTGATTACTATTATAATGAAATTCACAAACGTCAAGCTGTAGTGAACAATTCCTTTACGCAAAAGATGACTAATGGTGCATAGTGAAAGAGGTGAAGTTAATCTGGTAGGTAATTCCGTTGTGTAATTGAGGGCTAATGGAAAATGCAGAGAGATATAAGTTCTATTCATACAAAGTCACAGTGCTGAGAAATTCCTTCATGTAATTGATGGCCAATGGAAAGTAGTGAAAGATTTGAAGGGATTTGAAGAAAACTCATGTTATTCCCTGTGCACTCACGGAAATAGAAATCTACCTACAGTGTGCTTACAGTGCCTTGATGGCTACCACAGTCATACTCTGGAGTATCTCCGTTTGTCCCCCTAGCCTTTTCGAAGCACCGGAATAGGATGATAATTGCAGGTGGGCAATTGTCCATATAGCAAATGTGTGGTCACAATCTTCCATGTGGCGATAGTTCACATACTGTCAGAGCACCACCGCAACAGCCACCAACTCGGAGACTTCAGGAGGGAGTACATGAATCAGAATAGAGTCCCCTGTTCCCTCATACTCACAGTGATGACCAGGTCGACGATGCGGCCTGAATCCCCGCCATCTCATTTCGAAAGGAAGGCCTTACTGTAAGACAAGAACATGGGGGGGGGAAATAGAGAAGAGAAGGTTGAGTAGAGAGATACAATATGTCATACAAAGGGGTTCGCTTGCCCGCGTCGCCCGCGTCAACTCCGTCAATTACCGCACATCGAGGAATGGAGGAGCCTCATCGAATGAAGGGAGACGTTGAACGGAGGATGTAGGCAAACGGATGGAGGCGTCGCACGGAGGGAGGATATCATCGAACGGAGTTTCCGGGCTGAATGGAAACAGTCAGTTAACTCAAACTGGAACTAGGAGGAAGAGTTCATACCATATTCATTCACCGCGACCACCGCATCCACTGCGCCCACTGTGTATGTGCACCTTGTCAATCACCGCCGTCGTTCGGAGGGAGCGTCGTCCGGGGAGACAAGAGCATCGAACGGAAGGATGATATCATTGAACGGAGGGAGCATCGGAGTAGGGAGGATATCGTCGAACGAGTGTCGGGAAAGTTCACACCAAATCTACTGCGTACATCCACTGCGTCCTTCGCATCCATTGTAGTACCCCTTCGTCCCACTCGTGCACTGGATTGATTGCAGTACTGTGTCGATCATAGCTGCCGTACAGACGGAGAAGAGTGTCGGACGCATCGGAGGATATCGTCGGGTGGAGGATATTGTCGTTGGATATCGTCGAAGGATATCGTCGCGTAGCGAATAACGTTGAGCGAAGGTTCCCGAGCTAGGGTGGAGGTCAATTACTATAACTAGGAGCTGGGAGCTAGGAGCTAGGAGCTGGATGCGTACCGGAGTTGACGAAAAGTTACATACGGGACGAGACAGAGTTGGAGGTAGAGCTGGGGGACGGTGCAGGAGTCCAGCGAAGAAAGACTATGGAAGAGTACGGCAAGGAGAGTTGAGTGCGAGATTCGGCATTCAGGCTAATCTCAAGCAATACGGTACAGCATCTTAGAGCTTCCAGAAATGTGCCAAGTTTGCTAGCGCTAGGGCAGTAGCGCCAGCGTACTTGCACTGTTGCATTTCTCTTTACATCTCTAGCTCCAGCTCCCACCAGCTTGCAGATGCAATAACTGACTCATAGATCCCACTTGCGGTAATTGGCCCTCTCAACCCAACCCGAGAACCCCGTACGTGTGTCCGACCAGCTTCCTACAGCGCCCTTATAACGGCTGTGATTGACGGCTATGATTGAGGGAGGTGGACATGCAGTGGACAAGCTCATGCTATGCTGCTGCGCGGGTGACACCATGATACGGAGTGGCAAGCATGCCAGATAGCATACTATTAATAGAGAATTGCCCGCCCAAAATTTACATTCTCACAGAAGTAGCCTCTCTGCGCCTGTTCGCCATTCCTCCGTGCTACCCCTCCCCGACTGCCTTCATCCTCTTAGAACAAAGGAAACATCATCACATCAAATATAAACGTACAAACTTAACTAAGACTCTTCTATTCCATCTCCCTAAGCTCTCTGCCTCCCCGCCGCCGCTCCAGCAACTCTCGTCGCACCAGTACAAACAAGAAAACCCACTGGTATGACCACCTGTGTGCACTTATCCGTTGCGAACAAAGCACAATGAACGTCGAGTTGATCTTATCGATCAGCGAGCGGTCTTTCATTCCCAGCTGGCAAATTCCAGCAAAGTAGGCCTCATAAGCAGGTCGACGATTTCGGACACCGCAAAGCGGTTGGACCAGCATGTCAGACGACCCTTCCGGTAGAACTGACGACGTCCCTGTTACCTCTCGGATAAGCGCAGAGCAGGTGAATCGGTCTCGATCCAGTAGGTCACGATACCCAACATGGCGGCGTATTCCATCTGCATTCATGGCGTGGATATATAACGCATCCACACGCTCTTTGCATTGTTATTGTTAATCATACTGTATTCGCTCTATCTAGAGTATGACAGTTCCTGATGACCCGCTCTTTGCATTTGTAAACTATAGTGGATTTAGAAACTGGTATTTCTCCCTTCTATATGGCCAGTAATTTTTAAGAATTCAGGGGCTTCTGAGGATCAGGTGCATGGAGCCTGGCCAGGTAGTCCTGTGAGATCAATCACTGGATCGAGGCAGAGGTGGTAGTCTGGTGCAGGATCTCCACCAAACCCTACATCATATCCAGATACGCCGGAGTCGATTGTATTCTTACTAGTATATTTAGATAGCCAGTATTAGTTTAACTCCGGCATAACTTTGGGAAATTCAATCTTTAGGATATCGCCATACAGTCCATCGAGTCTCAGTAAATAGAATGGTATATTGTAGCGAGAAGTTTCGCTAATATAGTGTGACACTGGGAGGTTCACTTAAGGCACAAAGCTACAAGTGCGCCGTAGTAGACTCAAACTCGAGAGTGAGAATGACTTGCTAGCGGGCAGTTGTAACTTAGATGTTATCCCCAAGATTCGCTCAATGTATCCTCTGAGACCACTTCGGCGAAGTATGGCGAGATTTGTCGAAGCTTTGACACATGTGCAGCGTATCTACTACCCAGCGGTGGTACAGTCTTCAGCCTTCTGCGTTCGCGCTGGCAAATCCCTGGTGTTGAGCATTTTGTTTGTTTGTAATCATATTGTATTCAGCCGCTTGCGTCCATGACATACATTTTCCTTCAATCCTTGCCACTTCTTAAAACCAATAAAGGAAGTAAACAAAGTCGTGACCCAACCTCTACCCAAACTAACTTTCATCCCTCTGGTGTTGAGCATTGACTGTTTGATGGACATGCATATTCGAAGCGACTGCCTAGTATCCAATAGTTTTTCGCCGCTAATCATCAGATACCGATTCCAGGTCTGTTGATTGTTCATTAATTGTAGTATTCTGGATCTCATTTCAGTGCATCGCTCTACTTCTCTGGGCCCCGTCTGTGAATCCATTGTAAATAATGCGAGCCCCGGACTCCGTGTTCTAGAACTTCTACAATAAGATCACGATTGCATCGTGAGTTGTGCGCATTCAATGACTTGGCCTTTGGATTTGTCGTCTTAAGTATGTATCGGCCCCCTTCTTCAACTGACTAATGTCAATGCACTTTGGGACCATAGCAACTAAATAATTCCCCTCCGATTAGCCAGGCAGCAACTAAACAACCATCGTCAATGTGGAGATTCAGTAGCTATGCCGCAGTGTTTCATTCCATGCGTAGCTGAAAGTATTTGAGGACATCCTCATCGTGTCCAGAACCAAAGCCGCAAGTCCTCGCTGGTCGGTCCCAAAATCCAGAACACGAATTTGTCGTTTGGATGGTGTTGTGAACCATATTTCAATTGACCAACAGGGATGAGTCAAACCATTCGTATACCGTGGGGCGAGATCCAACTATGCTTCAGATTCCGAGTTGGAGAATCTGGTCTGGTATTCCTCTTTCCCAAGCGCCAACATCTTCGGTGCTCAGCCCTGGGGACGGTGTTTGTATCCGTGGTATGGCTTTTCGATCAGAGTGCGGAAGACAACATAAAAATCGGATAGACCCTTTTGAGGCTTCTTGATGCGTAACTCTCCTTCATAATTTACCATTAACCGGCCCAGAATATCTTCCACCGTTCCATTTTCTGCTAGCGCGGGGTCCTCGCAGAACCAGGTTAACACATGCGACCATGTTCTTACTAGAGGATCTGTTGTTGTTGTTGTTTATTCATACTGTATGCACTCTTACTAGAGTATGACAGGACCTGATATCCCCTCCGCCTCCGGACTAGCCGGCTAGATGGCGGAGCTCCCCTCTACTAGAGGATCTTATGCAACCTTTGACAAGGCCGGTATCTTCGGATGGTGTCGTGAACCAGATTTCAGCTGACCAACAAGGGTTACGTAATCTTCCAGTACCAGTTCCTGCCACAGCGCATCGTTTTGAATCCTTCTGGATTGCTCCATGAGTTGGACCCGGTATCGTTTCGCTTTCGACGTCCCGATCAGGTTTCCCCCCCTCGTTCCAAGTATGGCTTCTTAACAACCCCGAAATTACTCCCTATATCCTTACTCAGACTCAGCTCAGGCTCCCATGTAGTCTCCTCATATCCCTGTTACCGGACCCGGTACTGCTTCTGGCTGCGCTGTTTAAAGTCGAGAAATATTGCATCTTGTGTTGTTATAGTGTCGTGAGTCAGTCTTCTTGGGGAGGAGAGACAGTGTTCCAGCCAGTTTGTTATCTCCTCTTTATTTAATGACCTGAGGGCCTCTTATAATGGCATATCGAGGTCCTTTTTATCTGAACCCACGCCGGCGTGCACGTGCCACTGCTTGGTTCGTGCTCTCACAGAGCCGCACCTTATCCTGACCTCCACCCGCCTCGTATCCATCTCTCTATGGCGGTGTAAAGTGGTCAAGATTATATTTCATGACGTCGTATATTTTAGGGCGATCTCGTGTATGAACCAGTGGAATCGGGTGTTTGGATAGAAATAGTAGTCTTTCTCATCCATAAACTCCTCGTTGATGTAATTCCTGTCTGTCAGCAAGCTGACTGGTCGACCATTTGACTTGATCCGGATATTCGTGGCGATGGCGCAGGAAAATGTTGCAACCGAATTCAAATCATAGCAGTCGTTTAATGCAGTTGCTAGCCGGTCTAGGTTGTTCCTGTAGATAGTCTGACCTGCGTACCTAGGGGAATGTTTGGCATAATTTTAACGTTCTGGCCAAAGTCGTAAGCATGGAGAGTTGGTCGATGCTCTAACCAAAACCTGGCATTACCGATCTGGCGCAATCCTTGGCTCTAACCCCGGAATAGCAGATCTTGAAATATTCTCCAGTTGTTGGTGTGTGGCCGTCTATCTGGCCGTCCGCATCGAGGGCAATACCTAGAGAAGCTGCCGAGAGATTCAGTCGGCTGACAGTCGAGAGAACACGGCTCCATTGCAGACAGTACTAAAGTCTGCAGAGCGAGAGGTTGAAAGACCTGGGATGTAGTAGGCTGGCACCCCAAGCTATTAGCAGTGAAGAAGAATTGATGGTAAATTAAATCCAGAACTTCCATTCGGGTGAACCATGATTTCTTATCATCCACAACCTTTGAGAGATAAGCATCGTTTCATGCATGACGTCGTAAAAAAAAATTTAATCTTGAGTAATTCCGAAGGGAAACCTTCGAGATGTGTAGTAGTGGCCATGGTTTGTACGGGGTCGATTGCAGCGAAGAGTATCTCAATCAGTTGCTGGAGGAACGCGATGTCACGAAAATTTTGTCCACCATATTCGCCCGCCAAATCTAATGGTAGGGACTGGATGGCCGATAAATTGTACGAAACAGGAGGGTAGTCGTTGGTTGGCATTGCTCGGGATGTTGATTGTTGCCTCGTAGTGGTCATTTTGCATTCACCCACTTGCGGGTATGACATATCTTCCTATCTTTCCCGCTACTCCAATTCCTACCAAAGAAAAGTTCAAGTTATAGCCTCCCCACCCTCCCCCTAATCCACGGATACAGGAGCGGACATGAGTCGCGACAGAATGTTGCTTGCTGACATTTAATAAACACCCTCCGTGCGTTCGAGGTTGGTTCTCGAGGCTTCGGGGGAAGTTGACAGAGAACATAGTCAATCCAGGATAGGCGAGGATTAAGAAACTGACGTCCAAGTTCATATCCCACAGGCTTCGAAGGTTTTCAAAACAATGCAGGGCACCCGTACTCTTGGTCTTCAGCTTCAGATTTTTGCCATTAATCAGCAACTTCATATCCCGGAAGTGATGACATTCCAGTGCATCTGTGAAGTCTTGACAAGTCTCCCAGATCTGTTCAAGATATTGGGGAGCTATGAAGTACTGCAGCAGCTGGGTTCTGGCTTTGTAATCAACCTTTGACTGAGTCCCGAGTGAATCGGCCTTGGCTTTGGCTTTTCCATACAGAAAGTTAAACGGGTAGTGGCGAGGCAACCCCGTCGTAAAAAAAAACAATAGCTTCGTACTTGCCGTTTTTGCGTTCAACAGCTCCACGTTCTCTGTTAGCTTTGGCTATAAGAGAGCACTCCACCTTGCTGATTGTATAGAGTCGTTGCCAATGGATGCCACACCACGGTATGCTGATCGAATCACGATTGACAGTTGCTACGAAAGCGGAGGGCGGCAACAAAGATTCAAGTTCCGAGGAGGAGGGAGGAACAGGTAGTGAAATCACCTCATGATCTTGCCAGAGCCATGTTGCGAGCATCCACAAAAGTATGTCTTGCCTCACTGCAAGTTGTAGCGCAGAATGCACGCAGTGTGTTGTCACACCCGAGCTCGGAGCGAGGTCCATATACATAGCCAACTGCAACTTGACAAGGAAGCTGGTACTCCCGAATGCTGTATCCTGGGGTAGCCAAGGAAGTGGAACCTCTACAGTTTCACCGTTACCGATCGCGTCAAGCTTTGTCTTGCCAATGATCTGGTACAGGGCGTCCTCGAACTCAAGATCATCTGCAATTGGAAAGTTGTCCGGTCTTTGGGAGACATTATTCGGAACCACCTGGCGTATACTAGGAAGCAGGATGTTATAACGAATAGCCGACGCGGTGCTCGAGGCTGGCTCCCGGACTTCGGAGACGCGATGTTTACGTGTCGGAACACGTAATCACGGGGCATATCGACTGATCGATTCACACTCTATTCCGGGTCGCTGTATTGATGCGACTAGTGTCTCGTGAGCATCGTGCCCTTTAATTCTTTCCTTAGCGATCGCGAGAGCTAGGGATTCGATGAACTGCCTCTGCTCTTAGACGATTTATTATGGCGTCCCCCCGCATGTACCATGTTGGACTGATTCTTGGATGTCATTTTGCGTGAGAATTGGAACTGACTGCAGTTGGAAATGTGCCCTTTAATAGCCGCGGTAGTTATTGAGTGATGGTACGCAACTTGGAAGAAATGGAAAGGCTTCTCTAGGATTGGTTTTTCCCTTTAATTGTTGACGTCCAAAGACCGGGAACTTGGCCTTACCAATGGCGAATAGGTTCCAATTCTGGGTGTGACTAGACCACAGCCTGCTGAGTTTCCGCATGGTTGAATTCCTGATAGCTTATGATGAGGTCCTCCTGGATCCGCGTACGGCGATAGGAACTCAAATAACATGACAGAAATGTCCTTTTCACAACTTACTTCGACCTTCCACCCCTTTCGCTTCCGTAGTAGTTGCATGATCGTATTATTGATATAATTAACCACCTCGTTGAACACGGCCATGACTTGTGGATCGTTACCGTCGATGTGATGCTGACTCACAGTGCAATCACCTGGTGATCATCGTCGCCGTCGTCCACAATGAAGTCCTTCATCAAATCATCGTCATCGTCTTGTCGCCTGGCTAATATGTTGGTATCTGCATCGCAGTCGCTGAGTTCCGGCTGACAATCGTACACCCTTAGTTCTTTCAACCTTGGGTATAGCATAGCCAAAGCTCAGTGGTTGACATCCAAATCCAGGGTAAAATGGAATTGCTCAATAGTAGTTCCATCATCCTTAACCCTTTTTTGATACAATCTGTTGGGCTAGTCCTTGTCGTTCGTATCGTTGTCCATATACATAGAGTATCAAAAAGAACTCATTTGGGCTATCACATGGGCGCCTCGACGCCTGTTCTTAGACACCTCAACAAGCCTCGAGTAGCAATTGAGAGGGTCGTCCCCTAAACACTGCTTCTTCTTGCCCTTTAATCGGTCGGAGAGACTAGATCTCGATCTGCAGGATCGCTATAGTTAAGCTGTTAATACATCATGATCGAGTCCTCTAATATGCTTTGAGAGTATGCCAACCTTTGACGGTTTCCTTGACTGCTCTCGCCCTTCTGCTTCACGATGCTTCCTTTTATACGACGCCTTTGACTGGGTGGTTCGTCCTCATACTCCTCCTGTGCTCGTCTGGCAGCTGCGGGTCCATATATTCTCTCAGCCGGTGTCTGTCCTTTGATCGCTCTCCGATTTGAATCCCAAGCGAAGCTCAATCCAGTGTTTGCAACTTTCGTCAAGGACTTAGCGGTGTTGATCGTAACCGTGTCAACATGCTCTGGATGCGCCCGATGGTAGACATATAGGAATGTCCTTTATAGGCGCGTCTCGCCATGGACTCAAAGAAGTCCATATAGCAGAATCGCTACAGGACACAGTTGCTGGCGATTCTGGTGTCGAGATGTTCAACACGCTCGGCTCGCTCTGCAATACCTTCGCCACGGTCGCTTAGTTCTAACTACTCCGAAACTTGTGCTGGCTCCTCGATATTCGAATCACCTGCTGCAGGTTGTGGAGGTTTAGTACCGAGAGGATCAACTCAGATGCAGCCAACTTAAAAACACAAGCAAAGTAGAACCAATGAAACTAAGCTCGGCGACTCCCGAGCACTCAGTACTTCTGGACTCGTTTCTCGCGTTCCATCTCCCCGAGTAATTTTGAATCGCCTTTCGTTTGAATTCGGTATCCTGCTAGAGTAATGCATCTCCTTCAAGTTTATTCTGCCCAAGGGTTTCTGCCATTAATCGATGTTCCTCCTTGATCTGTTCGTAGTGATGTATTGCAGATTTCACGTAGTCGAAACTGAACTTCGATGTCGTCTGCCTGGGGAGCAAATCTGGGAGTAGTTCCGTCGCTGCAGCATTAGAAACACTGCGGGTGCTTCGGTGAGTGGCTTGTTTACTATGGGTGGGAAGATCTGGAAGCTTACTTTCGATCACAGCAAATGATCCCACTACGACGATCTTAGCCCGGAGACAAGCGCATAGCTAATGAAACAAGATAACTGCGGGAAAAACGGCTTTTTTTTTCATTCTTTTTTTTTCAGACAAAGGCATGAGTCGTTCCGACTCGTTCGTTAGTCAAATTAAGTTTTTTGCCTTTCCCCGTCTGCAACTTAACTACTTTCACCTTCCCACGCTTTAACTACCCCAACCATCTAAGTTCCAGTCTCATTGCTTCTTTCCGCCACCTGGAATCCTTTGCGTCGCAAGACTAAGCAGATTAGATGTCGAAATTGCAAACCATGGTGCCACAGAAAGGTACTGGGAAAGGGAGTTGCACCGATCCTGCCATTGAGGCTTCACCAACTCTTGCACTATCTTCTGCAGAAGCTCCAGGGTCACCCTGTGCTCTTTACGTATGCTGAGGCTCTTGTACTTGCTCATCTCCATGGCCGACATCGCCCGATCCCTCGATGCAAAGTATGCCCTTTTGATCTGCTTCGCATCATAATAGTGGCCTTACCAGCCACCCGAACAGAATGCGCAAGACGGGGATCTAGTGCCAGCGCGTCCAGTCCATCGTTCTCAAAAGGATAGGTCTTTGCGGCGTCAAAGGTATCTTTTGTCGAGGAGTAGTACTGCGAATAGGCCAGTCCAGCATGTTTCGTGGGATTCACCTTCCGTGTCGATGCATCCTTCTGCCACTACTTCTCCATAGCGTCCGGAACTCCGGAGAGAATCCATCTGGATCCTTCGGCAACTCTCCATGATATCTGGCGCAGCTGTTGCTTCGGTATTTCGGTGCGTTCATGTTCAAACGCACTGGAATCATGGTCGGTCATAGAAGTAGGTTTCTGCAGTTGCTGATACGGTATCTTATGTGACTTCCGTCTCTCGCCTCGCTGTCCTTCCTCGTAGTTCTCCCGGATATTCCATAGCTGGGAGGGAGCGAATAAAGGCCGAGTTCATGGTCGCGTAGCCGGCCCGATGTGTCACGTGGATGCCAATGATCTCCTTGAAAAAATAGTCTTAGCCCCAGTCCCATGGCATAGTGTGAATTCCGTAGATACATTGACACTATCAAGACTCTCGTACACACCCATTGCATATGATTTGGCAGCTTCTGCGGTGGGGTCCGTAGGGTATAATACCGTTGCGTAAATAGAACGAATGCCAAAAGTGTATCCTTGCCGCGAGGTCAGGTGAAAAAATTGGTGTCGACACCCTCGTATCCGCAACTCCTTGAAGTCCTGCACGAATTACACCAGCGATTTCCATCTTCCGTTTGTGGCCATGGCGTTTTGGAAAATATTATAGCCTCTACAAGCGTTTCGCAGGATTAAAAGTCACTTGTTGGTTACTAGGTACCAAATTATCTCCCGCATTTAGGGAGTTATTGAGGTCACCACCGGAGGCCTCTTCCGCTGGCTCCCTGACGATTTGATGGACCTCTGGCGCATAGAGGTAATCGGCTCGACTCGGTGGCAGGCTACTCGGTCTCTGTATTTTGGGTCAAGGGTGTTGATTAGGCTTCCCTGTAGTCGCATGTCCGGTGAACACCTGCTGTCTAACCAGCTTTGGATTCTCTTGGCTGTTCGTCGCTATAATGCAGGCCATATGAATCTCATATTGTTCCTCAATGTCTCCTTCGCCTTTATTTTGTTCTTGTCAAGGACACCGGTTCTGGCTTCTAAAGTAAACTTGGTATAACTCTTGAAAGCACTATGGCTCTGTAAAGTCATGGGAGTTCCTGTCATTTCGAGACTAAGCCGGCCATGCATCACACAGCCCCCATCAAGCAACTCATTCCTCCACTTTCCAATGGCACCAGGTGCAACAGCCTCAAGAGCAGACAGAGCGTTCCAGATCCTTTTTACAACCTAAGAAAGTGTAAGGTGATGAGAATCTTCTTTGCTATTCTTGAAGTTTGACGGTTCAATGACTGCCGTTCTGGTCGGGATGGGCAGTGCAATGCTGAGGCACCTAGTTCAACTTTTTTCTTTTTGGTGTATTTGAAGTTTTGACTCTTCAGTGGCACGGCCCCGCTGGTCCAGATGGGAAGCTATACTTGGTTTTGAATTCCGTGGTTTCTCCTTGCGGTTTTCGTTCTGGGCCTCGAGAGTTTGAGAGTTGGCATATACCTAGGCATGTATGTGTAAGGCAAGTCTGTTGGTGAACCTGATTCATCAAAGGAACAGACAAGTTCGCCAAACCTAGTCCAAAATTCACCGCGTTGTGTGAAATCCTGTGCCTGTATTGGTAGTCCCTGGGATAATTGTTCTCGTCGATAGAGTTTCCGTATCGGGCTATACATGATGTCGGTCGGGGACCACATTATACTCTCCAGGAAGTTGTCAGCCACACCTAAAAGTGTAGCACTATTGAGAAGAGGTTGAGAACCCTGAGTTGGGCTGTGGCGTTGTCGTTTATGGCAGGACCCGCCATTTCCGCATCGAAGTTTTCGAAATCCCTGAGGTCGACGTTGCAGCGCTGCTGGCTCAAGCAAAGAGACGACCGATAGATCTGGCCCGCGTCCGGAGGGTAGATATGTTGATACAATCGAACTTGCCGTACCACCCAAGAATCCCGGGCTCGTAACCTGTTGGTACGGTCCAGGACACCCCGCCAATACACTAGGGACTGCCGGAAAAGTGCATTTCGGAGGTCCAGGACCAATCCCATTCTCTGCAGCTGCAAGATGGTCGGTAAAATATTTCTTCACCACGGTATCCAGGGGTGAACCCGAGATGGTCGGTAATATTGTTGAGAGCGTTTTCCAATTCCGATCCAGCCAAAGACCCGCACAACGACTTGTAGAAAGGGTACGACCGGAGCTATCACAAGATCAGCCTCGGCCGCCACTATCCACACATATCTGACAAGAATACCAAGCAAAAATCCCTGTCTATGCGCAGTCCGAACCCCCAAGACTGAATCCGAGATCCTCTAGCTCTTTACCTCCTTTGCCCTCACTACTGTCCACGCGGCACGGATCAGGCCTAAGAACCCCGATTTCCGCAATGTACTGCCACCAACTCTACAGCCCGGGCAATTGAGAGTTTCTGGTTCCATCTTCTGTAACAGCCGGTCTGAACGGGCATATAAGGGGATCCTTGTTCCTAGGTTGATTACGAAAGGATTCGAGTTCGGAAACGAAAGAACAAATCGTGTAGCGTTGTTAACGTTGTTTATCAAACGGCACTATTAAATGTGCTGTAAATCTTCGATCTCGCTTCCTTCCTTCCTTTTAATTGTATGTGACGGAGTTCGAAGTAGCCAGGGCAGGGTCGAGATATGCAGACGGCTCTTCGGAAACGGAAGTAACCCACACTCCTCTTCTTGTTTGCGTTTGTTCCGAAGGTTTGGAATGGAAATTTCGACCTTTGCTATCTGGACCTTATCGAGTAAAATTCGTGTTCAGATGTCGACTCGAAGAATCAGCTGGTGAACCGGTCCGGTAGAAGTATAGCATTTGTGTTTTCGAATCTTCGAAGGAAGTTTCAAAAGCCTAAAGGCAACTAGTAACTCGTTCCGTTGCTTTAAGTCGTCTAGCATTCGCGGCATTGAGATTTGACATTCCGAATTGAGGGTGTATGGTAACGATCGAACGAAGCTCGTCGAGTGCGTTAAGTGCCATTCGTTCTTTCCAATTGAGCATGGATGGATAGGCGGTTGAAACTCTCCCTCTGATTGTGCGTCATCGTACAGACGGGCATCTGTCATTATATCAACACACTGAGCGGATTCGGGTATGACATTGCCAACTCACTTGCATTGGAAGTTCATGTACACACCCAGCTCTTACCGGCGATGCTGTTGATCTCTGTCTGGACCCCCATCTCGGAGTAAGATATACCGAATCCCTACACCATTGTCGGAGATGCTGTTGGGCCGCATTGATCGATGCATCACTGGAAGTCGGTTTCAAGAACCCGGATAGAACCCCTGGCTACTCTAGGCTGGTCGACGACTGTAGGGTCGCCGACAAAGAACCAAAGTAGAAACCGACGAAAAGCCTATGTACTTAAGCTATGTCTCACGCGCAGGGGGGGCTCGATATATGGGTTGGACCTTTTTCCGCGATGCTGGGAGATGGTTAGAGCTGCACAATGATGTAGAGACAGTGAAGTACACCGGGTGTTCGGTATAGTATCAAGTTGGTTGGGTCGCTGGGAGTATGCATTAACTTTTTGCTTCTTTTGCCAGAGAAATAATCAGCAGTTCATCTGATACCTAGCACCACTCCTTGTCCCTGGAACTAAGAAATCGCCAGACGTCAGCTGGTTCATATTCGAGAGGGATTGCCACGGTCAACCAACTAGGTATGCAGAGTTGAGATAATTTTCCAAAATGTCGCGGGTTTGACGGCGATTTCCAGAGAAATGCCGGTGCCGGTGCTTGGCGTGATTGAAACCGGACCTCTTGAGTCCATGATAAGGGTATGAAGGGATGATGGCTGTTTGTTCTTTCTCCGCCCCTTCCATTTAGCCCTGGCCTAGACCATCTGTTACTAACGAGTTCAAGGGAAACCATCTCTTTTAAGAACACATATCTACACCGTGTATTTCAATGTTGTGATAGGGTTTCTTTGGTAACTAGGCAGGAAGAAACGAAGAGGACGTTGATGAGGAAGAGTAAGAAGAATTCGTCTAGATCAATGTGCGGAGGATATGAATATCATCCAGATTGCAACCCTCTGAAGCCCATATTAGGGGCTTGGGTGACTAAATTGCTGCGCAGGACGTCGAAGAAGATGGCGCTATGTATCTAGTTATGTAGCTAGCTTCCCATGGCTGACCCCGCTTCCTAATATCTAACATGTATACCGGCCGAAATCAATTGCACAGACCATTGTGTACGGAGCCAGAAAATATTGCAGTAGTGAGTGATTTTTGTTGGAGGATAGGTCTTCTTTGGCAGGCATGTGTAAAACTACCAATCACAGTTATCAGGCTGCATTAGCGTTCTGTTGGCGATATACTCGATCATATGTACTTAGTACCTATCCGTGGTTGAAGGCCAATGTTCAATGGCTTAATATTACGGTACCGAGTAGAGCTATCTGTACTGTATGAATATAACGTTCGTGATTGCAGAAAATTTTCCCTGCAGGAAACTGCGAACGAAGTTTTAACGTAAAAACGAAAACGGAATTGTGTGGAACAAAGGTTAATTCGCAACCAGATTGATGGTGATGATGCATCAAATGATAGGCTGTGTGTACCTCGCAATTAACCGTTTTAATTGCTTCTTCTTATCTGCTTATTTCTTTGAAAAGGCAGATCTGGAAACAGCTGACCGCATGGTACAAGTAGCATGCGATCTAATCCGTTAATACGCACCCGGCAAGTCCATGCTGTGTGAAGATATTTTTGCCGGATTCGTCGTATCTCTACTATTGGATTGTTGGATTGAAATGTAAATAAGTAGTGTTGCTGCAACTCATACCTACGTGGCACATCATCATCAATATATCTCTAGTGCCAAATTCTCGGAATTCGGAGAGGCATGCGTACTTTTTCTCCTAGAAAGCGGGGTTGTTTTAATTTGAAGGTTGATACTAAGTATTGATTGTTGCTGCTGTTTATAAGCTTGCTGGCCCGAAGAGCGAGTGATGCGGGGAAACGGTTGAGGCAAGAAGGATGATAATAAAAGATCTTTGCGAGCTGTAGCGATTGGAGTCTCCAATTCAATCGGAATAAGTCTACGCAATGACGCTGTGGAGGTGTAGATTCTGGCGGCTGTCACAAAGTGCACTCAAGTATCACACCGACGTTTCCTGTGCGACGTGAACTTGACATGGGCCCAAAATTAAATACACCGCACAAAATAGCAAGTTCCTTTCCGCACAGACACCGTCACACCAAACGACACCACTCCACCAATAGCACAAGGTCCGCGACACAATTCGGTGGGAGATACGGACAACTTCATTCGCCACCCCGCATTTTTGACCACCTCGGCGCGTGCTTTTACTATCTGGGTACAGAAGGCATCAACCACGCGACGGGTACCCTCAAGGTTGCCAGGCGATCAAGGAAATAGGAGGGGGGCAGGTCATCCTTGACGTATCCCAATATACTCCCTTGCAGGATAAATGTTTGCTGCGTCGCAAGAGCCAGCGATTGGCTGGTTGGCACCACCTCCACCGTGGAGGGAAACCAGAGGGGTACCAATAGCAGGAGGAGGGTCGCGATTGACCAACGAAACTGCCAACCACGAAGACCATGACCATGGAGATATGATTGACATGCTGGGTGGCGCTGCAGGAGGTGGAGAGCTGAGATATCGCGCTCACTTTCCATCATCGTCAACAACATCAACGACTAGACGTTTACAACCATCGACACCTTCACCACTAGCAACCACGAGTGATAATCGGGGACATCCATACTATCGCCGATACACTACACAACGACGACGTCGCTTTAACGCGAGCCCCGAGTTGCCGGCGCCAGAATCGTCGCCGCCTTATGCGTCCATGTCAACAGCTCCGACATCTACCCCACTATTCTCACCCCCGCAACCAATATCACCAGCCATCTCGATTCCGGAGGGGATGGATCGAGATACGAGAGAACCCACACACACCTATGCGCAGTCTCATTGCATTCACCTTGCCGAACCGATGGAATTAGTATCATCACACAATCTGTACTGCGGCCCAGAGTGCGCACGCGAAGAAACCCCGGTTAGAGCCGCTGGAGGTGGGGGTGTTAGTGCCGCGCGGGGGCAGCAGGGGGATGCTTCCGGAAGTTCTAACGTTCAACGCTCCAGCCCTATTGCAAGCATCCGGAATAACGGCGAAGCTAATAGCAGTTGGATCGACACCCATTTGCACTCGCCGTCACTTGGCTCCTCGAGCGACCGCTTGTCATCTTCTGTAGACTCCGACTTTGGTGGCGCCTCTATCACACCGCAGGACATACGGACGACCAACAGAGAAAAGGATCGATTTGCAGGTCGCATCTACGAAGCGTTCGAGACTGATATCGAGGACGACGAGTCGGACGGTGGTATTGGTTTTGACACCGAAATGGATTCTATAGAGACTCAAGTATTGTTTCCATCGTCAACCTTGGCCATGGACGAAGACGAGGGCTTTTCTCCCGACAACCTGGTCACTCGGCCCCCATCGCCTGTCAGTGGCGGATTGTTGGGGATCATACCTCTCTTAAGTCCAAATAACACCAGCGCCGAAGAGGTGTCAGACTCACCTATGCAATTAGACTCTCCTGTCCGAACTTTACCTTCCGTATCGACATCAGCCCATCAGCCTCACCCCACTCCGACCATACCGACGTCCTTCGATCACAGCCCTTTATTTCATGATTCCTCATCGGAAGCTGTTGCGGCAGCCGCCGAAGAAGGGGAATCGCAGGAGGTGTACATGCCCGATAGTGTGGAGGATGGAAGAAGTATGGCTTCTCACGATTCTTCATTGGAACACCCTACTCCAGCTGCGAGCCCGAGTCCATCGCCTCCGACTCCTGCCACTACGGTGCCAGACGAGTTAGAGGGCGATTCGATACCCTCTGCCGACGCAGCGGATGATTTCACTGCCAATGCCCTCCATTTCTTTACCACCCCATCGTCAGGCGGAGGACACTCTTTCCTTGAGAACCACCCTTATTTATCCATATTTCCTGACTTTCCAGACTATTCCGAATATCTCGTGGCATCACCTGGGCTGTTTGCAGACCTGATCATGCCACCCATACATCCCATCGTTACTGCTACTATGATTCACCCTGTTCCTGTCGGTGATGATGAAGATGATATTACCCCAAGGAGTAATGACGTTGTGTTTGATAACGAAGTAGTGACTCAAGAAATGGAGAGATATAATTCCGATTTTGCCAGCTTCTGCGGACAATTGTTGGACCGGCAGATGGTTCCCACGATACGAGAACGGTATTGCAATAACTCGGCGCCGCACATTTCGATCGAGGGGAGGAATATTGCAGAGTGGTCCCGGACTCGGCCGGCGGAGATTACGGAGGAGGATGTCGAAGAGCGAGGGGAAGATACACAGGGCATCCAGTGGGAGAAGTTGGAGCTGAGCAAGAAGGATGCAAGAAGATGGAGGCAGTCGAGGTATCTCAACTACCGGAACATCACAAAATTTACAAAAGAAGTATTGGTATGTTCTCTCTCATCCCTACCACTTCACGAATATTAACACGGCCCACAGCCCCCCATCAAATCGAACCAAGAATTCTACACCTTCCGCCGCCACAACGACCTCCGCTGCCGCCTAATGCACTTCCAACTCCGCAATGTCCTCGCTCTCACAGACCGCAACAACATCTTCTTCTCTACCGGCGATCAAGTCTGCTCCTACCACCCAATAACACACACCCTCCGCGAACCCCTCCTAGATCTCGGCGAAGACACCCTCTCAGACCCAATCCGCATCTCCACGCTCGGCGGCTGTGGGGGTGCGAACGCAGTTGTGATGGCAGGCGGCTTCAATGGCACCTTCGCGCTGAAGCCCCTAAATACCAACCTCTCCGACCCCCCCATAACCGGCACACTAACCCGCGACGAAAACGGTATAACAAACCACATCCAGTTGATCCGCTCACGGCACACGGGCACCCCACACGCTGTCGCCTGTAGCAACGACAAATTTATCCGCATAGTCGACACCTTTTACCCACGTCGCTTCTTAGCCCAACACCCCTTCGACTGGGCCATAAATTGCTCGGCTACGTCACCCGATTCCCGTCTTCGTGCCGTCGTCGGCGACACAATAGAAGTCCTCATCGTCGACGCAGAGCGCGGACGCACGGAATTCGTCCTCCCCGGCCACCAGGACTACGGTTTTGCCGCCGCCTGGTCAGACGACGGGTACACGCTCGCCACGGGCAATCAGGACCAAACCGTCCGGATCTTCGACGCCCGAAACCTCTCCGAGACCCTAAAAGTCTTCCCCATGCGCATGGCGGGGTGTAGAACGCTCCGCTTCGCACCGGGAGGGGGGGTTCTAGCTATGGCCGAGCCCGCAGATCTTGTACACATTGTTGATTCCCGCAAGTGGGAGGGGATGCAGACGCTGCAGTTTT